>Ga0210059_1012119_pt1 | contig 13088 bp, 10 predicted proteins | sample Ectturendosymbi2_FD_188042 | JGI IMG/M metagenome (GOLD analysis project Ga0210059, IMG submission 188042) | Ecteinascidia turbinata endosymbiont from Florida, USA - Sample 2 (SPAdes) (version 2) | ecosystem: Host-associated > Tunicates > Ascidians > Unclassified | place: Key West, Florida...
TTCGTGCCCGATTTTCCTTTGGGGAGAGCCGCGGGGCAGCAGAACTTTAGGATAACCCGAAATGCTTCACGATCAACAGCAATTTCAGATAGTTCTGCTGGCTCCACACCATGACTGGACCAAGCAAGGTCGGAGATGTAGTCACGCCACCTGGTCCTTGGACGAACTCTGGGCCGCTTTCCAGTGGATGTAGACTGTAGCCCGAAGGACTTAGTTCGCCATTCTTTCCTGGGACATGCTGGATACATGGCCGAACTATAGCATAACTGGGATCTCTCGATACGGAAAAGAGGCTTGACATCCTGGGCTTTACGGATTTCAGACCTGTGCTCTTTGTTACGAAATGTCACACTGAGAACCCTTCGCAAATATCCCATGTCTGCTCTTTGTTCTTTTGACAGTATTCTTTCAGTCGTCACGTAAGATTCATGACCACAGGTGAGGATCGGAGTAAAGACCGATTTAAAAACTGAAAACTTTGCGGTCTTTGTAAGCTCCTGTTTCGATACCACGGAGCAATAAAGCTCTCCCAGAATTGCGTTTGCTTCACCTATGCGTGAATCAATCCCTTTATTCCGACTTCCGTCACTCGTGAATACCACCCCAAGGAACTTGAACGTCTCCACCTGCTGCAGTGTATTGCCGCTCACGTGCAGAATACACTGCCTTGGGCGTCCTGAGAGACACAATACCTCAATCTTTTTAGTGCTGATTTTCGTTCCTGCTTGGTCGCACGCAGCAGAAGAAAAAACGATCAAATGTGTACTGAAGACCCTGTTGAGAAGATCCACGCATGCAGTACCAATTCATCCGCAAAAAGCAAACGGTTCTTCCTGCAGTTCACGACAATGACATCCTCGTCGGTCGACGTGTCTGTGACTGTCTATCCAACTCAATTAGACCAGGGCTCTCCAAATTTTTTGGGAGAGGACCACATAAGCTGTTGCACAGCAGTTCGAGGGCCGGACATCTTGCGTAAAGTGATTTTTTGGGGTATGTTACATTCTGCCAAATCAACACATTTTTCGTAAATGTATTATTTTTTCATTATTAGCAAAATGTGCTTTGCGGGCGGGTGAAATGAATTCGCAGGTCGGTTTTGGCCCGCGGGACGTAGTGTGGAGAACCCTGATATAGACTATGAAGAGGAGTGGTGACAGCACACACCATTTCCGGAGACCAACACTTAGCTGTTGTGCTTTTACTCCGTCGACACGGACACAATCTTCTGAACAGGAATACAGTTACTTGACGGCCAGCAAGAGGCATCCGTCAACATTGTACTCCCACAACACCCCCCAAACTTTTCACGAGGAATCCGGTCATATACTTTCCCGAGGTGGACAAAACATGTGTATACATCTTTGGCATGCTCCCAGGACTTCTCGAAAATTTGCTGGAGAGTGGAAATTTGTTATATAGAGCTACGGCCGCGACGAAAAAAACCGCACTGGGTATCATCCAACTTTGGTTCAATTATTTTCGTGGCATCTTGGCATATACACTCTTCCTGGGAGACTAAGCAAAGAGATGCCTCGGTAGTTGCTTCATTCACGCCTGTTTCTCTTTTAGTGTATGGGGATGGTCAATTTGCCAATCTTTCCGTGCCCTTATAAAACGCTATGCCACTTATACACATACGGGTCAGCCAAACCATCCGGCGTTCTAAGTTCTCCTAATTCACAATCAAACTTTTCGCAATTAGCTTTAAGTTCGGCTTTACCAGCGGCATCAGAGAGCTTATTGATGCACAGTTCTACGGAAGGTTTCGTCTGTGCAAAGTTAAAATATTGCGCCTGAAAAACTTTGCTCAGTTCTGTCAGGTGAGGTGCCAAATGTAGACAAAGGGAAAGCAGCATGTTGAAAATTTTTGTTTTCGTCAGTCTCAGTGAAACAACGCACTTTGCATCATTTTTCTTTTCTGACAGCTGCCTCAGTGCGGCTTGCTCTCACTGTTGCCTCACTCGACCACCACCTTGTTTTGCATGCGCGCTGCAACTGCCGACCTTTTGTCTTCGTTGTAGTTTGATGCATCGCCAGGCAAGTTGATCGCAACGGTGAAACACTAAAGCACTTCCATAATTGCATTAAAGTGCTTTCACAGTTTCGCACACCACACTGTACAAATCTGCGGCAGTATAGTAACAGCCCGAAGCGAGGCGGTGCGCATGACAATGCGCAGATACCAAACTTACAATTTTCGCTTCTAACTTCTGCGCCAGAAAATTGTGTCGGCGCATAACATTGCAGCCGTCTGTTGGCAATAGCCACGTGCAGGAAAAAATGCTTTCCTCAAATCGTTTCATTTCAATACAAGGCAAAAACATATATCTTGGCTTTCAGAATTTAGGGTGTTATTGCAAAATTTTAGGGTACCATTTTGACACCCCAAAACGGCTTAAAAATCACTGACACAAAGCATCTCTCCAACACACAGACTTGCTATTCAAGACTTTATCAAGTAAGCAACCTTCCTCATTAAGTATTGTAACATCGTCACTTAAAGTATTTTTTGTAATACACGCTATTCATAAAAATTACAGAAGCTCTGCTGCAGTTTAATTTCTTATTTGTATTTTTTAAATTACGTACGAAAACAAGAGTCTCCACAAGTTTTGTATAATCATGTTTATCCATTGACAACACTGTCAAGAATAGAACTCTTGTACTTTCTTCGATACGTGCTCACTTGAAGACTACATAGAACTCATCCACACAGTATTGGACAACCGCTAGTTCTGACTGCGTGGAAGAACCTTAACTTGCCAACAAGACTACCTCATTAACCTGAAACATTCAAGCATTCTCCCAAAGGCCCGCTGCTCATTCCGGCTCTGTCTTCAGTATTGATTAAAGCGCCAGTGCAATACTTTCAAAATTTGAGCTACGTTCATTTGAAAAAGCAGTTTTGGAGAAAACACATTTGTTTATCATTTGCTGCGGACAAGAAAATCTATATCCTTTGAGCAAACTAATAGAAAATTCAGTTTTTCTAAAAATATCGCTAGAAACTTTCGTCACAAGTGACTTAGAAAAGATATTAATTACGCATTGATATCGTTAAAGCTTTGAAATCTTTCAAACTTCCAGGTTTTGATAACATATTTACAGGTACCCATAGCGACAGCCAAAAATGGCTTTAACATTTCTGAAATTAGAAAGTTAGAGAATGCATACTGTGATACGCGTGCAAACAAAAATACAGAAAAAAACGCCAGAACTTATTTATATTGCATTAATAAATGTCAATACATAATTATGAATCAAGGATTATAACGTTGGTCTTTTTAATACTTTTCTCAAACGCCAGTTTACTTACCTAATCAAAACTTCTAATTGAGGGTTGCCTTCAGCTGCAACAACAGTTATCATTGGCGGATCCAGACCAGGCGTTTGGGGGGCAGCCAAATAAAGGGGTGCCAAAAAGTTTTCAAGTGTTTAAATACCCAAACTTCTTTGTGACAATCGTTGGGTATCACACAAATGTTGTTACCCTTTGTAGGCCAAAAAAATGGCTTATTTTTGTTGGTGGAACTTTGTGATCTTTCAAGGAAACACCACAATTTAAAATCACACTTTATCATTAATTCACAAAAAGTTTAAAGCCGTCCAAAAAGATAGGTCCTATTTTTCACAAACTACACATAACTGAGAGCGCTGTGGGTGGTCCAAACAATCTTTTATATCTACAATAAGTGTTTGAAAGATATACATTAATGCAGTGGCCCCAAACGCTTTGTAACTGCGGACCAGTCAACGCTTGACAAGAGCATACGCAAGGGGGGGGGTTGGGGTTAAACTCCCCTCCTCGAGCTTGATATTTTACAAAACGTTATTACCTGCGCAAAGGAGATTAATTGTTTTCACTTTTTGCTGGTAATTTGTCGGCTTGATGCAAATACCACGGAATAAAGTTGCATGCAAATATTGTAAATGGGCCAAAAAGTAATAATTATGTTTTGGTGGGAATTCGGGCTATCGTCTGCGTCCAGAAACCACCTCACCACTTTTTGCAAATCCACAACGACGGCAACCACGAGAGTAATTTCCATCCACAACGCATGTTTGAGATTGTGTTCCTCGATAGTTCACTTTATCCGAAAAACTTATCTTTGTTTTGTCTGCTAAGGCTGATCAACGCAAGCGCTGACCGCAATGGCGACATTAGCAATTTCTGTAGCATGATAGAACTGTTGCACAAGCTCAAAAAGAGCTTTTTAATATGAAAGCATTCAGGAATTTGATAATGTCTCAGCAGGGAAAAATGAAAACTAAACGTTTGCTGGACCTCCAGGCCCGTAACTAGCTTGGGACACCACACCAGAGGGGGCGAAGAGTTTTCTAAGAGAGGGACACATTTTTTAAATTATGTCCAATAGTTTCAAAATACGTCCAACATATTTTTCGTGTGGGGGCAAAAGTTTTTCTAGGGGGGCTTCGCCCACTGTGGTTACGGGCCTGTGGACTTCTATAGGCCTACATCACAAAAAACAAAAATTTTTTTGCGTACTTTATCCGCATTCTCAATTCTTGTGTAATTTAGTAAAATCCGATCTTGCAAACCAGGGTGTGCGCCAGTCAGTCCAGCCGCACACCCCCAATGCTCAACTGCTCGTGACCTTAACGCAGCCTGATTTTGCAGCTATAAATTGCTCTCACAGAGTGATGAGTGTGTTTCACTCCCCTGTTTTAACACGCAGTCTGATATTTTTGCACTTATGAACTGCTGTGTCGTAGCGTTGAATTTGTTTTTCTCCGATAGCCTAACTTGGAGCGCTGATAGTTTATATTCAGTGCAATGACACATAAAATGAGGGGAGTGGATGTAGAAAAATGTGCATGTTATGTCAACAAACTTCGCCAAAACGTTGGTTTGGAAACATGGAAATTGCGAAAAATTGTGACGTCACAAAGAGCGCATACCAAATACAAATGACCACCATATGACCCTGGACTAACCCCCCCCAGGAAAATTTTCTGCGCACGCCACTGACGCTTGGCAATTTTACCGCGGCCCGGGAGTACTCTTGCAAGTGTTTCCATGGGAAGAATCGACCAATTACATCGCCAGAAAGCGAGTGGTGTCAATACCAGTGTCCATTTTGTAATTTCTCGGCCCAGTCTGGTTCGTGGTGCGGGTGTTGAGTAACATGTGCCTTAAGGCATGCTGCGCACTTGTGTTTAGCCCTGTTTTGGATATCTGCATATCAGAAAACCACAATGTATGAAACGTATTCCTAAGTCCTAACTGCTTAGACGTATAATGGTTCTTCTTGCACTAGGAAGTGACAACTCAATTTCCAAGTTAGGAGCCTAATAAATAGCGAAATGACGATCACATTTCCAGATGAAACTTGTGCAGTTACATGCACATGAAAAGTGTAGTTATTGCTGAAGCGATAATTCAAAAACAAAAAATAAATGAAAGGCATTTGCTATGACATTACTCCCATTTTAGGTGCAGTAGCTCTGATGGCTATCTTGAAAAACGATCTTATAATCGCGTGATCTGTTCACACTGGGCCTGAAAACATGTTGCCCTAAAATACATTTATCGCAACTAATATAAGTAGAATTTCGATCAAGTATTTAATACTGTTTCACACATTTTGGCATTGGACCAGTCCCGTCGCCACGGGGGGTTTTGGTGGGCTTAGCCCCCCAAACAAAGCTCCTAGCCCCACCAAATGAAATATGAAACATTGTACATTAGTGGAAAATTTGTCAAATTTGAATGTCAAGCCCACCTGCACAAACGTAAAGCCCCCCTATTGACACCTTTCTGGCGACGGTTCTGCATTGGACTGCTGATGTGACGAAAAAACACAAATCTCACTAGTTCAGATTATGAAGAAAAGGTGTGGCACTGTTCAAAGAAGTATGGGCCGCCGGGCTAAGACCGTCAAATTCACAGTTAACACCTCAAAATTCAATCTCTAGTCTCCCTGATAAAGTAAATTTCCAATCGTTTGTATACTACTATGAACCCCTCAAACAGGTTTTAATCCACCCCCAATGACCCTTGATCTGGCGATGGATCTGCTTCTATCTAGGCCAGAAAACACAGGTGAGAATCAGCCTATAACCAATTTAAAACCATGAATCTCAGCCAACACCACAGGTACCAGTGAAAACATTAAAATTTGCATTATTTTTCTGCTCAAATATATATGATTTACACGGAATGATCTAGCCAATAAGCTACGCATTTTGCTGTCGGCTGCAGGTTTCGCTAACCACGCCCAATTTGTCTTTTCGTGGCCGGCGTGACCTATCTACGGGCCTGCACTTGCAACAAAAGTTTCAAGGCAAAACCACATAACTATGACTGTTGCCAGGCGCGTAACAAGGGGAGGAAAGGCGCCATACTTCCTCTCAAAATTTGAACTAGAAATATTGGACTGTTGAGCAAAAATTGTCATGACAGCGTGCAGCTGATTATTCATTCCACCAAGCTGTAGCTTGTTGGTATTTTGCCGAAGTTTCTGTGTTAGAGGTGACTGCTGAGTAGCATGGTTTGTTGCGGCGCGGCCTGCTTCCACGTAGTGATTCAATGCTACGCTGCACCGTTCCCGTTGACGGAGTCAGGTGTTGCAGAATTGCATAGGTCATAATTCCTTGAGCTACTGGAGCAAGCTCCTGTTTTTTCTCACTAAGATGTTTCGGTCATTTGTCCCGTAATAGTATTAAAAGTCGTAATAACAGTGTTCAATAGCCTACCTTTTCGGACATTATGACCGAATCCGAATCGACGTAATGTTTTTCGCTTGTTAAAACAATTCTGTCTATAACCGAAAAAAACTAGGCATGCTTAATGCATCTTTGTCAGATACCGGCGAGCTATTTGCTAACGTACAAATGTTGCTATAGTTGTTCACAAGCTGCAATATGATTTAATCAAGGGCATTAGTTCTGGCAAGAAACTCATCCACTTACCTTGATTTTGCAAAACTAATATGCAGACGTACTGCGGGGCTCACGGATTGCACTGGTAGCAAACCTGAAATTGGTTTTTCGCTTTTCAGGCTTCTAAAATCGTGCGTCAATTATACGTTTTCCATATTTATTGCATTCCTATCTTCACCACTGCTTTTCCTTCCAAGCGTGCTACCAGGCATTAAAAATGAACTTGCGACAAAAACAAACCAATTTTGTAGAGCCCACGGGAACGTCCAGAGTTGTGCTGGCGAAAGAGATCGCGTTCGGTGTTGCCAACCCTTCTTACGACGAATGTAACAAATCTAATCTAAAAATATACCAAATTTATTTCTATAACAAAAACATACGATTTAACGCTATTTTTTCAATGCCTTTTTACTGTTTCACGTAAATTATTAACATTTACGTTGTGCACTGCCATCATAAAGATGCTGCAAGCTCAATTTCTAATTTTTTAGTTGAGCAGTGAGTAGAGTGACAAATTTATTAACCACTACCCGCTAGAAAATTCATTCTTCCAACACAGTGCATTTTCATTTCATTTGTGGTCCAGAATATTATTATGCTCTACAATAGCTGGCAATTATCTTTTTTCACAGTTAGCAGAAGGGATACACAGCACCAGCAGAATATACTGCTTTGCAAGCAACGCAAGATCCATCAGTCACTCTTTGCTAAATCTTCTGCCACTTTCGTACGCAGCTGTCCCACATTTGAATGCATTGTCTGTCTAAAGGCGCATACCTAGAGCTAGGTTCAGTTTTTTCACAACACCTCAGCTCTCTTCCAATCTCGCTTTCCGCTTACCCAAAGTGCATGCTTACTCCCATGTTAAGCAATATCGCTATACTTTTTTATATGGCTTCAACACCACTGTCGGTTTCTCTGTTTTCGCTTGGTAATAAAATAAATAAACTGGTTTAAAATCGCAACTAAACCCTCTGACAAAAATATACCAAATATATACCAAATTTTTCGTATATACCAAATCAAAAAATTATATACCAAGCACTTTGAAAATATACCAACTTTTTCAAATTTGGTATATATATACCAGTTGGCAACACTGAATTTGCGTTTGTGATTGCTGGGTAGTTCTCACGCCGAAAAGAAATAAGGGAACAGGAGTATTATTACGAAACAATGGCAATGTTGATTCTAATCGGTAAGAGTCTGGGTCAAAGTCTGTCTCGTAAATCCTGAAGTTCAACGAAGTGTAAAGCATTGTTTAGTTTAGAGCAGTGGTTCTCAAACGGGAGCCACTTGGCTCACTAAGGAACGAATTTTTAATCCCTGGGAGGAAATTTGCTCCAGGGAAGAATTGGGGAGGAAAAGCTGTAGAAAAAAACCTGAAGTTTTTATTCCTATTGGTTCATTCAACACATTAAAAAGCTGCACAGTGAGGTTGGTTTAGATTGGAATGTCTACAGTACGCAAGCACAAGCTGCTTCATCATCATCGTTTGAGCCAGTTTGTTCAGTCCACTGCTTGGCCGCACTAGATCTCAGGACAGGTGTTGAGCAGCCAATCGATTGTCTCATCATCCGGAACGTCAGGCCGTGCAATCCATGGGGAGGTTGATGGATTGGACATTGGAAGAAAATATGGTCAACGATTTAATCTGCTGCGCCCCGCTCGCAAACTGCAGAAGCGGCCAGAAACGTCCAACACCTGTGCGGAGGCGGTTGATTTGGACCCATAGTTGCGTAGCCGGGGATTTTTGTTCAGGGTTGGTCAATCACCTGATGTATGTCCGATTGTTCTTTCCGTTTGTCTTCGAACAATCGAAAATTGGTGTAAAGCACCAGTGAAAATCTCAGCAAGTATGTTTCGGAGGGGCCATGGCCTCCTGCCTCATTCCGCTGCGCTACTGCACGCTGTTCTCGGCAGTGCCATTCCAGGAGGGTGGGTCAGGGAGCAAAGTACGGAGTCTCGTAGTGCACTCCAACTTGTCTGCATTCCACCCTTCTGATTTTGTCGTCAGATGAACTCATAAGCTGTTGAGCAGCGGGTATGAAATGGGTGTCTCGATTTGAGATGCTGTGCACTCCCACTCGATGGACAGGTGAGCACTGAGTGGAGCAGATGTCAAGGCTCCATGGCACGGCGTGCTGGAGACAGTGTGGCTCCACTGCGACGAAGTTCAGTAGGCTGGATGCCTGCGAGAATAGGAAGATTGTCCGCTGGTGCAGGGCGCAGGAATCCAGTCACAGTTCACAAGGCGTCGTTGACAGCAGGGTCAATTAGGCGGGTATGAGCACTGTTGCACCAGACAGGGGAGCACTAATATGCTGTTGAATGAACCGGGGCTAGGGTGGCTGTCTGCAACGTTGTTGCTCCAGCGCCCCAGCCGGAGCCAACAAGTTGCCTCAAGAGTGCGACGCATGATGTCAACTTTTTGCGAAGTGACTCGAGGTGTCAGCGGTACGTGAGTGACCTGTCCAACATTCCTCCGAGGTATCTGGGCTCGGGGCAAAAGGGCAGGGTTTCGTTAATGTGGTTGACTTTCAGCTCACGTTTATCTTCCTTGTTGTTGAGGTGAAGACTGCCAACACTGCCTTTGTAGTACTGAGCTTTAATTTCCATGTACGGAGGTATTTACCACGGTTGCCATGCCTTTGCATATCTTCCACTGTTTGTCAGTCTCCATCAGCATGCATGATTGCTAGGTCTTTGGTGTACTATTTTCTGGAGACGGTGGTTGGCAGGTCAGAGATGCAGATGTTAAAAAGAAGGGGTGCCAGGACGTATCTCTGCGGGACGGTGTTCTTGAAGCGTCGTAACATTTGTCAGTGTGATGCTGAAGCGGCGATTGCCAACCAGCTCCATGATCAAGTGGATCATGCACCTGTCAGGCAGGAACAACAACTTGCAGGTACAAGCTGCTTTAAATGCAGTAACAAATATTACGAAAGAGGCTGTTTGGTTCATAATCGTCTATTGTTGCTTCACAGCAGGTAGTGCGAAACTTTTGCAATTATCATTTGTGATCTTTGTTGGGGAGGAATTGACAGAGTTTGGGTCTGTAAGGGAGGAATTTGAAAAAAAACTTTGAAAACCAATAGTTTAGAGTATTTCCTATCTCTGTTTCTATTTCGATAGGGGCCAAAAATGGGCGGATTTTTATCAGAAGGGCACCATTTTAACGGGGCGCCACAGTCGTTTGAGGGAGACAGTTGCCCTAAACTGCCCCAGGGATCCGCCACTGACAGTAATTTCAACAAAATATGCACATTTATATATATCGATCATCAGTTGAAATGTATCAAGCCGTCATTTGCTCCTTTGATGATCAAACGTAACTTTAAAATGACGCAAGGTTGTTCATGGCTGGGTTCGTGACTTCATAGAAAAATACGCTCGGTAGACATCTTCAAATCGAATGAGAAAACCTGATACTTTACTAATAAACTCCAACCAAACGCCTGCTTTTCTTCTCACAAGGGTCGCTCGCACAGCACCCCTGTGAGGTCTCGGAAAACCACTCGGCTTTCAGCAACCCGTTATAGTTCAGCACGTTCCACACCGAGGCGCGACCGCTAAGTCCGACATGTAACCACAAGCCAACTGGTCGTTGGTCGGCCTATGTGGTGCTTCGCATTGGTGTAGCCAACAGGACTCGCCTCGCCAATCTTTTCTGGGGCATTCTGGTCACGTGCCCGAACCATCACACCTGGAATTTCTTTTTTCGGAGCAGAAGTTGCTCGATATTCAGTGCTTCGTGAATTTTGCAGCTACGCACTTTCTTGAGACGTGTCAAGCCATGAACATTTCGTTAATTCGCTTCACATAGCTTGTACTTAAGATAGCAATTTTTCGTTTATTACTTATGAACACGAGGTGATGATCGCAACAAATACGGATTTATGACTTGAATGCTTTGTGGTGTTTGGAAGCTCCCTTTTTATGACCACGGAACGATAAGCTCACGCAATACTGTGTTTGCTCCACCATTCTGTGTATCAATCTCTTTGTGCTGCTATCTGTCACTCTTGAACACTCACTGGTACTTAAACCTTGACCTGCTGCAGCTCATTGCCCCTTACTTGTAACGTACATTATGTTGGCTTTCTGGAAGAGACATAATGCTCAGCTGCAAACTGATGAAGTGCATGTTGAAGGTCTTGTTTAGAAGACTCAGGCAGCTCTTTGCCAGCAGATGCAAACAATAGTGAAAATATACAAAGTAAATATTTTACACCCATCAAGTTAGCTGCTAGCTTCTCACGCAGTGTTTTCTACCCTGTGATGGCCCGATATGCAAACAAAATGACAATTGTATTGAAGTAATTTTCAAACGACTGCCCTTTTCCAGTAAAAACGTCAATAAACAAGCAACTAAAAGTGTACGAAGTAAGCCACTAACGCTGTTGATGACGGAGATTGAATGGTTGGTGAAATTATGAGAAAAAAGTTAATGGATCCTAATGTTTTGGCTCAAGAGGGTAAATGAGAACACTCAGAACAGGTTCTTTTATACATTTAGCACCCGACAAACATGGAAATAATTGCTGGCTGCTTTGCATGCCGAGCAGTAACAACTTGAATCTGAGCTGTTTGTGCGAACTTACGTGGAGGTGCGAACTTAGCAGTTGTGCTTTCAACTGCATTACCAAACAGATGCTGATCATTAGGGCTAATGTTTGGAGACTACTTGATGCTTTCACTGAAGCTAGTTATTCTTTTTAGCAAGACATACAGTATTCACTTACATTATGCCATTCACTTCACAAACAATGTTAGGCAAAGCAGGAGCGGATCCAGTCAGTAAGGTTTGCGAGGCGATTTCAGTATTATTTGGTAGTCAAGTCTCAACAGCCTTGCTACTGTAAAAGAGATAAAGGCACTGCTGTGACAAAACACTGGATGATAAAATGTCCTTACATCGCTAATGGTGTTTTCCAAATTTTGCAAATTGATTGTGAAAAAAGATACTTTCGCAAGTTTTGGGGGGGGAGATCGCTCCCTCTGGATCCGCCACTGAGGCAAAGCCAACTGTTTAACTGAATCACAGAGATTGGAATTAGACTCTAAATTGAGATGAGACAGCCAAGTCATCAAGTTAACGAAACATCGCACGACAGTACAGAGTGAGGCTGCTGTGGAAAAGTCTGTGCAAAGCGGGAAGTTATGCGTAAATGTTCTGCTCTAATGTCTGAAGACACACAAAAAGGTGCGTCTGTCCGCAAGCTTACAGAGCTGGATGGTAAAGTATTTCTTTGGATTGATACTATGCATCGAGCAAATTTCCCCTTCCACCTTCACTAGCAATTTGGAAAGCAAACGAAATTGCTGAACAATTACATCAAACCGTGAACTTTAACAACATAATGTTTCGTGTTTAACATTTTTATGACAAATTGTCACGTTTGATTTGCTATAAATACCAATAAATTCCTGAAAGAATTGAATCCAGATTTTTTCATACTTTTGCGCGAACTTAACTGAGATGCGAACTTAAACGGGAGCGAACTTTACTGGGATATTACTGTACATTAAACGCACTGATTGTGGAACTATCCAATGCCACGAACGGTTTTCGTGACATTTTAAAAACTGTTACCGATAAGGTATGAGCTGAGTCGTTATTGTTGTAGCAGGTCCAATCCGTTTTGATCGTGGTGTTATTCTCTATTTAGGGGTGTTTGCAAATCAACACACATTGTTTGCAAGAAGTTTTTACACACAAAGCTTTGGTTTGCAGACATGCGTTGCGGATGATTCTGCAGGAAACACTGCAACAAATCATAATAAATACTCTTAAATACAACACGTCCACAATGTACATCAGCACTTCCACAAGCGAAAACAATGAACGGTACTCATTTAAATTCTATTCGAAGTGTCTCCTGTTTGTGTACGGTAGAGCGCATTATCCGCTTTAACATTCATTGGTTGAATTTTCTTGGAGATTTTGGAAATATCGAATATGCACAAAAAATCTCGCGACCTTTGTTTTTGAAAATCTTTATATTAAATTCCATAGTCTCTCATTACTAATATAGTGGACACATTAGTGCTTTAATGTTTTGCGCATTCTTACTGCGTAATTCCCAGTAATATTCCATTCGTGATTCAACGTGATGTACTTGTTTGCGAATAGTCCGACCGTCGACATGTTAGCCTGCAAACCTACATAACCGCAGTCG
>Ga0210059_1012120_pt1 | contig 13087 bp, 6 predicted proteins | sample Ectturendosymbi2_FD_188042 | JGI IMG/M metagenome (GOLD analysis project Ga0210059, IMG submission 188042) | Ecteinascidia turbinata endosymbiont from Florida, USA - Sample 2 (SPAdes) (version 2) | ecosystem: Host-associated > Tunicates > Ascidians > Unclassified | place: Key West, Florida...
TTGGAGTACATGTTACAGATGCGAAAACATTGACGAATGCGTGGCTGGAGCGGGCATGTGTCCTGGCGAGTCAGAGTGTGTGGATACAGAAAACAGTTTCCATTGTCAATGCAGAAGTGGATTTGAAAAAGCTTCTGGAAGTTTTTGATGTGTCAATAAGTGACAAGTTTTTTGGAAGGACAAAGTTGGAGAAACCATGCAATGATATGCTGAGTCAAATGGTGAATGATTATAATTATTGTATCACGGTGTTCAAATAAATTTAGGAAATTTTTGTGCGGGAAATGCAACCAAAATGTTGCTCAGTATCAGTTACATTCGTGAAGGAAAAAATTGTAGGTGTTCGACATAGCTTAACGTGAAAAGGTGTAGAAACCAGACCTGTAGCAGATGCCCCATTCATCATTTTTATGAGATGATGATAACATTTTCGGACCTGAATGAAATATCTTGCTATTGCTTTGCTAGCATGAATCTAGCAAAAGAATATGACAATGGCGGGAAAACTTCGGCTCTCCTACATGTTTTGTGTGGCTCTTCTAGCCATGGGCGCAATTTTGTTATAAAATGTGGGGGACAGCTTGATGTGAAACCATGTAGTAATCGGGTTGATGCAGAAGTGAAGTTTAAAATGCCGATTCCCAATCTTGTTTCTAAAGGTCTTTTGAAAGCAACACTAATCAAGTTTGATTTATCTTTACAGATGATTTACATATTAATATACTTAAGTTTGTTGCTGGACACGGTACTGTAGTTCAGACTGCTTGCATTGGTATCTTAATTGGATACAAACAAGCTAGCGATATAGTAGAATTCATCAATTGGGTTTTTATCAGAGCTGTCAGTTGGGGTGCACAAAATGCTAACGTGCATTGGTCGCATGTGCATATCGCTCTTATAGCAGAACACATCAGTTATCATACATTTTATAAGAGTGGGTTGCAGCGCGATATGATACCTTTTTCAAGTTGCTTAACGTTACAAAGATGAAAAATATTTTTCGTGCACATTTCCAATTTGTGAAAAAGCTACACATCTTTGTAATGGTACTGGGCACCATGCATGCAGCGACACCCTTTCTAAAATCTCCACTGATATCCTCTTGCCAGTAGCAAAAAGTTTGATCTGAAATTAGCGTAGCGTACTTCACAAAATGATTTCAATCTATTTTTACTGCTGGTGGGTGGAGGATGTATCTTTTCAATCTCCCCTTGTCGGCCCCTGCATACATACCCACATACCCATCTAGACTCTAACGTTATTTCTGCAAACCTAATCATCTGGTTACTATTGTCTTGCGACTTCTGTCAGTGATGCCACTTAGCTCAGTCTTTTCACAATCAAATTTTTCAAGTTCAACATCAGATTTTAATAGATTAAATTAATGTCAAAAGTTTCATTCTAAGAGTTCTACTTGCATAACGACACGAAAATATATTTGAGATCAAACAGAAATCAAAATGCACAACGGTAAATTGGCAAACATAACACGAAAAGAATGTCCAGCAAAACTAGGTGTGATGTACCTAAAAAACAAATGTTTTGCACTTCGATAAAAACATTGCTGTTTGGGGGGCTAAGCCCACAAAACCCCCCGTGGCTACGGCACTGGCTCGACGTGTTGTGAAACGTCTTCTAAAAAAGACATTTCCAATCGTTATCAAACTTTTTGACATAAGGTGTTTCTCAAGCGTAGGCTGAATTAGGCTAGTTTTGCGATGATGAAGTATATTGTGTTTGTAGTCCGAACTAATTTTCCACAAATTCGCATAAGCTCGTAGTTTGCAATTAAAAATTGTGTAACTATCTTATTGAAAGGATTTAGATTTTAAGCGTAATCATTTAATTAATGGCGATTACTTAGAGGTGTCGTGCATGGGCGTCGAGAGGGGGGGTAAGGGGAAGCCTTGCCCTCCTTGGATTTTGAAATTATTAGCAAAAAAGGTTGTCTTTTTCAATTTCGAGGGGCAAAACACAAATTTCACCGCTTTGGCCCCCCCCTGGTAAAAATTTTGAGAAAATCCCCTACTGCTCCCCCCTCTGCAAAAAATCCTTCCGACGCCCATGGTGTCGTGATGAATGTAAACAATTCTTGCAAGAAACCAGAATGGAATCTTCCGTGTTGTTACGACAACACTGTTGCAGAAGAAGCAAATCTGAGTCCGCGGTCAAACTACAACGGGCCCTTTCATGATCTTTCATCAGCGCAAAGTCACAAACCGCGAGCCGCGAGCCTGTTATAAATATGAGCAAACTTTGCCTAAAATCGCGCACACACGGCTTGTTATTGACCGAAATACGCATGCTTTAAACAAGAAAAAAAGATGCTGGCGTTGTTTCCGGTCATCGCAAAGAATTTATTTTGCGAAAAAATCAGAACTTTGTTCAGTATAGTTGTGAGGCTGAGTTTTACTCAGTCTACCAAAGCAAACTCTTTGAAATCCATAGAGCTGTTAGTTACAAGACTGAGTCCTGCCTGAGAAATCTAAACATGGCAGGATTTAATGTTTAACTTCTTTCAAATGTTTAAAAAATGTGCCTTTTACCGACCGTCTGTCTAAGCCTTATCAGTTGAAGAAAATACAAACACAAAAATATATACAGAGTAAGCAAGAACGAAAGTTTGTTGGTCGCATCATGTACCGTACTTTGAAGAAATTCGAAATGATGTACGTTGAAACACTTATTTTCATCGCTTATTTTACCGAAGTGAAGTTAGGACAGAACATTCTTGTGCTGTCTTCTGAGTAAAAGCTACTCTCGCACTGTGGCAATACTTCCGTTCAACGTGTTGGCAGTAAATCGAAAGAAAAAAGGAAAGAGATAAAGTACCTGTTTCTTGAAAGATGCAGAAAATCTAACAAGGTATGGTTACGTGCTTTGATGCAGTCAGATTGTTTGTACTCGTCACTATTCTTTGAACATTATCATCGCATTTTACTCTGTGAATGAGTGAACGAACTTTGCAGTGTCCGTTTGACCGATGGCGTGCCAAGCCACAATGCCTTCGAATTTTACCTAGACTCGACCAATCTAGGAATTAGCGCCCTACTCCGCAGTAGTGCTGCAACAAGTGTTACGTGTTAGCTAACAATAGTGTTAAGAATGTGTCTGTAACCCTATTGTTCTGCCTTCAATGCAGTTGCAAAAAGTGTCTGTCACCCTGTGATTCCGCCGGCTTCAATACCTTGTACTACGTTCTGTTTTGTCTGTTTGTATCAACCTGCGTTCTGCAGAGTGTGTGTGTTCATACTATGGACTTCGTGTCTGCTCACAAACAAATAAATAAAAAAACAAAAAAAAGAAACGAAAAGAACAGGCACAGAGCAAGGTATTGGAGGAGCTCAAGAAGCTGGAAAACAAACTACCAGAGGCAAACCCACCGTCTCTCACATCGTCCAGTTACCGAAATTGCACACATTGTGCACGTGCTTTTATCACCATTCTCCATTGCTTTGCCCATCGCAACGCGTGCATTACACTGAATGTGAGTTTCGTTGACTATTTTTGGTCAAACATCCTTATGTTGGTGACGTAATCCCCGCGTCTTGCTCTGTAGCACTCAATTTCAAAAATGTTTTGAACAGAGCCGAATTTTGATTATCTGACTGTGTGGCAGTGTGGAAAGCGGCGAGGTTGATTCTTTTTGAAAAGACTGGTCGAAAACAAAAAAATATTAACGACAAAGCGATATCTTTATTCAAAATTATATTACGTTTGCTGCAAAGCCTTATCATCGTGGCTAGGTTACTTTGTTTTCCGTATTGAACAGGTTTTACGAGCTTTATGCACGTCACTACATTAAGTCCAGTGGGTTTTGAAGGCGTTTATATGAAAAAGAAAAGTCTATAGTTTCCCTAAATTCTCTGGTTTACTGAAAAGTTGAAGGAGCGGCTCCCCTTAAGTGTTGCTTCGTGCGGACTTCCGTTATGCACCAAGTCGTATTGGAAATGAATGTTTTTGCGCTGAATTAAGCTCGGCCTTCGCAAGGAACCCCACGTTCTGTAAAAGACACAATGCGGCAGTGTGTATCAGCATCATGCAGCTTCCTTCTTTATGATTTTCTCTTCAAGAGCACATCGATGTCTCACCAAAGTACTATTGCCTTCATTCGTAGGTCTTGATGTGCACATGATTATGGTAGTACAATCAGTAAAGATGTAGATGTTGTAAATAACGTCTGGATCGTTTTTCATCACAAAATTATGATTAAGTCCGAGGAACAGCTACGCTTTTCACCTGTTTGTTAGCGACGCGCGCCTTCGAATCGGTTTCCTCCACAGACGACTCGAGATGTGTGCAAGTGTATGTGTAACTGACCTGATGAAATTGCAGTGTAGTTACGTGTAGCTTAAATTGGTAATATAATGCTCGCTTACAACTTACAAGATACCTTGGTGAAAATGCACTATCGAATTACTTGATCATGGTGTATTTCGCATTCTTGAATGCTTTTATATCTAAGCGATAACAACCAAACTTCTGGAGGTGGTGCGTGAACTCATGAAGTTCGTATGTTGCTTTTCATGAAAAAGATGTGTACTCCATAATGTCCATCAGCTGCTATTTAGGACCAGGTTTTTCATTTTTTCCGATATCAATACGGTTTTTACTTGATTGGAAGCCGTGGTTTATAAAGTTTTTTTTCATCATTTCGTGCGGTTTACAATCGAGGGCGGCTTACATTTTTTTCTTTGGATTATCGAAAGGTCGAGATGACGCCCATTCTTTTTTTGGCTACGTTTTGTTGACCAAACACTTCGCATTATTTTTCGTCTCTTCAGCATCACGTACACATGTGTTCACTCCGTCACAGGAGGGATTATGATCATCCGAAAGCAGCTGTAGTGGTGTGATTGCCAGATTTGCCAAAAACAGCTTTGCCAATTAAACGCGAAAAGTTCTATACACGGAAGTATCTCAAAGGCTCAGGTAACCTATGTTCAAGAGCGGTTTGCATTAATTTTCTAACACGATTTCGTGCGACTTACAATCAAGGTCGGCTAACACTCGAAAAAATTACAGTAGGCTTCAGTGATAGTAGTCGCATAGATTCCTCTACACTTTATGATTTAACAGGTGTTCAAGTGCATTTTCCACTTGAGGTCCCGCGCTATTAATGTGCTGCAGGCTCCGTGCAATTTAATCCGGCGTTGAATCACGCGACATATTGATAGGAAATACAAAGATCGTCTTCGCAAACAGACGATCACTCGCATATTCAAGTTTTTTTAATACGCAGTTGCAGCGTTTTTTCGAACGAGTTTTTTATACTAAGATTAAAATTTGCGTTGCGATAAAATCTAAGTTGTAGACGTTTTAGTAGTACGCCTCCTCATGTTTGAAGATGTCGGCAATGAGATAAATTCATGTTCTAGCAGTGCAGTCCGAGGCGGAATGCTATGTCAACAAAGCATAGATGTCTATGACAAATACCTTGCATTTTGTTCAATCGTAGGCGTCAATTTCCATCCCATCACACGATATATGTTGGTTTTCTGATTCTGATGACACGATATACGGCTCTTATCTGATCCTGACAAGATGCTTCGCTTGTCCTACTTTAGTTTGAAACCGTCGATTTTGGTCGTTATGACAACCATCAGCAGCTACTTCGCTACCCTGGTGGTTCAAACATTTCTTTTCAAATCAGTATGCAAGTGTTTATCCCTCGGCCAGATATCGTATCAAGGTTGCAGAAACGCAAAACGTTTTACCACCAGGCACTGGAGTAAAAGCAAGCAGTTATTTTACGACATAACCAGGAGATATTTTTGGCACCAACTTCAATTTTGGACAAAATTATCAAGAGATAATATGCTCAACCAAATGAAATAAGCATTTCGATGATGTTATCTGGCAAGACGTGTTCTTACGCAAAAGGGTTATAACAAGTTTCAAACAAGAAATCGAACTCTCATAAAGTATAACCGTCTAAAAATAAATATTTGGACAGAAGTATAAGCAATGTTTGTAATAATATTTCGCGCTTGTAGACGAGCAGTTTTCATGGTCGAGATTATTACATTAAGTTAGCGCTGGAAAGTCATCTGAGCTCAGCGTCAACGCTCGGGGTAATGCTGTTAAAAAAGAAATAGCTTGATCGATACAGCGCGTCCAAGCAAGACTGCGAAGGCAAAATTCCTGTTCTTGGGCTCGTCTTGGCTGCAATATTTGTTGAGTTGCTGTCGAACGTGCTTTGTGCACTCGTCCTTCTTTCTCACAAGACAATATATGTTGCGCTGACAGCAGTGCGGTAAAAAAAATTATCAGGAAAAAGAAGGGTCCGCTTTCGAATGACAACGACTTTCGCCACTGGCGGCTCTGGATGTGCGCAGGTGTGCGTGGAACGGACCTGATGAAAGTGCAATTTGGTGATGTGTAGCCTTAACTGGTAATATAATGCTCACTTTACAAGATACTTTGGTGAAAATGCACTATCGAATGACTTTATTATGGTGCATATCGCATTTTCCAATGCTTTTATATCTTTGATAACGCTACATTCCTTCAAGCGATAACAGCCAATTCCCAAAAAATCCTGCACCAAAACGATCTTCCTGCACCGCAGACTAACCCCTTTCTCGCTGATTTTCTCTGCTTCGTCTTTTTCTTGCCGAAATACATCAGTGCTTCTGCTCTAAACACAATTTGAACTTCCTCTTTCCAGTTCAGAAGAGTTCTCTTTTTGAAGAGTAACACAGTGCGATGGTTAACATCTTTGAAGAACGATTCCAAGGTGATTGATAATCTTTTCTATCCTGGTTCCCGTTCGCCTTCTCGTATAATCAACAAATTTCATGAAGGCAACGTTTCCAATGATAGCCTGAGCAAACGCTTCTGTCTTGATACTGTTTTCTACCAGTTAGAATTTTTGAAAGGAAATCGAGATCTTTCAGCATATTTTTTGCAGTTCATTTTTTTAGAGGTGATTTTCGCCCTGTTAATGAGGACAGACAAGCTTTCTAAGCTATTGCGAACTTCTCAACTTGTCCATGCAAGCAACAAACTATTTTCATGAAATTTCATTCGATGACGTCATCGTGCTTATTCAACTGTGGTACAACTTTTTCGCTAACGGTCACAGATAAAGTTCTCTTCGCAACATTTCCGAAAATGAGAACTTTTCAGTTTTAATCAAGATGCAGACAGAATGATCAGGTCAGAGTAAAAATTAGTAGTCTTATAGAAACACCTGGTTCCGTACTCAACTAACGCACTCATGGCTTTAGTGTGGCGGATGTAGAGGCTACTAGTAAACATGCCTAACTTTTCGTCGTGTTTTAGCAAATTCATCTGATCCATTATCTAGATTTTTGAAACTTCAGTTGAATATATTTGCTGTGAGATAATTTATGCAGACGATATTGCGACTGGTGAAGTCAGAAACAAGAGACTGTTATGAATGTCAGGATTTATTTAATCACATATGTCATTTTTTCAATCGTAGACACGAGTCTTCGTCTCCCAACTGAAACACTTTTGAAAAGATTGCAGACAGGAATGCAACTTGAACTTTATTACAAATGGTAGCGCCAGGCTCGCCACCAGACGTGGGTGGGCCTTGCCACTGTTGCCAGGACTACCGAATTTACTCGACTGTGAACAGTGGCTTATTAAGTTCTTTTTTCATCATTTCGTGCGGCTTACAATCAAGGGCGGCTTACAATCGAGGGCGGCTTACATTTTTTTCTTTAGGTTATAGAAAGGTCTAGATGACGCTCAGCCTTTTGTGTGGCTACGTTTTGTCGACCAAACTCCCTTTTTGCATTGGCTTTCCTCTCTTCGGCATCACGTGCACACGAGCTCGCTTGGTCTCATGAGGGATTGTGATGAACAGAAGGCCAGATGTAGTGGTGTGAGCATCACTACCAAGGTTGGGAAACGTGAAACGAACAATGCACTACAGCATGGGTCCGAACATAGCTGGTTGCGAAATAATTTAAATTTACTATAAATGTAAGCATGGCGTCTGTGTAATTATGCACAGACAGAATAAATGCAATCATTTACTGTTATATATGTTAAATTTCATACAACTGTGTGCAAGAAAATTGCTACTGTCAATAGCAGTCTCATAGGGATATTTAATGATAAAGTATGTTCCACAAAATAATATGCTTACGAAATAACTGGGTCGCGTGAATTAAGAACTACTTTTTAGGGTCGCTCCAAAAAGTATTTGCGGACCCTTGTATTACAGTATCTCGCAGTAGGCTTACCATACGTTCCGTTTTAGCCGGGACAGTCCCGGTTTGAAAGGTTTAGTCCCGGCGTCCCGGTCAGTCAACCAAGAAGTCCCAGTTAGCCATTCAGCCACCCAAGTATAGCCCTACACGAATATTAGCATGTTGTGATTGAACTGTTTAACAAACTTGCTAAAGAGTGATGCGTGATCGTGTTTTTTTGTTTCGTTGTCTTAGGTATAAATAGTTATTAGATTAGAGGTATTGGTTACGTTATTGTAACGGATAACTGGACCAATTGTGGGTTGAATGTCAGCGCATTGGCTAGTTCAGTACCTGCAAGCTTGTACTAGTAGTTCATATCTTACTTGGAGTAGCAAAACATAATCCAAGTAAGATATGAACCACATTTATCCGATAAGGCTCGTTGTTCTGAAGCGTCCCGGTTTTCAATCAAAAAAATATGGTATGACTATCTCAGAGGCTTAGGAAACCTATGTTCAAGTGCGGTTTTCAATCAAGGGCGGCTTAAATTAATTTTTAACACCATTTCCTGCGCCTTATAATCAAGAGTGCCTTGCAATTAAGGGCGGCTAACAATCGAACAAATACGGTACCTAAACAACACCTAATAACTTTGAGGCACTGACGAAATTCGAATTATTCTTGCAACATTAGAGCTTGGCTGTGAAACCCCAGCAACGGTCAAGCACTGAACATAAAATGCACAAATTCTTAAATAGTGGCGTAATATACGAACAAAAGGATACCAGAACAAAAGGATAAAAAAATCAGAAATACACAAACAAAAGGATAAAACATTGCCTTAGAAATACCAACATTTCAAACTATCTCCCATGTTTTGACATTTCCAGCATATTTGTGGTTAAATCCAACCATTTACGAAATTTTCGATCAGATCGCCTTTATAAGATAAATCCTGTTAGGGATTTAGAACAGGTAGGACAAAGAAAAATTCAAATAAGATTTTTCTTAAAAATGATCAAAATATAAAATTTCATCGTTATTCTTTGAAAGTTTCTAAAATGTCAAAATTGCTATGCAGTGTTTTGAAACTTTCGAGGGGGAATACCCTAAATGTTCCACCCTCCCTTGCTTGCACGCTTTGAAAAAATTTGATCAGAGTTCAAGAAAAATGTGGATGTATGCTTATGAGAAACAGGGGGAACGATCTTTGCCAAGATAACTTTGGTTGTTCTCTCGTCGATAGGAGACTATTGATATCATCAACCTTTGACGTTGTCTTTGATTGTTTATTTCCAGCAGCTTACGCGTTCAGCCACACAAGCTCCTGGTTAAGCGATCCAGCTCTTCTGACAAATTAATTGCTGTCACGGGGATGCAAGTTTTCTTGTTGCATGTGTTGCGATCGGAAAGCCCGAGCGGCATGTGCGCAAAGCTTCACACTGTGGCAGCAAGCAACAACGGAGACCCCGCGCCGTGATTACTCTATTATTGTTTGTTTGCGCCACGTGCATCTGGGTTTTCTTCTTCGCCCACGTCCCGTTCGTCGTGAATCACACATTCAACACCACGCTATCCGATAGGTTCCAACACACGATTTCAAATAAACAGATGTTTTACATGCTATTCCATCGTTTGAAACTATCAACGTACGAAAATGAGATATCAAATTTTAGCCCGCTCGCAGTGAGCTGGTGTTCATCATAACTTTGACCCTGCCAGATCCTGGCATCGGACAGCCGGACGCTGAATTCCTGGTGCTCACTCAAGCGTGTCATGCAACGTCGCACGCAAGAAGAAGAAGCGAAACTGAAGAAGTTTTTTTCCAGGAAAGCAAAGAAGAAAAAGGAGAAGCATTTCGCGAAGTGGAACGCCGAAACGGAAATCGAAAGATATAGCAGACTGCTGAATCCTGTCAAGTTTTGCATCCGATATAATTGTGCCGCAACAAAATTTTGTTTTCTCAAATTCTCAACAGACTTTTCTGTATCTACGCTGTAGCACATGATGATGTACTGTTTTTGTGAATTTTGCAATTGGTGTTTTATTTCTGCGCGCTACTAAACACTCCAAACTCTGTGTCTCACAGAAGAGTGGCGAAGTGTAAATGAGGTTTGACGCTCAAACTGTCACTTTGTGCATGCGCAGTCACAAAGATTATTATTGACACCGCTTCGAAAGAAAAGTATTTCCAGTTTGCTAATTCTGCCAAAATGTATTGTTGAAACTATTTCAGCAATGCTTATTTCCTTTATTCCATAATGAAAGACCAGACTGTCGGTGCTTTTCATAAATTTCCATTTTGATATCTAGGGTCCTCAACGTTGCAGACTTGCAAGGCTCATCCAAAACGAAAGTAGAATCGGGGACTCCAGCAGCATTAAATGAGAACTCGACAACAGTAGAAATGGAGGCTACTTGGAAGAGAAAGAACTTAAACTTGCGGCAAAGTTGGAGAAGGAGGGAACAGGCAAAACTACGATTTAAAGTAAATCATAAAATAAAACACCTCGAGGAAAGGAAATGGCACCTTGCGGCGCATATCTGTGATTGATAATGACCGCTTGATGGCGTACGGCCTGAAGCCAACGAAAGTACTTTTTGTCATATTTTCGTGTTTGATTCAGACTCATGGTCCATATCACAAGGGTAATCGAATCATAAAAAAACACAAACATGGTTAGTCATAGCGCACTAGGTGTTAGTTGATAAGCACAGTCATCAATGAGAGAGGAGCAAAACACTGAAACAGAGCACAGGCCACAACTGCATTCAGTCATAGTCATACAGGAATCAGGCTGTGGGAGAGAAGAGAAATGAAGGCATTCTAACACCAGGTTCTCACTTAAACGGCTAAAAGGTCGGTTGGGGATGCTCAGTGACGCACAAAAGCATGTGAATTCTTTTGACTAAGCTTTCACATGTTTTTGCGAGGTAGCTTGATGCGGACAACCGTTTATTTTCACTGAATTTAAAGCAAGATTTGGTATTTTACTAATTTCATTTATTAACCTTTTTACGTGTTTGGCTTGCACACATCGTCCACGTGCTTGAGGTGATAAAGGAATCACAAGAAAATACAGAAATCATGTGGCGCTATGAAGCACACGGAAAGTTTTTTGATGTCTACGGAAAGGCATGGAAGCAACCTACCAGCAACTAGTGCAATTAGTCACCATCATGCAGGAGCATTACAGCAAATACTGGAGGAAAAAGGAAGATTTGTAAAAAGTATCAGACCTTTGAAGTGATCGGATAAAGAAATTTGAACTTCTCAACAAGGCATCTAAAGCCCTGATATAATGGTTAACCGTTTAACTACCGCATGTCCCACATTTTTGCATAGTTTGCAACTCCACGCCAGCCGATTGAGCTAGAGAGCTGTCCAAACCCTCTACGGATTCAGCAAGTCTTCTACTTGACATTAAAAACATTTTTTGTTTTGGGTTTAGGGTTCTTTGGGGGTATCGTCATAACGTGGGCGTGTTTTCACGTTTTTGGCTAATTTTACCTGGTCCTGGGCGCAAATCCAGCGAGCCATTTTTTTAGTTAAAATTTTTTAGAAACAAGGCTGTAATCCACGTCTTTCGAGCCCTTGATTGACTTTCTAGAATATCTGTAGCCAAAATTATGGCTCAAAAACCCAGTTTTTGACAAAAGTCAAAAGGTTTAACGAAAGCTATAATTTGCCCTCTCAGGGCAAACTTCGTTCAGCCATAACTCGGCAGCAGATTAAGCTAGAGATGTATTCAAACCCTCTGAAAACTCGTGCAGTGTTGTAGTTTCGAATAAAAATAAATTTAAATTTGGGGTTTGGGGTTTTTGTTCGATGACGTAATGATTGGGGTCGGTTTTGCGTTTTTATCATGATCATCAGCTGATTCAATGAGCAGAATTTCTGGTATAAACTTTTGTTGGATTTTAGGCTATTATACGAGTCTTTCGAGCCCTTGATTAACGTTCTAGCGTTTCTGGTTCAAAAATTATGCCAAAAAAATTCCAAACATGTTAGGAATTCCCTGGGAGATTATCAGAGATTTTTTTATTTAATATGCGTTTTCGGCCATCATTATGGAACCGGAAACGCTAGAAAGTCGATGAAACCCTTTAAATCTCGTATGATAGTCTGATATCCAATAAAAACGCGAGTCAAAATGGCTCATAGCGTTGTCTTGCAGGGCCTCATGACGTCATACAAACGTAAAAAAATGCATAAATATACCCACACCTTGTCAACATCAACAAAAAATCCAACATTCAAAACTTAAACAATTTCTTTTACTCTAAACTACAAGACTTTCCGCATCTCTAGCGGATTTGAACAGCTCTCTAGCTCAACCGGCCGGCGAGTTATAGCCATGGATAAAAAATACCCAGGGTTAGCGTTTGTGGGAATAGAATTTTTACCAATTTTTGTTTTTTGAGTCATAATTTTGGCTGCAGATATGCTAGCAAGCCAATCAAGTGCTCTAAAGACTCGGATGATAGCCTAGATTCCAAATGAAATGGCTAGTTGGGTTGGCGTCCACGGCCAGGTAACCTCAATTACAAAGGCGCGAAAACATACCCCCGTTACTCGTCACCCACAGAGAAACCCAAAACGAAAAAATTCTAAAAATCTAAACTAGAAGACTTTCCTAATCCGTAGATGGTTTGAACAGCTCTCTAGATCAATCTGCTGGCGAGTTATGTTGGTGCAAAGTTCTGCAAAAATGGTGCACGTAGTAGTCGTGGTATGTCATGCATCATTCGGTGGGCATTGCCGTAGGCCATTCGTAAGCTTTTCATACTAGCCTTCGTTTATTTGCTCCACAATTGGCAAGCATACATTGGCCATGCGATAGGCATGGAATGGTGCGTTGTTTACTGCAGCTGAGCACTGAGCAAAGGTACGTCTGAGCTTGTTTGCTGCAAAG
>Ga0210059_1012121_pt1 | contig 13086 bp, 7 predicted proteins | sample Ectturendosymbi2_FD_188042 | JGI IMG/M metagenome (GOLD analysis project Ga0210059, IMG submission 188042) | Ecteinascidia turbinata endosymbiont from Florida, USA - Sample 2 (SPAdes) (version 2) | ecosystem: Host-associated > Tunicates > Ascidians > Unclassified | place: Key West, Florida...
CCCTGTGGTCATTGGCAGTGACAACAATTGGCGACAGCTGCAGATTCTTGAATCTTTGTTGATTCAAGAACACAAACCAGAGCTGAATGCAAACATCCCGTCGATGCCTCCATGCATTGTTAACTTGTAACAGAGTTTCATGCTTCACTCATGACGTCACACGCCATCACCATTGGCGCGTATCCAGCTGAGTCATGCGGCTACGTATGCTTCGCGCCACAACGTCACTACCGAAACAGCCTGTTGCGTTTTTCATTTTTTACAGCGCTTTTCACCTGAATGACCAATAAGAACATGTAGCAAGATCACTGCAGTTCTATTTGCAATGCACTGATGATGATAACAGGAGTTATCGCAACGTTTGCAATATGTCATTTGTATCGTTTTCTTTGGCCGTGATTTTCATTATATTTAAACATACATTTGTACAAAATATTGAAAACGCAGTGCAAACCTGCCAGGCCTCCAAAAGCACTTTTCACTGTCAGATACCACAAGTACGATCCCCAGGACAATTTTGCCTGAAAAACAATACACTACTGCAATCCCACCTTAAGGTAGTATTATTGTTTTAATACCTTCTAACACCACGTAACAGCATCCAGGGTTCCTACGCATATTTGATAAAAAAAATTTCCAGACATTTTCCGAACTTTTCCAGACTTAGACTTAACCGAATGACATAACCTGATCAGATACAGGCACATAGTTAACACGCTTAAAGTAAAGTCATCAATCTTGAATAAACTATTATGAAAACGCATGACAAAATATCAAGCCAGGAAAATTATTCCCTTTTTCCATGCTAATAGACCAAAAAATTTTTCCCAGGATTTTCCACGCTGGAAAACGACCAGACTTTTTTTCATACTTTTCCAGACTCCATAGAAACCCAGAGTATATGTTCAAATGCACAGCGTCCAATATGAACACCTAAAATTAAATTTTGGTAGCAACATACACAGATTTAACAATGACACCCAGGGGACGAAACATGGGCTGGTCACCTAGTTCGATGAAAAACGTGCCAACTCGCTATATATTACATGAAACGCCTTCATTCCTGGTTTGTGGGCCGTTTAGTTTCTTGTTTTTTTCCTGTTGAAGTCTTTCCATTTTATCAGCGATGCTTCACAATCAGCTAATCCATAATTTTTACTGACAAAGACCGTGACAGTAAGCACAGTAGGCGCTAAACTACATAGACGGAGCGTACGTTTCTTACATTTACGATAAGACACTGTTCAAATAATACTCTCCTCGTGATTTATGTTATTGCAAGGAAAGCAGCGGTTAATCATAAATCAGAGCATGGCTTATCAGCATACGCCACTCTCGTGAAATTCCGGAACGTACAATTTTACAAATCTATTGAAACCTACAACATCAACAGGTGGTGGGACTGGTTCTTCATCTTCATCTTCATCCGTGCTATACTCTTCCAAAATTCCGTCAGAACAGTGTATAAGCCTTCTGGGAACCTGCTCCAAGAAAAAATACACCCAAGACTTTCAAATGAGCAAATCAGTGCAAAGCACAGCGCAAAATAGGTAAGTCAAAACATTTTCAAAGCATGAGAGTTTATTTAAAGCATTGGCACAAAAGGATAATTTTTTGCTGAGCAAACATAGGGTAATTACATCACAAGTGTAATTGATTACAATTACTTGCCACACGCTCGATTACGAATAAACAAAATCACAATGTAATCGATAATGATTACATATAAAGTAATCACGATTTGTCTTGAAACATCTTCAGAAAGAAAATAAAACCCATTTGCATTGTTTGATGTATGTATATTCTGAAACAATATACGATATGAACGGATGCAATAAACGAAATTACGAATGACTGAGGAGTAAGCACTAAAAAATAGAAAATTCACAATAATTGTTTGCTTAGATGTTTGCGCAGACAAGAGTCAACAAATGCTTAATATTGATTGAACAAAAACATGAAATGTTTAAAATGTTTTATTACAGCTGATAAACATCACCGCTTCAAATATTTTATCAGTCAAACGACATCTATCAGGTTTGAACACTTGTCCAGCAATGCTAAAAAGTCGTTTGTTAGTCATTTCAAAATTGGCAACTACCGTGGTATTCCGTAAGCCCGCACTGAGCCGTTAATTGGAAAAAAGACAAATTGGGAAAATAAGACGTGGACTAAATAACAACCCAGGCTGTTATACGGCATTTGCATATTGCCTGTGTCTGAACAAATTTAACCATCATTTGTTTGTTCAAGTGGTTTCGAATGTAGAAGTGGGTCTTCAATAGCCATTGAAAAGGAGATCTGGGCTGCGACAAAAAAAGTTTGCCGACCACCTGTGTAAGGTGACAACTACAAATAGTATTCAAACTCAGTATGGTATAACATTGGACGTACCATGTAAGGTGACAGGTACAAATACAGATGCTAGCGTGCACAGTTCTCAGGAAACCAACAATGATTTTTGTGTGTTTTTGCGCATGTTTAGGTATGTTGCTAGCTAATGATAAGCTGTATTTTTGTAAATTTTTTTCGCTATTTGTGGCCAAAAGAAATTATGGCGATTAGGCGCCATAGTGGGGTACTACCTTCAAACAACTGAGCGCTTTTGGGAATAATTTGCGCTCGTCCTCAAATAAATTTATTGCATCCCTACTAGCAGCTAACGATCATAGCAGTTACGCCCTCATGAAAGTTAACGTGGCTGAGGTGAAACGATTCAGGACCTACCATTTCCACTCCAAATGGGGTAAGATTATTTTTTGCTTATTCTCATTCAAAACCTGTTTGTTTGATATGCAATGCAACAGTAACGATGACAAGTAGGGGATTTTGGAGCAGCACCTTAAAACAATACAAAAGAGCTACGAAAGGGATTTTACTGCCAAAACCTTTGTGCCACAAAAGCATGGCGTTTGAATGTGCAGCTTCAAAACGGCAGTCAATCTTCACCAACACCCAGGGCAACTACTGCTCCGTATCACGTCAGTCACGTCCTTGCTAAACATGAGAAGCCATTCAAAAATGGCGATATTGTAAGGGATGCCTTTTTCAAGAGAGCAGATTGCCTTTTTGAACACTTCAGAATGGAGCACAGATCGTGAAAGAAGTGGAACTTTCCTGCAATACAAGGCATGCAAAAGAATGGCTGTGTATGTGGAGGAACAGCTGAGGAATTTTATAGACGCATGTGAGTGCCTTTTTCTCCACTTTGACAAGTTGACTGATATGTGGCACAATTGTGTCTTTTCATCAGGATGGTTTTTGAAGACATGACCACCACAGAAGATCTGCTAACCTCTTTGCCCGGACATACCAGAAGAGGATTTTTGTAATGCTTTTGTGGGCTTTGTAGACAAAACTGTCACTCTCCAATTGATGTTGGTGACATTGCCAGGAAAGTCAAGTCACTTTTCGATTCATTAAACACCACTCTTTGGGACAGGGGCGTAATGAGGAAGGGCAAGGGGGCCACAATTCCCCGGGTTCTAAATCACTGTGGGGGGTGCTGAAAAGTCCCAAACATGTCACAAGGTATTTTTTCAATGCAGTACATTTGTTTCCGAAAGACCTCAGGTTCGAACATGGGGTGCCAAACTCGATTCTTGCCCAGGCACCACCTAACCCCGTTTACTTGGAGATGAGATTCTGACATTGCAAAATGACTTTGAGACCAAAGCCAGATCAACATCTGCTCATCCTGGTGAGCATGTGTTCTGGATAAGTACTGGTGGCGAATGAGTATTCCAATCTCAGATCTGCTTTGAACCTGACTGCTCTTTTCAGATCAACTTATTTTTTCGGGTCTGGTTTCTCGCACATAAATGTCATAAAGTCCAAGTACAGATCAACAAAGATTGACAAACACCTTGTAGCTTGCCTACGCCTTGCAACCAGCTGCTACACTCCTGATTAATGGAATCTAGCCTCCTTCCAGTGCCAGGTGTCCCCCCATGGTTCAAGGCTATTTCAATTTTCAAATTCAGAGGTCCACTTGTTTTTATCTGGCTTATTATTCTCTTTGGTTCATGTCAAATTGCTTGCTTATCAAACAGGTTGTTGTGTGTGTGCGTGCGTATGTTTGAGAGAGGAGGATCTTGTGATGTGACATGTAAGGTCTAGTGGTTGTGTGACAGCAAGAAAAAGTTTTGTGAGGTTAGTAACTGCAGGCTGGAAACGATTTGGAGGGCTAAGCCCACCAAAGCTCCCCGTGGCAACAAGACTGATTTCCATATGTTTTATGTATAATTAGGGCATCTTCATAAACTTATTTTGTTGAAACTTTCTTCATCATGTCTAATTGTGTCACAAATCACAATTATTGTCCAGTGGGAACATAACCATTGAACTGACCAATCCCCATTGCATTAAAGCAGTTATTTACAATGATTTCCCTTTCCTTTGATGCACACTGATGCTCATTATCAAACCACTTCATAAATGAACCACAACCTAGACATTCTGCCACATAGCAAAGCACAACATGCCCAACAATACAAGAGAAACAACTGAGATATAAATATATCATAACAATGTTGATATAATTCATAAGTGATTACTGGACAATACATAGCAAAATAGTAAATCACAGCAGTGACCATACATCAAGCAAATCAGCTGCAATTTATTTTCACCATGAAACTTGTTTCATGTTAAACACATCTTCAGTCCTAAGCGAAAGTTGTCACTACATAGTAACTTCTAACAATCACAGCCTTGGTCACAAAAATAATAGGTTTATTACATGAATGAAAAGATACAATACATAGAAAGTTCAAAAATTTAGAAAACCACATTTGACTTTTGAAAATGGTACGACATGAATGACCAAGACGTGGTCAAATAGAAAGAAAAAAGCTCAATAAGCCTTTAAAAAGACAGCTTGGGCTTGCATTCATAGCAAGTTCATTATGCCAATATGAAAGGCGTTGCATGCGGTATGTATTTTATAATGTCTACGCATCACACACAACAGAACAGACTTCAGCATACATAGCACTATCATGGAACAGACATACATGAAAAAGCATGAACATATCTAATATGTGGTGTTGATACAAAAGCATGCAATGCATAGTAGGAGGGTGCATCAGCTACCCTTAACTTTCTAGTTTCAGGCCTACATTTTTTCTATTAGTGAGGCTAGCTTAGAAAATTACTTCTGCAAAGTTTGGTGCTGATCAGACCAATTTGACCCCCACATGACCAGTTTTTACAGGGTTCAACACCTTTTTTCAGTTTTTTTGCCACTAGAGAGTGCTGTGTTCAATAAACGAAGAAAATGTTGATTTTCACAGATGCCCATACTTCTATCACATAATTTGAAAAAAAATTCCCAAATTATGTTGAGGGGGAGCAAAAATATTGGCAGTTTTGTATGTTTTTTTGTTTAAGAGCGCCACTAGTGGTGATAACAAAACATGGAATACCTCACCAAGTGCTAATGCAAATCAAGTGAGACTAGTGTCTACCTCCCTATTTTCAGGGATGAGGAATTTGTTTTTGCTATTACTTTTTCACGTTTTTACCAGTGGAGGTCACTATAAACAATTAAATACTATTTTGACCAAAATTTTAACTCTCACCAGGTTTTTCAGCTGGGAGTTAATGTTGCGGCCAGTGGCCCAACTATATGGACAAGGATTGTTTTCTTTACTTCAGATTGTTATCTTACATAGCAGTTAGCAAGAAACCAAGATGACGACTCCTTAAAGTGTGGCTGAGTTTGTAGAATGCAATTGAAATTCTTTTATTTGTGTGCTAAACCATTAAAATCTTGGCACAGTTTTCAGCATAACTACTTACAACACAAGTAATGTCGACAATCAATAATTTTCTTTGCTGGTATGCATCATTTGCTTTCCATTGAGTTACTGGAGTATTCAAAAAAGCATCATTAAGATCAATAATAAGAAAAAAGCTTCAAGAATCATGTTTTTAATATGCTGATAGAGACGACTTTGAACAGCTAATTGCATACCAGTTAAACACATAAACCACTATATCGCATAGGATTCTAGAATCCCAAACCAAAGCCATGCACACGTGAAGAAAACGGTCCGGTTATTCGCATACCGGTTATTTGCATAAGCCAGTTATTCGCATAGAAATGCACCATACATTTGTATTTAAGAGCGCCACTAGTGGTGGCTCATGTTGCCTGGCCTAGGGCCTAACCGCTAGGCCAAAGTGTTTTGCTGAAGTTTTCATTGGAAACTAGACTCGAGTCTGAGTCTTTTGAGCCTTTGATCGACTTTCTAGCGTTTCTTGTTCAAACGTTATGAACTAAAATAAACAAATTAATTAATTGGCTAATTAGTCAAATATTTTTACTATTTATATCAAGGAAAAACTTTTTTTTCGAGTGTAAACTAGAAGACTTGCCGTGTCTTTTGACGCTTCAACCAGGTCCGTAACCCGTACAGGAGCGGAGATATACCCGCACAAAGCCACGTGGATTTAGGCGTTTTTTTTCCCGAAAATCCCCGAAAGTAGCCGGATGCCAGAGTTAAATGGCTCCTGTGGGTCTTAAAGGGAGGTCGTGCAAAAATGCTGATGTCAGCAAACAATAACATTGACGACTGCTACTTTTGCGAAGCACTGCGCACAGCACACTTCACAGTTTGAAATACAGAATTATGCCGTGTCTAGCAGAAAACTAACAGTTGTCAAATGGAGAATTATGCCGTGTCTAGCAGTTAAAAATACAAATTTATGCCGTGCGTTTCACCGCGGACAGTGCACTGTTTGAACATCGTTACTTGTTTGGCTTCACTCTTTTTATTTTTTCACATCAATAAGATTCATTTAGTGAATGCCCCAACCGAATGATGCATATCAAACGCCATTTGGATTATAAAAGCTTCATGATGCCACAGGCTAACAAATCAGTTTAGCCTTTATGTACAGCACCCAGCTGTATCAGGACCAAGAAATTTTAGAACTTCTAGAAGCATTTGTATATCCCGCAGTTCTACAAATCTTCATACACAAGAGCTGTGAGACACAAACATGTTCACAACTGTATTGCACAGTCGCAAGCAGAAAAATTGCTGTGAGTGTGGGAAACGTTCCACGATTGATACAGGTGATTATTATGTCACACACGCAGTGCGCACGTTTAAGACAATATGCAATGTACAGGCCCGCAAGAACTTTAAATTTACGTGTCAATTGATGACCACTGGTTTGCTGAACACTGAAGGATTTCAGAATTAAAAATACTGTATTACGAGCAAGGGATTTTTAGAATATCTAGAAGCACTTTTGTATCCCACAGTTCTTGAAATGTCCCCATTCAGTGTCAAGCTATAACATACCAACAGTGTCAGGTAGCAAGCATATGGGCACAAGTCGAGTAGGGCTGTAAACTTGCGGATACTTGTTTGATACAGATAATCGCATATTCCGGTTAAACGCATAAAATGCTTGCCAAATTGGCTACGCAATTAACCGGATTCATCTGTAGGTCATTTGAAACAGTTGTAGATAATCATCTGAAACAGTTGAAACTGTTTCAGATGTCATCTGAAAGAGTTGCACATTTTATAAAAACCTTGGTTTTCCAAAGACAGAACCATGTCTTTTGGAGCTTTCATTTTCTTTTTTGTATTTTTGTCTACTCCATTGGCTTTTATTGCCAGTGGAGTCAGTTCCTCAGTAATATATCACAAGTGGTAGTTAAAAGGTCTTTGCTGTTTGTCAATCACAGAGTCAATGTCAGCATATATTTAAAATGCATTTATGAGCAAAAGACCATTTTTGGTGCAGATGATGAAGTTCCTGCAGATAGACACCATGTAAGATAACATGTGCATTAACACTTTGGTGTCTGGTTGGTTTTGGCGATTTTCACAAAAAAAACAGCAGTTTTCAGTTGCCTTACCAACGCCCTAGCTCCTCCGCCGATTGCGCTAGAGAGCTATTCAACGGTTCAAACGGATCGGCCAGTCTAGTAGATTGCACTCGAAAAAAAATTTTTGCCTGGGGGGTGTGTTTTTTTTGTGAGTGACGTCATAAGTGGAGGACTTTTAGGCCACCTTGGCCCACTTTGCCTGGCCCTGGGCGCCAACCGTTAGGTGGTAGTAATTTGCTGAAGATTTTACTGGAAACTAGGCTACAATCCAAGTCTTTTGATACTTTGGATGACCTGCTGGGGTTTTGGGTTCAAACGTTGTGATGTAAGTTAGTAAAAATATTTGACTAATTAGCTAAGTAGTTAATTAATTAATTTGTTTATTTTAGATCATAACTTTTGAACAAGAAACGCTAGGAAGTCGATCAAAGGCTCAAAGACTCGGATTCTAGCCTAGTTTCCAATGAAGACTTCAGTGAAATATTTCCATCTAGCACTTGGGCTCTAGGCAAGGTAACATCAGCCAAAATGGCCAAAACACATGCAGTCCAATCAAAGGCATTGTGCAGCCCAGTTTAGGCTTTAACTTAAAAGTAGCCTACATACTAAAAACTAGTGCTTATTTGGTTAAGCTTAAATTTGACACTTTTGATGTGGTCCTCAGTGGTGCTTTATCACATCTGAACTGTGTGCTGGGAGATTTCCATATGACCACTGACACCTTGGTTTGAAACTGGTTACTGGCTTCTGCCCTTGTTCCATTGGCACTAAACTTGACTATGAAATCACACGGAGAGATTAAAGGTTCTAAACAGTCGTTACCATCGCAATTAGGATTCATATGCCTTAAGTACATTAGTTTCAACTAAATTTAGTTCGCTAAGATCGAAGTAAGTTGTTAGCTCATTAATAGGTCATTGAATGTGCAGTCCTGGTTAAGGTAGTTACATAAATTTTGGCTCAGTAAGCCATTTCGGTTGGACATAGCTGGACTAGAGCACATGTTTAGCACCACTGCTTAGTACTGCAATATGTTCCAAGTCAAGCCAATTTATATAATGTATGACATGAGGTAGCATGAGACTGCATTTAAGACAGAGCTACTTATGTTATAGTATAAAGGGAACAGTTGGTTGATAGACGCAAGTTAAAGTTTATTGCTCTGAGTATAAGGTTTGGAAGTGGCTAAAGGTCCACTGGTGGTGACACGGTCAGAATAAAATGCTGAGTTTGTCATTCTAACGACACTGTCATCGTAGTCAAGCAGTAGCATCTAAGTCTAATGTGCGCGCCGAGTGGTTTTCTCTTCAGCTCTTACCATTGTGGCTTCACTGTGGTGGTAGTTGCACTTTTGATGGGCTGGTTAAGTTTCCAAAAGAAAGTGGCTACAGAACCACCCATGCATCTTCCTTATTTCAAAGCTTATTCCACCGTACCGCCTCGCATGACATGTTTCGAATAAAGCGGTCAGTTTGTCACTCAATGGTGTCAACCTGGTAGCGTAATGGATACGTTTCAAGTCTACCATGCCAATGGTTGTAGGTTCACCACGTATGTTGGCACCTTATGTTTTCGTAATAGTCACTGCTTGCACGTTTCAATTCATGGGACCAGTTTTTCTTTACTTTTTTCAAAACTTTCCAAACTTTTATTAACCTAATGATAGGCTAGTGTTAGCTTAGCGTTAACTTAACATTAGCTTAGCATTAGCTTAGTTAGTGTAAGGCTAGCGTTAGGTTAGGGTTGAAGTTAGGTTTACTATGTTTCTACCAAGCCTAGGCCTACTGCATTTTCCTCGTGCATTAATATCACGTTACACAGTAGGTGGTCAAATAAGGTTTCAAATTGAAAGATCCACAGGCAGTTCTGTAGCGACTGCCTTTCTAAAACTTGTTTACAGTTTAGGGTTTAGGCTTAGGTTTAGGTTTCGCGTTTAGGTTTTGAGGTTACAGTTTAGTTTTTGGGTTTAGGTTTACGTTTTGTATGTTACTAGCAAGCATAGTATAGTCTAGCGCAAAGTCTGCGTGCATTAGTGTTACATGACAAGCCGTGGATGAATAATTTTTCAAAAATGAAGTTCCACCAGCAGACCTATAGCTGCTGCCATGTCTAGCAAACTGCGATACCAGCAATTTTTAGCTGTCAGCAGAAATTGGTTTAACTTTGCCACAACTTTTTTGCAATTTTCACATATTATTGTACATATTTGTGATAGCTGAAGATGGAAATGCATGGATGATGACAGTTATTATGGACAAATTAAGACAGGCTCACCAGTAGCACTAGCAGTACCTCTAATTCATTTTGGCTTAATTAAATATAAATATTTTCAGAATAAAAAACAGTTCATCAAAAGTAAAGAAATACAAACCAACAAATTAAAGTCAACTTATTTTAAAATTATCTTGTATAATTATACCTTTACTTTTCCATGTTTATCAATTTTAAATCTTTCTATTCCATCTGGGCAAGAAACTTTAGCTTCTTTTTGGGCATGATTAATTGCAACACCAGCACTTTCCTCCATCAAAATCAAAAGATTTCTCAACAAAAATTACAATTGACAGAAATTAATCTTTCTGAAAAAAAAATCTGTAGTAGTTGCACCATTTCTTAATGAATTAGAATAGCCTAAATAATATTCTTAACAGAGCTGAATAATGTAGTACATACAATTATAATCAACGTGATTTTTGATTGATGTTATTTTAATTTCCTCTTGCTGCATTCATGTTCTTTCGTGATTTCAGTCACAAAAATGCATGAATTTCAATCATAATAGCCTACCAGTACCACAGTACCAGTACCAAACCATACATTATTTATACCACCCAAAAAAACTTAAGTAGGCCTAGTCCTGAACACACAAGCACAATGCGAATACCCTGCAATGTTTTGGTAATGCACACACATTTTCCGATCTAATACACGCCACTACCCAACAAGGTGAAGTTTGTCGTACTTTAGAGCAAAGATGAGTGCCTTGTGGAGTAGTGTTGAACAAATCGGATATTTTTGGAATCCTAATCCAGACCAAAATTTACTTTCAGTAATCCGGTCCGATCCTAATCCGGTAGACCTGCCGAAATAATAATCCAATCCGGTTCACATCCGAAAAAAACCTCTGATTAAGCCTTTTCCTGCAGTGATCAATGCAGTTTGGATATCCATATCTGATCCGGTTGAGATTTTTCAAAATCCAGTCAAATCCGGATCTGAAGTGCAGAATCCGGTTGTATCGCGATCCAGAAACCGGATCATGTTCAACACTGTTGTGGAAGCTGTGAAATTTTTCAATCCAAGACCCAAACCCAGACCTCTGGTCCGAAAAAATTGAATACGATCAAGTCCTGACTCCGATCTACAAATTTTAAGAAAATCATGTTAGAGATGCCACGGGCCGCTAACAGTCCAGTCTTCGGGCCGTCAGCTAGAGGTTTTGAAACAGCCCGCTAGCAATTTTTTTAGCGATGACGTCTTTCCGGGCCGCTGCAGTCTGCTCGCCGAAAATTTTTGTTTTTTGCAGTTTCAAAATCTAACAACGAATTTTTTGTCTGCTGTTCTCTCCATTTTACCGTTCTGCCAATGTTCCGTTTCACTTGTTTCCACGCAAATGAGTGAACCATGTTATCAATCAATCAAAGCAACCAACACTTCCATTTATAATCTGTCACCGAGGTCCGAGATATAGGTTTTAGGACAAGTACTCCCAAACTTTCTCCGGCCATGTACCCCTTTAGCATTTCGTTATATGAGCAAGAACCCCTAAAATTTCTCATGACAAAAAGGCTGAGGAAAATAACAAAAATATATTCACCGATAAGCATCTACTGATTTTGAAAATAATATTCACTGATGTTGACCTACCTACGTATAAATACGATAACGAGTATTTCGAAATGAATAATATTTTAACATAATTTTTCCCTTCCATTGCTAAGCTTAAATGTGCCCTTTCAGATAGGAAAATCTACCCCTAGGGGTACACGCACCCAAGGTTGTGAACCCTTGGTTTAATTAATATTTGGGGTTAGGCTCAAGTTATGGTTTAAGGCAGGGGTCACCAAACTTTTTGAAACTCAGAGCTGCTTCTTGGTACAGATTCATGTGAAGAGCTACCAGTTTGATACACAGACTTCTGAAATAAAAATTTGCATAATTTGTCTTCATAATATGTTATCATTAATAATAAACATAAAAGATATTCATCATTGTAAAGAAACTGATCATGTTTATGCTATTGTCAGAACAGGCCATGGGCAACCCACATGATCCACAGGGGCGACCTGGTTCCCGCTGGCACCATGTTGGTGTCCCCTGGTATAGGTTTAGTATGTTACTAGCAAGTGTAGTGCAGCCTAGGGCGCTTTTGTCATGTGTTAGTGTCATATTACAGGCGACGGGCGAATAAGTTTTCAAAAGTGAAGGCCCCTGGCGGACCTACAGCCACTGCCTTAAGATTGCATGGTTTTAGTGTCCAAAGGGCAATGAACTGAAAACTTGTTGTTACTTTGCATTTGAGATTACTTTATAGGTAGTGTCTATTTCATCGCCAAGATGCTGGCGACAACAGATCGACTGGAGCTATTTTGGCTCCAGTCGAACATTCACTAGGCCTATTCAGTCTCATGGCACGACACAATTCTAATAAAAAGGTCAGTTTGGCACACAAGCACCGTGCTGCTCATAGCGTAGCAGTTATGCTTCACGTCTGGTATGCCATTGCTTATCGGTTCGGTTCTCACCTTGGCGACTTCCCTTTTTTTCTTTTTTCAAAAATTTAGGGTTAGCTTTAGGGTTTAGGGCTAGGGTTTAGGGTTTAGGGTTAGGGTTAGGGTTGAGAGTTAGGGTTGAGGGTTAGGATTGAGGGTTAGGTTTGAGGGTTAGGGTTGAGGGTAAGGGTTACTGTTAGGGTTACTGTTAGGTGTGTAGCGTCAGGTGTAGCGTCAGGTGTAGTGTCAGGTTTAGTGTCAGGTTTAGCGTCACGTTTAGCATTAGGTTCAGCGTTAGGTTTAGCATTAGGGTTTAGGGTTAGCGTTGAGGTTAGCATTAGGGTTAGTGTTAGGGTTATGGTTAAGGTTAGGTTTAGGGATTACTATTTATGTCTGTTTCGTTTCTGCCAAGCCTGTTGCCGCCGCCAAGATGGCGGCAAAATAGACATTGCCTACTTTATATTATGGGCCACGGGCCGGTTCGGGCCAGAAAATAAGTGGTAGTTTAGCATAAACGGGCCG
>Ga0210059_1012122_pt1 | contig 13086 bp, 10 predicted proteins | sample Ectturendosymbi2_FD_188042 | JGI IMG/M metagenome (GOLD analysis project Ga0210059, IMG submission 188042) | Ecteinascidia turbinata endosymbiont from Florida, USA - Sample 2 (SPAdes) (version 2) | ecosystem: Host-associated > Tunicates > Ascidians > Unclassified | place: Key West, Florida...
TCATCTCTCATTTTACGATAAAATGGATTGAGGTTGTTCACTTCCATGCATTGCTAAAATGAAAACTAAAAATACGCTGCAGAAATTAGATTTGGAATCTACAGAAGGATTGCTGAAACAAGTGCAGTGAAACGAAAGACAACAAAAGCAACAAGTTGAAGTACACAACTGTATATCAAGTCGAGGTGGGCGGCTGGCGGGCAATGGCATCGTGTTAAACTTGGAAGTGACCGAAGCAAAGATGAGCAAAGAAACTTGGGATGAAAAAACTTGCTTTTTGCTTTAAATCAAACAATACTCAATCAAGCACCGCCACATATGCAAAGTTTGAATGATATAATTAGGTAGCAGCTTTTACACTCTTTTTTTTATATAAACACGTTATCGTTTTCAGAATACATAAATTATTTCTCATTTCCGAATACACAAAAGTATGTCTCATTTGGTGGGTTGTTTGAATGGAACAGTGGTTGACAGGTCTAGTAGGTCTATTAACCACGACGAACAAATGATGCTTTGGTAGTTTCTGTATTGAAGAAATTGAAAGAGACCTGCCGAACATCAATCGTGTCTTGCACGAGCATTAGTTGTGCAGATTACGAAAAACCAACAAAAGCGGTTTTTTAGTTGTGCAGATTTAGTTGTGCAGATTACGAAAAACCAACGCATTCTTGGTGGTTTTGCTGGGATTCTAGGAAATTAGTATAATCACATACTTGCAATCACAGAATGCACATTTCGCCAAAACTTCAGTGAATTCCATACATTTCTTCATACTTTTCTAAAGACATTTTCACTGGTTATTATTTAGAGGACTCTTGAACAAACATTTTGAAACGGTTCACTTGTTTACGACCTTTCACCGTTTCCTGAAAGACCTGTTTCATGCTTGAGACATTGAACGAATAGTGGAGAACGGAAGCTTTACGTGGTAAAGTCTTTTCAGCAAGCGAGCTAGTTCATGTTCAGCAGTGTGGTTGTTCTATTGATTAGAATCCATTCAATTGCAAGAAGGTATTTGGACAGAGATTCCTGTTCAGTCAAGCAGCGTTTTAGTGAAGTTGTTTTTGAAAGTGCCAAGTGCATGGAAAGATGTTTTTTTGCCTTCAACGTGGCATTACAAGGAACAAAAATAGAAAATAAATTGAAAACGTTTCCTGGTGAAGACGTTGCGTCGATGAAAATCACTTGCCCACAATCCCAAATGTTATAAAATATAGCCAGAAAGGCCATCGCAAATTACATGCAATGTGTTCTTTTTTGGTGGTTCAATCCGTTGTTACAACGCTGTGGCGGCTTCGAAGCCCGGATTGGAAGCTTCGTTGTTGTAAGCGCCATGTTCGTCATTTCCCGTCAGCTCCTCGTCGTCGTCGTCGTAAAACGCTCTTTTACTTTCTTTTTTACTGAAAAGACACACAAATGAAACTTCTATAGTCATCATCGAGCTGAAGGTCTGTGATTTTTATGTTTAAAAAACAATGGAAACGAAATAAACTGAAGTTACTTCCGTCAAGCAGCGTTTTCAAAATACGTTTAACACATTGCAAAGTCTGACTGAACATTTAGCTTGGGCATAACTCGACAGTTGACCAATAACAACCTTCTATTTTTTTGGACTAAAAGTTAGCAACTCAACCATCACACTTCTGGGCTGTGCTTGTCAAACTTGACAGTCTCCTTCTGAAATATGTGAATTGGATGCCATTTTTTCGATGCGCCACAATAAACAATAAGCCACAATAAAAACAATATTTGAATTTCGTTCATGTCTTGAGAAAAAATAGCCGATGAGTGTGGGAGAATGTTTGCAGCTGGCTATCACTGTGATGTGAAGTGGATATCACTGTGATGTAAAAGACCACGAGAAGGTGTCTGGTACAACTGGTATCGTAGCCTGCTTCTCCGGGTAGAAAAGGATGAAGCAAATCATAGTCATATGCTCATCTTCTAACTATTGGTTGAAGCAGTACTTGTTTCCTTTACAGAAGGGGTGTGCAACGCGTGGCCTGCGGGTCAAAAGTGGCTCGGGACTTGCAATTTTGTGGTCTGCAGAAAGGTTGAGATTTTAAATAGAGTGCCAATCTTGCGTGGGCGGCCAGCTAGTTGCCTAATTCGCAGAGCTTGACACACGCAGCTGTGACCCGTGGACCAATGTGGTTATGTACATTTGGCTCGGAAGAGCTGCATGGCTGCACACCCCTGTTTTACAATATCGAAAAACACTGCTAAGCAGTCAGTAACTTCAAACTGTATGGAAACACAACGCAATAGTTGGATGTTTATAAAATCAATTCCAGTCGCATGGGAGATATATTGGCTTTTATTATTGATATAGGTTTTTACGCAGTTTGCTTCTTATGCAAGTAAGGACTTTGCCAAGTATGAAAACGCTTCAATTTTTTATGAAAAGTTCCTTACCTCCGGTTGATGGTAAAAGCGAGGATCGCCATACCAGCAATCAACACCAGGGCTGTGATCACTATGAATGGAATCAACCAAGTCGGAAAATCAGGCTGATACTCTGGCTTGAGTGTGGGAGAAATGCCTTCTACGAGAAGCGTGTCATCAGTCAAGACAAGTGCTCCATTAAACCTCGGCCTGGAGTATCTGGTCGAAAACTATCGTTTTAACAAAAGCTGGAAATCAATCATATCTGGACGCCAATTATAATCGAGAGTATAGAAAACATTTCTCATAGCTACTTCATATATTTGTTGCAAAGAAAATAGCGTGTGATGGATATCTGATTTTATTTCTGGGATTGAGTGGATGAAACCTACAAAGCAATGTTTCAGTGAAGCATAAATTAATTTAAAGCACAAGAGTTACATCCTTAAAGTCAGAGATATACCATTTAATTACTAATCTTTTCTGTCCAAATTTGAAATAGTTTCATGTCTTTCTCATTTGTTTTTTCAATGTCTGAAATGCCGATGACCTCTAGTGGTTGTTCATCGAACAAGTTGGCTTCATTTGCTTTTATGTCGTTGCTTAAAACTAAAACCACTGCATAAATTTAAAATAAACAAGAAATGTCCCAAGTCTTGTTGTAAAGGAACTTTCTATAAAAGTATTACAAAGTAGAGTTCCAGAAACGGAGATGGGCACTGGGCAGCAACGTTGATTTAAATAATCAGTTGCTAAACACATTACTGCCAGATAGCATTATAGTTCAAAACCTGCATTTAAACAACACTATAAGCAGTAAATCTGCAGCAGATGCACCAGCTCTTTAGAAAAACAACTATTTCAGAAACGAAGTAAACAGCCAGCAACTGGTAGCAAAGATGGTGCAAAGTTTGATTTTTGGTTAAAAACAGCAAATTTATGATTACGGTTTTATAATAATGTTGCCTGTGTTTTTGCAACATAAACCATTATCATGATCATCTGGCCTCATATTTTTTCAAATGTTATAAAGAAGCCCGGGACCTACACAAAGAGAGGCATTTTTTGCTAATCCTAATAATGATTTTTCTTGAGGAAGTTGAAGTTGAGAAGCAAAGATTTTGATAAAGTTTATTGTGTTTGATGATCAAAACTTGTTTTCTTTTTTACTTTTTTCCGATCATAGTTTTCATGACGTATCTGGTCTAGCAGTAGCCCTAGCAGTGAATAAACCTACTGTCATGTAAACATGACTTTCATCCCGTTACGCGGCCATCAATAAAACAACCTCACGCTAAAGACAGGGTTGCACAAATCTTTTTCAAGGAGGGCCAAATGGACCACCTGTTGGCGCACGCGACAGGCATTTTCTCCCGACATTTGTAAGTTTATCGTAGTCTGGACAGTCCGCTTAGGGTTTGAAGTAGAAATACTCTCAGCGATGGATTACGTGCTCATATTCGCGCTCAGCACACCAAACCACAACGGGAAACGTTTTAAGTGGCATGAAACCTCCGTCGCTCCGCGAGAGTGGACCGTGTAACACATCTTGAAATCAAAGCCGCGGGCCATGTGAAATACGTTCGTGGACCGCATTTGTCCCTCGGGCCGAACTTCGGACACCCGCGGGTTAAAGGAGTGCTAAACATAACAACAGACCAAATACGCGGCTGAAATGATTATTAATACAGAGGAATTCGCCTATAACAAGTTCGGCTACATCGTCACTTCGCCCACAGCGCCGGTTTGTGTCGGTCCCCGCAGAATATTTTGTTCGTTTATAACGACATTTGCAGGTTTTCTTTACAATTTGAAGTGCAAGCGCGGCTATGCATATGGAGCCGCTACACAAGTATTTTACGACCGAGTAGGAACGCGATTACAGTTAAGCTGCCAATCGTTTAGCCCTGACAGGCTTGACGTGAGAATGGCATCAAGGATTGCGCCATCAGCAGTAATGGAGGCAAATCGTTACATGAGTTTTGCTGTAAAGTATTAGGGGTTGTTGCGACTTTAGTTAGTTTAATGGATAGTCTTGGTGAAGCAGTGCGTAAATTGTCGAACAAAAGGAGCAATACCTCATTATGAAAAAAGTATGACATCGTTGTTTCGCTCAATAGCGAAAATGGTACGAATGTGGCAGAACTTGCAAAAGATTTCGATATTCCAATAATGATGTTAACTATAAAGTTTTGAAAACTAACGACAAAATAATTTCTCACTTTTTCTTATCAGAGCATACGTGAAAACACGATACAGTACGTAGCAATCCTAATCAAAGAACACTTCTTTGCCACGATTTGGCATTGAACTAAAGAGCCATTTCAGGAACGATTTATTGTAGTTCAGCTATAATGACAGTTCGTCTATAAAGACGCTTTTTCTCTGGTCTCATGAAGTGATGTTATAGAACAATTCTACTGCATAACGAATCAATAAGGTTTTATATGTTTGTGAAAGACGATAAAAATTTCGGTGCCTGACTCAGTTCGATCCAAGGTGAAGGTTTCTTGTATGCATGACATGCGAAAAAAGTTACCTTTTATTTCAGAATCAAAACCATCATCAAGGCCATGGGCGTCAAAAGGGGGCAGGGGAGCCTTGGCTCCCTTGGATTTTGAAAATTTCAGCAAAAGTTTTTTTTCTTAGTTTCGAGTGCGAAAAAACAAATTTCAACACTTTTGGTCCCCCCTGAAAAAATTTAGGAAAAATCTCCTAGTGGCCCCCCCTGGAAAAAAATCCTTCCGATGCCCATGACATGAACTCTTTCAAATGTTGTTATTTAATTTTTGAATTTATTTATCCGAAGTGTCATCATCTTTGGAAACGTAGCCTATTCTTGCCAGCGTTTTTCAAAATTAGATCAGTAACTTCTATTTAAAAGAGGATTGCCTTTGAAACCCTTAAGCCCCGCATGCGCCACATTTTTTGCACCAGCTGGCGCCATCATAACTCGCCAGGTGAATGAGCCAGAGAGCTGTTCAAACCCTGTATAAATGCGGTAAGTCTTGTAGTTTCGATTTTTTAAATTAAGAAGTTCTTTATGAGTTTTTTTGTGGGTGATGTCATAATTGGGGCAGGTTTAGGGTTTTTGGATGACTTCATTGGGCCCTGGGCCCCAACCGCAAGAGGCAATTTTTTGTTTATTTTCTTTAATGAAACCTAGGCGACAATCCGTGTCTTTAGAGCCCTTGATTGGCTTTCTAGCGTTTGTGGTTCGAAAGCTACGGCGTAAAAACAACAAATTAATTAATTACTACTAAAGAGCCCCTAGGGAATCGCCTAATTAATTGTTGATTCTTTGGCCATAACTCTCGAGGAAAGACAACCATTTGCTATGACGTTTGTTCTTTACTGAAAATAATCACAGCATAACGGATATTTTCTATAAAAACATGCTTTTCAAATGCAATTTAAGAAAAGGAAGTCAATTAGTCGTTTCTTCAGATCCTTGGTTATAGAACTTTTATTTTGGCTCCTGGTCGTTCTTACAACTCAAACGAAACTTGTTATTTAAAAATTGCACCAGTGCACCATCGTGTGGCTAAAATGCTACGCTTGAGTTGAACACGAGATGTCAACCTTACTTTGAACTCGGTGCTCTCACCTTATAGCGTTTTCGGTGAACTTTCTGCTGCATCCGTCAACTTCAACACACATCGCAAATCGATCTGTGATGTTGCTCAAAATAACGTTCACTGTACTGAAAAAAGCAAGTAATTCTACGGATCATGTAAAATCATGTTTCCTACCCCACTCTTATTTCTCAAAAAATGGTTGATAGCTTATGTTGTCAATAATTTTTGAACGTTTTAACCCTTTAACGACCGCAATTAAACTGCAAGATACAACCAAACCGTGTACACACCTTACAGTAAACAAATCTTGGTTACAAACCAAAATTGTATAATTCTGTTAGAAATTTGTTCTGATTGCTGTGTCAAATTAATGCAGGTTCTTGTGAACCAATTTTGTACTTCAAAATGTAGGTTTTGTTTCAAATTCAAAGCAGAAGCAAGAGAAACAAATCAAACCGATGTCACCACAGTAACAAAAATGGGATACAATAACACATGTTACGTTCTTACTCAGTTTCAATTAATTCAGGGATTGGTTGTTCCAAATTTCCGTTGTATTTTCTTATTGCATAAGCAAGAGTTCCTTGGAATAGATATTGTTCATATTTGTCGAACTGTAAAGAACACAATGGTTGACAAATTTGCACGAAAGCAATTCAGCGGCAACAGAACATCCTCGGAATCACAAAATTTTGCAATCGGAAATTGAAGATATATAGAAAATATGACTTTTTCTGAGCCTTTAAATCCACCAAAATGAAATCTTAGATCTTTGAAAGTTCATCCTGTTTTCTAGAGAGTTTTTGATATTTCTAGACAAATTTGAGAGATTTTGAGGTTGTCTTATTCACTGGATTCTGGTATTTGCATATTTAATGACTTTAGAGCGGAATTAATTTTTCCAGGCTAGTAGTCACGAGAACCATTTGAGGGGAAGCCCCGCTGCAGATTTGTTAGCAACACATGTTGGGTGATGTTTTGAAGCTGGTTGGACGTCGACGGTTCTTGGCGTAAAAACTTCAGCTGCTTAGCAAGTCAACTCGCATTAATCGCTTGTTTTTGGTTGATATCTATATCAAATTTACATGAGCACGTGTCAGTTAGCTTTTCAGTTCACTCTCAAAAAGACAGTGTATGGTCAAATGCAAACACGAACGGCGTATTTCATACTGACCTGCTGAAGTGATTGCTGTGGCAAATATGTCATTGAACGTTGATGAAAAAAATGACTGGTAAATTTCAACAACTGAATGCATAGATTTAGAAAAAGTCAAGTGCCTGCGAAAATTTTCAAAGCAAAAACGTACTTTTCAACACTTACCTTTTGGTCAATTAAATCGCCTATGCTGTGAACTGACCCAAATGCGGAAGGCTAAAGATTGGCTTTAAAGTATTTTAACAAACTTCTCCTTTGTCTTTAATGCACTTTGTGTGTTGTAAAATTCAGAATTTTCAGAAAGGTTTATTTGAGTAAAGAAAGAGTTTAGGATATAAGTTGTTTAAAAAACTGTTTCTTTAATAAGTTATTTGAAACACACAATAATCTTCAAATATACGAAAGCAGGTAAGCTATATGCATTACATTTTCCGTTTCATTTTGTAACAAATGAATTGGTTGAAAGCATATTTAAACATTGTTTTGTTAAAAACCTAAGGTGTTTTTGAACGAGCTTGTTTATTGTTTTCGTTACCTCTCTCAAAATATTAAGAAGTATTGTTTTCTTGTTAAATTTCCATTAACACTTTCCATTATGTTTAACCCAGCAAAAGGTTTTGAAAACATATCTCTATAAGGTTTTGTTGCACTGGACAACTTCTTGCTACTTTCGGCAAATCGCCAAAGCAAATGTCTAACGCTTTGGCTCAATATCCTTTCCAAAGCAAAAAAATTGCAAAAAGAGCATTTTATCAGCAAGACCGTGGCTTATCCTTACACCACAGAGACTTGGTCATGTTCTAGATGTAATGCTCGTGACGTTCACTGACATACACTCACAACGATTCAAACAAATAATTAGTTTTGCAATACTTGAGTTTTCTTGGCTAACAATTTGATTGGATGATACTCGGAAATTGTTAAGCTGTCTGAAGCTTGAGATGTTAAATACACGCCGCGAACAACGCGCAGTTGCGCCTGAATTTTAATCGCCGTCTAAAGACACGAAACCATTATCACGTGTGGTAGGCTATTTGCAGGTCGGTGTGCTACACCTCAAAGTGACTCACAAGTAATGAGGATCAAGTTGTGGTTCAGTCCAGGCGAGTAAAGGCACTCCGACCTAGAGGCTTACATCTGACAAATACTTGATGTAACGATACTTATAATTGACTCAAAAAAACGCTACAAATTTTGCATCCGCTGGAAACAAGCATGTGTTTAGGTTAAAAGTAAAACAAAAATTCACTAATCGAAGCTTTAGATTTTTATAGATCCTCGATTTAGTAAGAACTTTCTTGTTAAATTTAAGTCGTCATTTGATAATTGTGAGTTGTCCAACCATTTCAATAACTGCTGTACTGCAGTAACTTGAGGTAGTTCACAAACAGTAAACAATGTGTATGTTTCGCGAAAGTATAACGTAGCCAGGATGAGATCACCTTTGGTTCAGTTTTGTTTAATTTGTGTTCGTCCCAAATTAAGTTTGAAAATGCCGCAGAAAATTTACCGTATATACTCGCTTATTAGCAGCACTTTTTTTTACCTGAAATATGGCCTTTTATTGCCTGCGGCTTATACGCGCAACATACCCAGGGGACAAAGTTTTCACATGAGCGAACAGATTCTCTGGACAGATGTTCGCGACGACACCCATGACACAGATCAAGAAGATGAAGATGACACCTACGACGATCTACCGTACTTATAGACGAGCTTCCTTCTTCCGAGGAAGAAGATTTCTTAGGTTTTGAACAATAAAATTGACTTTCATTACATTTGCCTGCAAAAATCAATATTTTGTGGTTGATTGATCGCGAAGGGTCTTCACCGGTGAAAAGGTCAATTGACCTGCGGTTTATTCGTGAATTACCCTTGATTCTCGGAATATGCCTAAAATTTCTGCAGCGGCTTATCTGCGGATGCGGATAATAAGCGAGTATATACGGTAAGTCGTTTTTATTTTGCTCACCCAGGAAACAGCACAAAATACTCCCGATATTTAGTCAAAATAATTGTTACTTGAACTTCCGTATACTACCTCCCATACCATTTTTGTTTATTTATGTGCAATGCCTTTTCTTTCAATTGTACCAATTACCCTTCAAATTGCTCAACCCATCCAAAGTCATGCTTTTTCCACACTGTCAGTTTCTTGGCTGTTGTTATCATTGTGTGTTATTGTTTTCCTCACTTCTGTTCGGTATGCGTTAATGCATGTTATCAGCACATCTGTTTTCTCTCGTTAATGAAGTTTTCTGTTAAATATCAATTTGTGTCAACATCTATGCTGTCTGAGAAGATGAACCACGTGGCCTTGTACCAAATTTCATACCTCAAATTTGCAATCTCTACCGATCCTTAAAAATATTGAAGGCTTTTTTATCAGTATGGGATTGATTTTCTGTCTCTGGGCGTTTAGTTTCGCGTGTTTTGAGTAACATAAATGTGTGATTAAACCTACCTACAAAGTTTACCAATGGTTCTACCCAGGGACGCATTTAGGGAGCGCGGGGCCCTAGGCCATCTTAGTTTTGGAGGCCCCAAGCAGGTGCGACCTATTTGACCGTTTGTCTGAAAAGCGTGGACGTATGCCCCTCTTATGTGGAGCGCACTCTCAAAAATCTATCTTTTGGTGTGCCGACTTTGGTTCTACATTTGCCTGAAATGTTCAACAGAAATTAAAGCCTTTCCTACATTCGTCTCAAGAACAAACGGCATTGCGATCTTTTCTCGGAATCTATAGCTCTTTCGTGTAGTGCAGAAGTTCTTTTCATTAAATTTCCGTGATTTCTTGCGTTTTTTGTAGGTTTGATTTTCGGATGTATACATATTCATGTGGGACCGTGTTGCTGCCCTCGAAAATATCGTCTAGCTCTCGATCTGATTACTTGTATGAAAATTCCTTTTTTATAGCAACCGTAACCACATATTTTATTGAACAAACAAACACAATCCATTCAGTGGACACAGAGCTTACTTATGCCGTTTTGAAGTTTTCATTTTCCAAGCAATACAAAATATAGTGTTTTAATCCTCTATGAAAGGGCTTCTCAAACTTTTTGTTCTGCTGCCCCGTTTTGAAAAAAGGTTTTTCTATGCGGCTCCCTTGATGGATAGCCTAGATCAGTGGTTCCCAACTTATTTTGATGCATTCCTCCTTTAGCACATTTTGGAACTTTTCATTCCTCCCCTATTACACAATTTCAGCAGGGTGGTTGAAAAGGTTAAAACGTCAATTTTGCGATAACTCAGATCGCACGTTGTGGGTTGAAGTATAATCCTAGTGGCGTTGTTATGTCCTTTCAATGAGCCAGTATTGCACGATCATTAGCTCTGCTTGGTGGCTTCAAATAAACAGCAAGTTTAACTGTGGAAAAGTCGAAGAATCACCCAGAAAACTTTAGAATGCACTTAAACATCGAACTATGCAGGTATCAATGATATAATAATCCAACAGATAGCGCCACTGTTAATTTCGTGACAGGAAGAGAAAAATGAAACAAACGTGCAAACAAAACACATTGAATACACCAGTGATAACAAAGTTTTAAATATCAATTTAGTTCAACTTTCAACTGGATCAATGCGAATTTTGTTCTTGTTTTTCTTCGGAGAGTAGTTGGATACCGGGTATGATTGCTGTAAAACCAAACTGCATATGTGAATAATTGTCAGTGATGGAGTCTTGAGACTTGGTTTCGGTCTCGAGACTCGTCTCGAGACCCATTGTTGCGACTCTCGGTCTCGAAAGTTTCAGGTCTCGTCTCGGTCTCAAAGCTGCAGGTCTCGATACTTTGACTATTGCAAAGAAATGGTACAGTAAAATTTATATAATTCAACAATTGTTTGTTTGTTGTGTTTGCAGGTAAGAAACAACCAAAACAGTTCGGAAAAATGCCAGAAATTTGAAAAAAATTCAACTTAGAAGTGATGACGATATTTTTTTTAATTCGACAAAATGCAGAAATTTTCGAGTCTCGATCTCGAGTTTCAAGTCTCCAGTCTCGGTCTCGTCTCGACATTTTTACCAGGTCTCGGTCGTGAAGGTTATGGTCTCGACTACATCACTGATCACCATATTTTTGTATTTTGGAACGTATTTTACTAAATGCTGTTGCAGTTGGTTAAAAGTTAAGGCTAAAATCTGCACAAGGCAATAATGTGAGTGAGTAAAAGTTTAATTTCATTGCACGCATCTGCTCAAGAAACTCTACCTTACAACCGAAGCCTAACCAAAACCTAAGGAATCCCGCACACATTGAGGTGCACAACCTACTGAACTTACTTCAAGAATATGCTTTGACATAAACAGGCTGCAGAGCCGTCGTGAAAATGACACAGCTCTGGCTCCAGCTCCGGAGCTTTTGGTTTTCATGACTGTAGCTCCGGCGCTTTCTTTTTTAATGGCTCCGGCTCTGGATCCAGCCTCCGTTTGTTTTCACGCGTTAATATTTTCAATTGTCATGGCGTCCCGCAAATTGAATGGAAAATGAAATATATGAAGTAGGCTACACAAAACTAAGAGAATAAACCACACTTTTTGAGTAATTTAATCTGGTAGTTTTTTACAAGCAGCGCTCTTACCATGAGGAAATCAGCGAAAAAACAACAATCACAGGTTCAGACGATTCAGAGAACAGTTAGTAGCAGAAACGTAACTCAAGATAACGGTAATATAAACAATTTCTGGAAAGACTGTTGCTGGTTTTGCCTTCAATGTCTGAGGACCTTTTCTTATTTCTTACGAACAGAATCAAGAAAATGGCTTTTTGGAACACTACATTGTGTCCGAGCATTTAAACACAGACCACTTTCAATTGACCAAGTGTTTTCACTGGTTGCTTGCTTTGCCTGTTGTAGTCTTGGCGATTCCAGCTAAAAGCGCTGCCAGGGGAAGCCATGTAAAGAGCGTAAACACATCGTCGATTAGCTCTCTCATGTGTTCTTTCTAACATGCACACATTTGCATTAACACAAATGCAAAAATGTGTTTGAAAGCCCTTTGTTCAAAGAAATAGTATGACTTCTAGCACGAAATTCACCTTTGACTTTTAAAACAGATGAAAATCTATGATTTCTTATCTTTTGCACTAGTAATCAGCAGTGATGAATCACAAAGTAATGCACATTTTGACCTGCAAAACTTAGAAGAAAGTAAGATTGGTTGCCGTGCTGAAAACATAAGAATTTTTTCCACAGATGAAAACTTCACACATTTGTTTACATTGCTTTTTATACCCTCTTGATAATGCACTGCTATGCAAAGCCATGCTAGTTCGCTACCAATTAGTTATAACTTTCATGTTATGCCAGAGCTTGTAAACGTAATGTCTCCTCGTGAATTTTGGCAGTAATCTAGTAAATCTTGCTAGTAAGCCTAGTGGTTTCTAATAAAAATTCCTACTTTACAATGGCTTGCCGTGCATTTCACGTTTAAATCTGCAGTGGTATTGTATCTTAAACATACTTCCTGCTAACAGCATGATTACACATCTACAAAAGCTATGGAGATTATAGTATGTACCCACGCATTATATCGCAGTTCTTTTAAGATCGCTGCACTACTGCAGACACGGTTTGATCATACTGACCAACGAAAGTAAGATGTTGTGGTAGTTAACGTTTTTTGTACTTCTACAACAGTGGTTCTCAACAATTTCGCTGAAGGGAGCTAAATCCAGGCCTATGATTTTGTTAGAGAGCCACGCAAAATTTACCACAAATCAATTGACACGTTTTGTTATATTGCTCTAACGAAGTCCATTACACAAAATATTTGAGGTGTTACTGAAAAAATGCTAAGAGCCGCACAAAGGACGTTTGGGAGCTGCATGCTGCTCTTAGAACAGTGTTTGAGAACCATTGTTCAACACAAGTAACACCACGCCTGCCAGCTACGACGTCACATCCTTAGCGATGATTAAACCAAAGAAACATCAAAGGCTTGCTGATCCATTGTTG
>Ga0210059_1012123_pt1 | contig 13084 bp, 7 predicted proteins | sample Ectturendosymbi2_FD_188042 | JGI IMG/M metagenome (GOLD analysis project Ga0210059, IMG submission 188042) | Ecteinascidia turbinata endosymbiont from Florida, USA - Sample 2 (SPAdes) (version 2) | ecosystem: Host-associated > Tunicates > Ascidians > Unclassified | place: Key West, Florida...
TTTGGCCAATGCCCTGAAATTGTGTGCAGCCGTCATGAAATAATGATTTGATAATAAGGTTGGTGGTGAACTTTAAAGGAATATTTGTGAAAAGGCTTTTGACATCAAACGATGCCATGACACAGCCTCGAATATCATTTTTTGAATTTCTTCTACAAAGCTGAAAGTGTCTCTGACGATTGTTGAGTGATGACGAAGCAACGCGAGGACGTTTGAGAGCCACTTGGCAGCCTGGTGGTTGAAACTACCCACAGCTGAGATAATGGGTGTCATTGGGTTGCCAGGCTTGTGTGTTTTGGGTAACCCATATAGAGATGGGGTGCTGACAGAAGTGGGGTACATGCGGTGATAATCTTCTTCACTGAGGCTATTCTTTTTTTGCAGTCTATACAGGAAGCGCTGAAATTTTGTTAGATTCTGCAAATTGTCATCATTACTACGCAGAGAAAATTTGCTAGCATCACTCAATATATCTTCCATTTTTGACACGTAGTCATTGGTCATCGGTCAACATTGGTCATCATTTTCTAACTTATCAGTCGCCATCTTTAGGTGGTGGGTACCATTTTCTAACTTACCATGCGCCATTTCCAAGCAAAAAAGGACATAGGAAAAATTTTAAATTTCATTTGAATCGACATTGACTCGAGCTTGCAAACCAATGACTCTAAGTGATTCGACAATTCTTGTGACTCGACTCTGACCCGACTCGAGCAAGTCATGACTCGACTTTGACTCGACTCGAAAAAATTTTAGATGACCCTCACTCGACTCTGACTCGAAGGGCTTGTGACTCTGACTCGACTCTGACTCGTCAAAATGACTAGGGAAATTTGCTGGAAATAAGTGCAAACGCTGAACGATTTTGGATTTAGTCTTAGACCCCAATTATTTTTCTTTTTCTAACACTAACCCAAACCCAACCCGACACACTTACACAAACACCAAACTGAACGCCCTAATCATCAGTTTTCGCAGCGTATTTGATATGTAGAATATTATTCTGCGCATGTGCACATGGCGTGAAGTCATAAATTTCATTTGACACCGAGACCAATGCCAAGATAGAGACTTGAAGTTCGAAACCATGAATCGAGACCAGAAAATTTGTGGATTTTGCTGACATATTTCAGAAAACGTCGTCATCACCTTTCAAAATCACAATAGTGCGTTAATAAATTGTGCGCTTATGGCCCTCAGTGAAGAGCAAAGTCTCAGGTCCACCTGTAAGTAAGTTGGGAACACTTCATCCTTAAAATATAGCGTGAAATGACTAGACAGTCAAAGCTGAAAATTTGCGCCAACCTTGATCATCACTGAAGCGAAAAAAGCTCGTTTCTTTGACTGCAAACAATTTGTGTTTGTTTGTCCATCAGAGGCTCAGTGATTTTGTAAGAATGACTTGACTCGAATCTCGAGTCATTCTGTGGAAAACGTGACTCAAGTGGTGACGAGTCACCATTGTTCTCAACGAGACCCAGTGGTGAAAGTAGAATAATTTTCTTACTGGAACGATCTAGTAAAACCGCAAAAAATCATTAACATTTTTGGCAGAAAAAACGCTTCTGAGGATGTCGCACAGCCAAGATTCAGCAGTAAACCTGGAAAAAGTGTATAAATATTGGAAAAGCATGAAATCAAGAAGCTATTTAATTTAAAAATGTGTACATTGTTTGCATTTTCATAAGATTTTAAACTTATTCTAATAATTCACAAGGTCTGCAATCCATTTAAAACTCTGCTAACTCAGTCTTAAAATATTCATGCTGTAGCATTTCCAGAATTTTCTGGCACAATAATAGACTGGATAGTGGTTTCGTATGCATCTGCTTTGGCAGTGGTTTTCTTTCGCTTATTAGATATGCACTAAATGCACATTTCGACATTTTTAAGTTAATACAGCCTAGATGAGATCCCCTTATCCTGATTACTTTGGAAAGCAAAAAACAACTTACACCTTGCAGTACACGTAAAATTCACTCTGCTGACTAGACCAATAAGCTCAAGCTACAAACTGGCGTTTCCCATCCATCAAGATACATGTCTATGGTAGTTGAAATATTTACTATGCATTGAGCTGTGAATCAGAATGGCTCAAGATTACTGTATTACAAAACAATTGAAGACAAAGAACATACCCAGCTTGAACGCGTGAAGTATTACAAACTGTTGAAATTTGGCTCCACCGAAAATCTGTAGCCGTGGTTGCAGTGTAGGCTAGTTAATCTTGCCTTTACCCGTATTTTACTCATAAAAACCAACATGAAGAACGTCTCAACGAAAGCCCAGTCTCAACGAAAGTTCTCTGCCCTCCCAACTGCCTGAAAAACCTGCGGCCCCTAACATTAACAACACTAAATGGCTTGAGAACCTTATGGATTTTGTTTGAACCGCTGCTCAAAAGTAAAAAGAAAACTGTCCTCCCGCAATCTGAAAACGGCTTCAGTCGTTCTGTGTGATAAGTTGCACGTAACAATAGTCCATTCTCAACGCCATAAAAAGAGAATCATTGTGATTCATCTCAACCCTTTGCACCGCACCGTATTTCACATATTTTCTGAGGTATACTCATTCTTCTGCAGAATGTTTTTTTAGGAACAAGATGGCAAAAAACTTGAATTGAACAAAAACAAATAGCTTAGCCTACATATTAGCGTACTTGAAACTTTCATCGGAACGCCGTATCGGCAACAATTCTTTTATCGGAACGACGTTCCGCGCCGTTCCGGCTTAATTTCACCTCTGACAAGACCCGAGTCAAGTCCGTGTCAGCAAAAATCGTAACTCGAGTCAGTTGACTCGGGAGTTTGATCCGATGTGCACTTTTGTCTCTTGCTAGGCGTGACGAAACAGAAAAACAACCTCTTTGTTGCAGCTGTTACGAAAGTACGAGAAGAGACGCACGTTGTGTTAGCATCATAGGCGTACGGGAAGGCATTTTGACTGGAGGAGCGAAAGAAATTTGCCCTGAAAATAACAATTTGCCCTAAAAATAAGCAATTTGCCCTGAAACAAACTTTTTACTTTAATCCGAATGGTGCTTTAAACCTTATGTAAATCTGTACTTTACAGCTGAATTCGTTTGTAAGGGCTTCCTTTGTAACGTCAATTCGCCAATAATGTTACATTTTGTTTGGTCGCGATGGCATCTTTTACATGCATTTCAATTCGCTTATGATGTCAATTCGGCAATAATGCTCTTTATGCAGTCCCCCAGATGTGCCGTTGTAGACAAATTCTGTAGTTACCTTGCTTGTCAACTCAAGTGGTTGAAGTTCCTTGCGTGCTGTGTTCTTCCAGACAAGACATTTTATGGGTATTGCTTTTACTGATGCAAATATGTGAGTTCGATGATGCAATGAGCTTGAATAGCAAGTATCAAAGCGATAGTTAGCAAAGCGATAGTTCAGGAAAAGCGGTTGTTCCGGATCGTACAGTCTGACTCCCTACACCTGCTTGTGTTATCACTGCTGTGCGCTTGAGCAAGGCACTAAAGACGCGCACTCAAAGGAGCCAAGCAATATGCACGTCCGTACTGATCGCTTCTAAAACTCCTGTTAATCAAAAAAATCTATCATCTTAACAACTTGCACCTTTGCCCAGCGCAAACTCGAAAACGAACAAGGAAAGAATTACTGAATTCTTACACCAAGCTGTTGAACTACCGACATCCGATTGTTCGATTTTTACAGAAAACGAGAGCTTGGTCCAGATCAAAGTCGCTATAACCAATCACGACTTTGGTCCAGATTACAAACTACCCTAACCCAAATTACACGGATCACCCCCAAGTGAATATATAAACTGTATTGAAAATTTTTTCACCGTTAACGATTTTTCAGCGACTTGCGCTTGCCCTGAAAAAAGAAAGTTGCCCTGAAAATTTTCACTGTATTGAACATACTTTTTACGTTTAGGATATTTGAGCAACTTTGCGTTATCCTGAAAAACAGAGGGTGCCGTGAATTCACTGTACTGAATATATATTTTTTCTTATTCAGGCTTTTTGAGCAACTCCCGCTTGCCCTGAAAAACAGAGTTGCCCTGAAAATTTTCACTGTCTTGAATATACTTTTTACATTCAGGATTTTTGAGCAACTTGCGCTTGCCCTGAAAACAGAGTTTGCCCTGAAACTTTTGAAGCCCGGGATGCGGCCACCCTCCCCGACCCCCCGCCTTGTACGCCTGTGGTTAGCATCTTGTTAGCAGACGCAAGACGTCGAGATAGGAGGAAATGAATTGTTGCTCAGCTTAGTGCGAGGCCTCTGTTGACCCACATCAGCGAATTGCGACGCGGTAGCTCCTTTAGAAAAGGCACTGATATCCGTCAAAAGCTTTCCATTAATGTTAGGTTCTGCGGTTGTGTCGGAGTGAATCACACTCTGGGAATCTAGAGAGTTGCAAGCATTGAAATGTTGGTCACCGAATGAACAGCTTGAAGCCATTGAACAATAAGTTGCATACACAAAACAGATGCTGAAACAGAAATATTTTTGGCCTTCGAAAATCTCAGTAATGCTGTTTCTATAAGGCGCATATTTCAACTAACTCCACAAAAATTTCCATTAAAAATTTAAACAATAATGACTTTTAACATTGGAAGGAAGATGAAGAAAAAATCAATCTCCTTCTCCATTCCGCGTCCGCCAACAACCAAGATTTAGACCCAGCCTCTGGAAAAATACGCCGATTCTCGGTGCGGACTCCTGAACTCCGGTTTTTGTCCACCAGTGGCAGGTTCATCAGACCGGCAAGGTTCCGCGCTAAACGAAGTTCAAATTTTGGATGCGATAAGTGGCAACTGCCAATGCAGTGGTGCCACTGCTTGTGTTTTTCCGCTAGATCTAGTGTTTTTTCATTTCATCTGGTGTTCTCGCGTTTTTTTAGAGCTATCTAGTGTTTTTTTCAGTGAGTTGAAAGTAATTAATTGCACAATTTAGTGTAATTGTAACTGTAATTGAGATCTTTTGATTTAGTGCAATTGTAATTTGCTAAAATTCTACCTACTTAAATCTTTAATTACAAAAGGTAATATGTTTTGAGTTAAACCGTTGCGAAGTCACTTGGTCATCTGTTAAACGTTTCAGTGACCTGTACAAACAAACACAAGCGTTACTACTAGTATCTCCTGTTTTCTTTGTCTATGGTTTGAGTTGCACTGAATCACAATGAATGTCTGTGGTTGGTATTTCAATGCATTTTTTGGGCATTTTCGCTTCGTGTAAGTTTGATTTTGTAATCTGATGCTTTTTTGTGAATCTCGTGTTTTTTTATCATGAAATCTAGTACTTTTCCATGACAACAGAGTTGAGTTGAGTGGCAACACTGCCAATGTCAGAAGGCACCAGTGTTGCCAACTGGTAGTGGTATATATACTTTATATATAATATTAAATATACGAAATTTCAAAATTTTGGCATATTTTTAAAGTGCTTGGTATGCAAATTTTTGATTTGGTATATATAAAAAATTTGGTATATTTTTGTTGAAGCATTTAGTTGGGACCTAACATCAAATTATTCATTCTACTCTATTGCAAAGCATGAAAAGAGAAATCATAGTGGTGTTAAAACTATATGTGAAAAGTTTCATGATTTTGCTTAACATGGAAGTAAGCGTGCACTTTGGGTAAGCGAAAAGCGAGATTGGAAGAGAGCTGAGAAGTTTCGAAGAAACTGAACTTAACTCTCTAGGTAAGGTATGTGTTTTTAGTCAGCCAATGTATCTATCTAATGTTTGGAAAGCTGAGTATGAGTGTGGCAGAAGATTATAGAAGAAGAGTAACTACGTTAATAGAGCTTGCATGACTTGCAAAGCAAGCTTCTAAATGGTGCTTGCAGGCCTATCCATTCTGCAAACGGTGCAAAAAGAAAATTGCAAACCGCAAAGGAGCTATTTAGTATTTACCCAGCATAAGAATCATTGGATCACAAAAGAAGTGAAAATGCAGTTGCAGGTGTTGGAAGGTTAAATTTTCCAAGGGCTAATAAATCTGTCACTGCTGAAGTTAGAAAAGTAGAAATTGTACTTGCAGTTTCTCTATGATGACATTGCTCAACAGCAAGTTTTGAAATCGTAAAAAAGCATGGAAAAACAGCATCAACATCAAGCTTTAAGTTTTTTGCTAGAGATAAATTTGGTATATATAATTTCTAATTTTCTACTTCCTTTCGTATATTTTTAGACTAAATTTGGTATATTCATTGTAAGAAGAGTTGGCAACACTAGAAGGCTCCCTTGTTCCCGTTCTTGTTTCTTTTTTGTGCTGTTCAGTCGTGGCTTAATTATGAGCTGTTGCACTGTTTGGTTTGTTAAGGCTGCTATTGTTGGGTCAATGTTGGTTTATTGAATGACAGTGTTTTGTCTTTTGCATCATTTATATCGGCCCATAAAAGAATGGCCGATATATCACCATCAGCACCAAAAAATCCATATCAGTCGATTTCTAATTAGTACACATAACACTACAGATTATAAAACAACACAACAACCACTTCAAAAACCAATACCTCTTGTGCTGCAGCAGAGCAACTCGTTCAGTCTACAGCAGTAACCTTATCATAAGTAAATCTGGCAGATTACAATGGCATCCAGGGTTGGAGGAACCAAGGTGGCTGCATGGGCCTAGCCTCCTTCACATTTCTATTTTTGCTTACAAAAGTTTAAGCAACACAATTAGTATTGGGTCCATTGTTAAAGTAAATCGCTTAATGAAAAACTTTCCATAGTTCATTTGACATGGACTTGTACCCCTACTTTTGTTTGAAAAACATTCCTTCCTCCACCATTGACGGCATCCATCCAACCCAATCATTGAATTAATGATTATTGCTTGGGGAAAAGCAGCTTCATGTCATCTGCAACCAATATCAGTTTTAAATTGCACTATTAATGATTATTGCCAGGGGAAAAGCAACTTCGTGTCGTCTACACCCAATAATATCAGTTGTTTTAAATTGTGCCATGATATGTTTAAACACAAATGAACTTGTGACTAACAAAATTGCTACCATTTATAAAACGGAAAGAATTCTTCAACTAAAAGATTTATATAACCTTGAAGCGAGCAAATTGATTCATGTATAAGTATGCTAGCTCTCGGCTACCGGTTACATTTATCAATTATTTTAAACTCATTGCAAATGTTCATCTGTATAATGCAAGACAAATCAAAACCCGATAATTTGCTTTATCAAAAGCACGTTCAAACTCAGGCGCTAAAATTATAGTTAAGTAAAATTGAAATCTGGTCAAAAATTCCTGTAAGAATAAAAAAGCAGTGTTTCGCACATTTTTCAGCAGAATACAAAAATATGTATTACTTAGGTACTAGAAACATTTTCTGTGTTCTTTTTATTGGAGTACATAAAACAGGTGCATTGATCTAACTATTTAATGCTATTATAATGGAAATAATCGAATTAAGAAGTATTGCTGTTATATCATACTCAGTTTAACTTCTGGTTTGTTCACTAAAATTGGTCGCAACAAATGCTTGTATGAAGCAGTGGGTTTTTTAGTCTACTAGCATAAAGCAAACTATGCCTATTAAATTGCAAACGAATTTGTGTTCTCACGCGTGACTTGCCATGTTGACTGTAAAGTCTTTTCTGTAACGTATGTATCCAAGCCTAGTTCTCAACCTGTTTAAATCCTGTGACACCATTGTAATGCTGTACTAGTTTACAAGTTTTGACTGATTTCCTCTCCAGCTTTCATGAACATTTTAAATATGTGAAAACAGAAAATCTACAATGTGACAATAACAAATCATTTTCTTCTGGTGGCTTGCTTGCCTACTACACATCCTGCTTCAATAAAACATACAACCGCATGTCGCACATTAAACTGCATACTCAGAGCAAAAGACGTTTACTTACTATTATAACCTGTTCCCTGTAAATGAATAATAGCTTCGTCCTTGGGAGGTCTGCAGCCTAAATGACCCATGGTGCTTCGCAGCCTCCCATGGCCCCCATGCATTGTATAAATCGGTGCATTTGCAAAGTCATCACAGCACTATAGGATAAAAATAGTGATGGCATCAATCATGTGTATGCCCTTTATGCTTTTGTTTCATTCAAATAAATGCATTACCACTATCAAGCGTGTGCTTTTCTGCTATTTCCACATATATATTTGAGTTCATTCATGTATTTGTGTGTTTGTTACCATTGCAATGTATGCTTATACCTTGCGTGTTGTGTATGGGAGTGAAGATGTTATACATAATAAACCATATCACATTGGCAACTGCCGCAGTTTCCATGCTAGGTACCCTATATATTTATTCAATTGTAAGCCGTGGTATTAAAAGTTTTTTTTATCGTTTCATGCAGCTTACATTTTATTCATTGTTTTATCAAAAGACCTCATGACGCTCAGATTTTCCTTGGTTATGTTTTGTCGACCAAACTCTCATTTTGCATTCTATTTCTTATCTTGAGCATCATGTGCACACTTGTCAAAAGAGGGATTATGATGAACAAAAGGCAGTTGTGGTGAAGTATCATTACTAGGGTTGCTAATTAAACATGAAACTTGCTAGTATGTGAAAGTAACTCAGAGGCTTGGGTAACTTATGTTCAAGGGTGGCTAACAATCAATTAAATACGGTAATTCCTTTTGCCCCAAAAGCCACAAGATTTCTGTAGGCTGTTCCTAAAGAGTTAAAATCTATCGTTGCTAATATATGGTTCATCATAGAGGATTATGGTTCCTTTGCCAGCTATTTTATCACCAGTTGTTTGTTAACCTTTGCATAATCAAATGCTACTCAAACACTTTTCTATGATTACAAAAGAAGTAAATAATACTTTTTCAACTGCATCGATTCTTCAATAGTACACTCCTTCATAATGTTGATGGATATGTTAATGGTTCCAGTGAAAACAGGACTGTAAGTCAGAATGGGTGACCTTTTTGTCTGGGTATATCATCTCATAGGCGTCGCTCAGAACATGTGCAGAAATTTCCAACTTGGCATTATCAGTGGTATTTACTTTTTTGTCAAACTTGTTGTCTGCGATTGATGTTACTAGGGACTCAAATTCAACATTTTGGCAAACTCCTCATAAGCTGTGCGTCAAGAGTCGCATGCTGATTTGTGAATCACTGATGTGTATCTGCCTAGTTTGCATGTTAGGTTGTTGCCTAATGAGTTACTTTCTCTGCATGCAACACATAGAAACCCTACATTTGCCCACCACGGTATCATGCACACGGTTTACCAACATTTTTTGTTTGTTTAGGGCAGGGGTGGGGAAATAACAGCCCGCGGGCCAAATATGGCCCGCCACAGTGTTTTCAGTAGCCTGTCATTTAGGAAAAATCTTCAATCTGAAATCCCCTCTAGCTTATCACAGTAAATGTTAATGCTGAGGCTAACTTAACCAAAAGTTGCTTCTATTTCCATAAGAAGTATGGCCCTCTTATATACGTGGCCTTCTTAAAGTGGCCCCCCGAGCCAAATTAATTGCCCATCCCTGGTTTAGGGTATGCACAATTGCTTTGATTGACACAGTTGATAGCTAACAAAATGCTTTTTTCTTCAGCATTCCCATATGGCTTTGAGTCTGAGTATTCATGTTTACTTTTTCTAGCGGCTGTTAAGGGCAATGGCTGAATATTGTTTCTTTGAGTGATTTTGTTCTGCTTTTGATGTTTTTTGCATGTGGATGCTTTGTGGTTTTGAGTTCAAGTACTTGCTCAATTATCTAAGCAGTTATGTTTACTTAACACCTTAGCTTCCAGGCGATTTCAGCTGAAATCAAGCGTAAGCCATGTGTCTTAGCAATGGCATAACTCAGCGGATTATGCTCGAGAGCTGTTCAAGCCCTCAAAAGACTTGGCAAGTCTTGGAGTCTGCAATGAAAAAAATTTCTTTGGTTTTGGGTTTTGGATTTTTTGTGAGTGACGTAATAAGTGGAATAGTTTTAGGCCTTTTTGGCCCACTTCATCTGGCCCTAGGCCCAAACCGCTAGGTGGTAGTATTTCGCTCAAGTTTTTGTTGGAAGCTAGGCTGAAACCGAGTCTTTTGATACTTCGGATGTCTTTCTAAGATTTTGGGTTCAAAAGTTATTACCTAAAAATAACAAAATAATTAATGGCCCATAATCAGGTAATTATTAGTTTGTTTATTTTAGATCATAACTTTTGAACCAGAAATGCTAGAAAGTTAATCAAGGGCTGAAAAGACTTGGATTCTAGCCTAGTTTCCCATGAAAACTTTAGCAAAATACTTCATTAGCCAAAATGGCCGAAAACCTACCTTATTTATGACATCATTCACGAAATACCTGAAACCAAAAAACCCCCAATTTTTGTTCATTGGTGACTCGAAGACTTGCCACGTCTTGAGGGCTTGAACAGCTCTCTGGTGCAATCAGCTGAGGAGTTATGCCATTGCTAAGACACATGATTTACGCCTGATTTCCAAGTACGATATATTCGTAGGCCAGCAGCGAACGTGTTAATATACTATAGCTTTTCTTTTTCCAAATGCATTTTGTTACAGCAGTAGCAGATAACCACTATAGTTTATTATACTTTCATAGATTAGTTCAATGTCAGTGCTTAAATTTAATTGTAAGAGTTTTAACATATGTCTTTTCTTGGCTTCTAGTGGCAAACTTTTTGTGTGACTTATGCAACATGAATAAAAAGGATTCAAGTTCAATCAAGTTTTGTCCTTACTGTCAAATGCCTCTCCATTTGCTGAAAATAAAAGGTGTTAATATGCATTTCTATTCCTGCTTCAATAGACGCAAGCCAAAACAAGGTAATATATGGATTACCCATGCTAATTTAATTTTGTTTGTTTTTGCATTTCATTCAGTGATCTTGCGTAAGACTTTGATGAATGACGAATGTTTTTGCAGTCTAATAAAGATGTTGAACAGCTAGTTATATTGCAGAAAATTTTGAATGGTTGGTGTTTCTTAGCACTTTCGGTGTTATGTGTTTCTCCCAAAATTGCTGGATACCATGAAGTTTTTGAGGTTTTACCATGTCTATGCCAGTTTCATGAAACACCTTAAAATTGAAAACTACGCTAGGGCTTCAAATGTTAAATGCGCTATTTATTTTCGTAGTATTCATGTGTAAATCCGCATAATTTCAGAGAAAAATATTATTTACAGCTGGTACATATCCAATAGACACCAGAATCGTAGTGATATGTAGCTTGGTACCTGTTCTGCTAGACCCATATTAATATGTAGCGGAGTGTATGTTCTGTAAATACCAAGTTTGTAAAGACATCTCACAGGCCGACATTCAAAGCGTTAAACAGGTGTGCTGGTTCAAAAGGCAGAGGTTATCTGAAACTTGGTAAGTACCTATTGCGATGAAATGAGTTGGATTTGTAATTTTAACAGACAGTATCGCAGATGGCACTTTTTAGCTCTACTGTTGAGCACGAAAGTATTCAGAGCAGAAATATCTTCATATTAGTGATGTTTGTCACTTTTGTATGTTACAAAAACAGATTTTAAACTTTCAATTGCAAATTGTTGAAAAAATTCAGTTTACACTGAAGATCGAGAATGCAATTGCTAATAATGTCAAATTGACCTACATAAGATAAGTGCTTCAGGATCCCATTCCTAATACACATTAGAAGCTGAATGCTTGCTTTTCTTGTAGAATACTGAGTCTGTTTCTGTTTGCAATTAACTTTTTATGTCAATGTAGTATGCAGTTGTCGATGAAATAACATATACAATGTTTTCTCTAATTTGCACGATATAAAAATGCTTTGGGACTAATTTTTAATGTACAGTAAACCTCAGTTAATCTGGATTTGATTGAATGACGATTTATCCAGTTCAGGCAAAGATCTGGATTAACCGAAGATGATGGTTTCTGGCCTGACGTCATCTAAGTACTGAGATATCGGTGAAAATTACTTAAATTGAACACATTTACAACCCAAAAGCAAACCTTCGCAAAAGCAAAACGAATTTATTGATGTCTTTATAACAGTACATCTAGGGTTGTTAGATCATTTGAAAATTTTTTAAGGACATTTTGTTTTTCAAAAAGATACGATGAGCTATTTTTGTGAGCGTCTGCAGGGTAGGCCTGTAGCATTCAGGGGCAATGCCCCCAAATTTTCCATCCTCCCAAATTGTTGTGTCCTTATTATTTTTTATTGAAACATGTAATAATAAAAAGATTTTGCCCTGTTAAAAATGTATTTTTCCTCCCTCAAATCCTAAGACCTGCCTATGCCTGGTGCAGGGGGGCGAAACAGACATTTCCTCACCCCGGAAGTTGGGACTCAAGAAACAAAGATTTTTAGAAAATCTAAAGTCAGCATTTTGATTCCGATTAATTGATTTAATTCTTGCAATACCACTTGATTTACTGGCATGACTCTCACACTGCACAATAGCCAGCTTCACTGTTCTGGTGTGATGCAGTGACGAGCTTGCAGTTCACTCATGTCCTCTTCTTTGCAGACTGACGTTGCGAAACTTGCAAATTATGCATTGTTCTACTATTGCTCTTTGTTGCATAACAATAACATGGCAACAAATCTTTAAAGGTTCACTTCAAGTAACGATAATTCATGTGTTTTTCCACATGTGTCTGTTTACCTCAGGCAGGGGCGGATCCAACCAGTAATGTGAGGGGGGAGATTTCAGTAATATTTGGGAGTCAAGTGTCATAACAGCTTTGCTACTGTGAGAGGGATGAATTATACTTCACAACACTGCTGAGACAAAACGATGGACAATAAAATGGCCTTATATTGCTAATGCTCTTACCTGAATAATAAAAAATTATGATGAATAAAGTTACTTTCTTAACACTTTGGCGTCTGGACGGTTTTGGCGATTTTCGCAAAAAAGCAGCAGTTTTCGGTTGCCTTACCAACGCCCTAACTTCTCCGCCGATTGCACTAGAGAGCTGTTCAACGGCTCAAACGCTTCGGCCAGTCTAGTAGATTGCACTCGAAAAAAAATTTTTTGCTTGGGGGTGTGGGTTTTTTGTGAGTGACGTCATAAGTGGAGGACTTTTAGGCCACCTTGGCCCACTTTGCCTGGCCCTGGGCGCCAACTGTTAGGTGGTAGTATTT
>Ga0210059_1012124_pt1 | contig 13084 bp, 9 predicted proteins | sample Ectturendosymbi2_FD_188042 | JGI IMG/M metagenome (GOLD analysis project Ga0210059, IMG submission 188042) | Ecteinascidia turbinata endosymbiont from Florida, USA - Sample 2 (SPAdes) (version 2) | ecosystem: Host-associated > Tunicates > Ascidians > Unclassified | place: Key West, Florida...
TGTGAAACGCACCGAGATAAGCGCGTAATGCTATATCTCAGCCGTACATTAACAACCAGTGAGACAAAAATAAACTGACGGCTCGACGACTGCATTGATTTGAATTGAATTATTATGAATTCAACGCTACTCTTTACATCAACTAGTATTTTAGCGTGTTTCGTGCTGAAAAAGTAATGTGTTTTGCAGCTGTGAGTTGATCGTAACTTTCAAGATACACCCGCGCGTTTTGCGCGCTTAGTAAACCACGAAGTGCGATGCCATAGACCTCGTGCTGCTTCTAGCCTTTGTCTGTATTGTTTGCATGCATCTATAGCACTCACATATTGCAATATCACTGCAATTCTAACACTGGTACTGTGTACTGCTTTTGTGGCTTCAGAATGGTGGAAAAAGATGCTGTAACGCTGTTGTGAGCACACAGTGTGCGGATGATATGTGTCGTGCGTGCTCTCGTCTTTTGCGCAACGACTGTTACCTACGATCGACGACGTGTGATGCTGCAGGTAGTGTTCTTGACTGAGGCTGTTTTGCTTTGCGCAGATATTGTCGCGGTTCAGCCATGGGTCGGTGTCGCGGCCGGACGATGAGTTCGATGCCTCGGTGCACAACAAACATCATCCAGGTGAGTTGATTTGGATCAACTCCGTCTCACATGGCACTTGACGGGCTACGACCTGCGAATGTGCAAAATAACCCAGTGTCATTGCCTCGCGTTTTTTTGTCTAACGTTACTCGCCCGCGAAAAGATTATATTGGGAGCGTAATCGAAGGCACGCGTTTTCTTATCGAAAGTGTCGTTGTCTTTTTTTGTCCCATCCACAATGCTCCCATACGGCATTGCTCAATGCAAACTTTTATTTTTAATATTTTGACTGTTTTTCAGTCGATTATCGCAAGCGATAGATTCATCTCATTTGTACTTGCCAAATTACGCAGATTTTCTTTGACTGGCGTCTTATTCGCACAATTTTGACAACTAACTTCTGCACATCCATTTTACCCACGCTTTTCTGCAAAATCAGTGAAATATTTCCAAAGAGCATTCAATTAAAATTCTACGCCTTGAGCTCTACGGCAGAAGCGAGTGCGTAATGCGAATCTACAAATAGAAAAGGATTTTTTTAAGGCGTTTTAGGACCCGATCGGGTCCCTAGAATCAGAAAATTATCATCGGGTCCCTACAGTCAGAGAAAATCGGGTCCCTAGAATCAGAGAAGTCGGGTCCCTACAGATCCATACCGGGTACCTAACATTTTCCTTAAAAAAAACCTGAATAGACTGAAAGGGACTTGAATCAACTGTTGGTGTCTTTTGCAAGTGCTTTTGAGATAAATTCAGCAGTTTAGAATGCAGCCTAAAACGGTATGTCTGCTCGGTTTGTATTTTCAAAATGCGCATGGTCGCGTATCTATTTTTTTACTCTCTTCGGAAAGAGTCTGCCAGGTCGTTTGTTTCTTGGGCGGTTCTCTAGCGTGAAATAAGTCTTTTAAAAATAAAGAAATAAATAAGTCTTTTATGTGTTCTGGCACCAAATTGTTGTGTTATGTGTTCTGGCACCAAAATGTGTTCTGGCGGTACTTAAAGCAGACATTATTTTTCTAAACCTTCTTGCATAAATGGTGGAGCTGTCGCTGCTTCGCAAGATAAAGTCGAATAAAATAGAAGCGAAATTCGTATGTTTTTCAATGGTATACCCCTACCTTTTCACTCCATTGAACAAGCGTGTCTCCGACGGTCTGATTATTTTCTGATTATTACCACCCACGGGGGGGTAGAGGCTCACAAAATTAGCGGATATTTAGGAGATCAAAAATTTAGCATTTGGGTCCCTATGCATTGTTTATTTATTGGATACTGTATTTGAAGGTGTGTATGGCACTAGTTGTTTAAATTCGACTGTCATGTGAAAGGTCTTTTTGAAAAACAAAACTTTATTGTCGCTTGTTCAGAAGCTTCCACGAAGCACCCCTTTGGAAAACCACCAGAACAGGGCATCCAGGGTTGCGGAGTCGGATTTTTTTGTCCGACTCCGGAAGTCAATTGGATCATTTTTACATCACACTCTTAAGTTTGGAATTCCTGTTAAAATGTTACAATTTATTTTACAACTTATGTTGAAACAGAATTCTTGCTGTGCACCACGATTTCCATTGATTGCTAATTGCTGTAAAATTGTTAACAGCCAAACTTCATTCCCTTTATGTTAAGAAGTCGAAAATTTTGGAAAGGTCGGAGTTGGACTCGGATATTTTACCTCCGACTCCGCAACCCTGGTACTTTAATATAAAGTGCGATCGGGCGTGGAACGTTTGAGTGCTCAGCGAAATCGATCGGACGTTTCTTAGCTTCAAGCACATGGGCTGGTTACTAAGTGCTGGATCGATGGCGCTGTTTGGAATGGTGCAATAGCCTCAGTTTCACAAAAGCTGCTGTTTTCGGTTTTTAAGTGTTCTGAATTGCTTAGCCGTTGTTTGAAAAATGTTTCTATGTATGTATCTTGTGATCGAAGCCTGTTTTTGGCAAAGAATCATTCACGTTGATTTTACCAGAGTGTGTATTTCGCTTGCTGAGCTAGGCATCCTCAGCTTGAATTGAAATGGACCTTCTGTGTAATTCAAAGATGTAGTTTCATGTTTATTGCAGCCGACGAGGGTGCTGTATTGTTTTCATAACTGAAATTTTGGTCACATGGATTAACTAGGTAGAATTTATTTACTAAAAACAAGCGGCAGCCGTTTTATAAATGCGCGCTGTCGGTAGGCCGTGCTATTTTCTTAGGACGGTATTGTCCTTTGCATATTTTACTGCGTTTCCATGTCCACTTTCTGGGCCAAGCTTCCATATATGGAAGTGACGCAAGTTACGCACGCGAGCCATCAAATCAGATGGCTTAAAGCAGGGTTTCTCAACCGGGGCCCTCGGGCCCCCCTTGGGGGCTTAGGAGCGGTTCTCCGGGGGCCACGAGCAGAAGCTTTTACTAATTAGCTCTACCGTAATATTGCAAAACCCAAGTGTAGCAATATTAATTATACGCCAGTTGAAGGGGAAAGGGGGCCACAAACCATGAGAGGTTGAGAACCACTGGCTTAAAACTTGCTTGGCCTTCACGTCGTTGAGGATGAGTAGCGGGAAATGTAGGCCTGCAAACGCAGTATATTCAGTAGGCCTGACTGTAAACTGCTTGTAGTGCAGTGTTATGGTGTTGCGGAGGGTTTAAATAATATAGTAACCATTGTAGCTCAAGCTCCACAATTAGGAAATAAATTTGACGTTTTGACGTAATACAGTGTATTTGTAAACGATACATTTGACCTCACGAAGTAGCGAACACTGTATCCCAAATTTTGGGTAAAACAGCAGCAGTGCAAAATGTTGACTCTTCTACTGTACGATCATTCGTCTGGTATTGCTTCAATGATAGTTTTTGGCGCAATTCTTCAGCACCTTTAACGATTTTGGTTTCCTAGCTGTAGGTGTTGCAGCATCATTTCTAGGCTGTAGCATGTGAAATGTTCCGTATCTAGTCTGTTTCGCATCCAGTACCTGCGGGATCTTCTGCAAGCAATGTTTTGCATTGCACGAACCAATGCCACTTTATGCAACACCAGTTGCAACAGAAAACAATCAAAACAGTTAGGATACATGTTCTCACTTTACGGCGCAGCAAAGCATAGTCTACGAGCCAGTAAGTATGGTGTTTGCCGACAATAATTTCTGTACACAAGCAAAACAACTGTTAAAGAATGACATTCGATTGCTCAGTTCGAAACACCAAGAAGGGATGTACAGACAGCTATGGTGTAAGCCAAAATGTCATTTCATTGCATCAGTACAGCAATCTTCAACACCAGCTCACTCGACTGCCTAGACAACATCTCAGCAGCAAAGCTTGCTGGCCAAGACTGAAAATGGAAACGCATGCGCTACTTGTGGGCTAAGAGGCCAAGCTTGCGGGCAATGTCTCAAGTGGACATGAAATCGCAGCATTTGTTAGTCGCCGGAGTCCCGACTGTGAAGCGCACTTTGTAATTTAATAACAGCAAAAACCATCACCGTGCCTTTCTTTGCAGAACACTCTTCCATCACGCCACAGTCGTCCGACGCCCTCAACGAGAGCATTCACAAGACTCAGGAATGGCTAGCGCATCGTCACCAGCAGCAACAGCATCATCCGTCTGTTGAGGACGTCAGTGAAGATGTGCTCAAACAGAGCAAGGTACGCCGTAGCTTCCGTGTAGTGTTCGTCGGGGGTCTATCATGGTCGTTTGATTCGCAAGCTCTTCATCAGTAGTTCGTGCGCGCCGCTCAAGAGCAACACTTCCTTTTGGTACAGATGTTGCACGCACGCACCGTGCTTCCCGTGCTCGATGAACCCTTTTCAGTGCATGTCATTTGGCCAACTCGTATTTGTTCGAAGCGCGGGTATTTCCTGTCAACATATTGTTGCTGACATGGCTGCATTTGCAGTTACTGACTAACGTGTGGTTTGACAGTGTTGAGTTCAGTGTGCAATGTGTGTCACTGTCTACAAATTGCAAATTGGCGATAGAAGCTGGTCGCTGTTTTTTCTTTTTCAGTGTTTTTTTGTCCTGTTTTGTGTTTTTATGGAGATACTTCGTGTGTTGTTGACTTGATTAGTTTCAGTCGTTTTGATTGTGCTTTTTGTTGAATAACGCGTGCACTGGAAGTATTTTGATGACTTGTGTCGAGTTTTCTATGGTTTGCAAAGTTCTGCAATTGCAGAAAAAACTGCAGTTGTCCTGTACAACCGCAGCTTTGTTGTGCAGTCTTGCTATCCTGCGCATTCTATGCGCCTACGCTATTCCCACTTCAATCTTCCATATGCGTTTGCATCGTCGATACCATGAAAAAGCGAGGAATCGTCGTCATCGGATCAATTTGAGCCAAAGTGACCCATGACTCGTGGGTTCACAAATGCCAGCTGTTCTTCTCAAATTTGTTTGCGGTCTCATCAATTTCAAAGCGTCTTACGGTAGCTTTGTTTGTCGTTCTCTTTTTCACCCGGAAAAATATAATTCCAAATTATCGAAATTGCAGGCAGCCATGTGTACTTATTTGGTGCTGGTTGGGCGTTTCGCACTTAAGCTTAAGTGCTTATGCAAAGAGGTATATCGTACAAAAAAATAGCTGCCGTAAACAGTTGAGACAAGTGAATGGTAATCTGTCTCATAATCTCACACTTTGCGCTCGTAGCTGAACACAGATTTTATTTCTGGCGTTGTAGTGATAGCATATAGGCAACCACCAGAATAGGGCAAGTATTCGATTTGTCGTTGTTGTACGTGAAGCTCAGCAGATTAGTCCAGTCGGTGGTCAAATGTACGTTTTGTATTTTGTCAACTTCACCTGGTTGCTTTCACGTTCTTCGTACAATCAGTCGACTTAAATTGTGAATTGTCGCTTTTTGTGGATTGCGCTGATTGCCCACTCCGTTAGGTCCACTAAAAATTCCGTTTAGTCCGCTCTTGCTTTACGCATCTATTGGCGATTCGATGCGCATAATAACCATTAGGAGACAAAGGTGCTCAACTTTCCGCCGCAGGTGTTCAAATCTTCACGACATATAGGTGAAAATACATAAATCTGCACGACAAAGCAATGTCAATCTGCGTAACATGTTGGTGTGCGGATTTATTAAATACGTCGTCCAGATTTAGCAATGAAGCGTTTTCTGTGACAGACGATGACTTTTTTCAGCGAAACGTCGGGTTAGCCGACTGCGCAGCGCACTGCTGCATTGTCTTCTCGCTGATAGGATAACGTAGCCTGCCTGTACTTACGACCAACGCAGTCCGATATGTAAATCGATATGTGAGAATTGTTACATTATTTTTTAGCATCGGCGCCCTGTCCCGTTCGCGTACCGACATTGCATATTGATTAATTTGCCATCCATGTTTGCCGAAACGCTGCCGAAAGTCGTTAAGTTTGAACAGCCTTTTGCGTTGGTGAGCCAGGATTTGTGAAATAGCGGGTGTCGAAAGCACGGGTGTGTTTTTGCGCTTCAGAAGAAACAGCTTGTCCGAAGACAGGTTAACCTGAACCACAGATAGTGAATATTTTCAATTTTAGACCTATAAGATCGGGTCTGCTTGCTGTGGCTTTCGTCACCAGTATAATCTGTGTTTAATTGACATATTTCCATGGGATGGGACAGAAAGTGTCCCCCATGGACGAGCCTGGTAATTACGCCGTCAGGTGCATTGCTATGGCATTTCATCCGTTTGACAATTACTCTGACTGTGCGTGAAAATAGTTTCTAAATATTAACTGGGATGCATCAAAAGGTATACGAAAGCACAATAGTCAATTCATGTTTTTCGAGCCAGAAAAAAAGCTTCAGTATTTATTGATTGTGTGGACTGGACCTGTTCTAGCCGAACGTAAATCTATCGCTGTTTTCGTTGTACAACTTTCAAATGTTGCTGAATTATTAAAATGCATATCTGTAGTGCGAGTTTTTTGGAAATGTGTGGTTCGAACCTGCTTTATATTTTCAGGCGAACGTGGAAACGCCAAATACTACAAAGCGCGCTTCTGTGGCGCGCGTCGCCAAGCTGCGCCGGCGTCAGTTTTCCAAATCTCGCCAATCGTCCTTCGAACTCCTCCTGCCCAATCTGCAAGAAGAGGAAGTTGCCGCGGATGGTGGGTTTCATTTGTTTTGAACCGTTTGTTTCGAGCGTGCTTGTATCGTTGCAAACTTCATTGCGATTGCAAGTTGTTTTTATCAACCAATTATCCACAACTGATATCACACGCGCTGCGGTGGATGCTTCTGTACGCTCGTAGCTACATCCTTGTGGGAGCTGATTCAAAAACTAGCCAGCAGTTTTGCGCAGAAAACAAGAGTGTTTAAATTGTTTCCATAAAATTGCTTGAATTTTGAACTGCAGTGAAAAAAAGTACCTCAGGAAAAGATGTTTGGTTGGTAACATGATTTTAGTGACTTCGTCAGTTTTTACGGAAACAGCGTGCTTATCAGGAGGACCTTCCGATCCTGTCCGGATTTTAAACAGTGTGTTTATATGTTTACGCTTATATATTCTGGAGCAACAGCAGCCTAAACAGAAAACGAATATGTTTGCGGAAGTTTGTGTCATCCTGCGTAGTGCGTGTGCCCTGGTATCACAAATCCATTTTAATTCTACACAAATCTACTGTAGTTACACAAAACGTGCGAGTGGCCAATGATGCCGATGATCCCGAATGTGCACCGATCAGCGGAAGTCTTGTCGAACAGCAACTCAACAAGCCAGAGCCTAATACCGGCTTGCTTCCGGAAACGCCAATTTCCGAAAAGTTTCCGCAGCCTAAGATAAAGGTAGAAAACTCAAGTGTGCGTATGTTAATTGCGCCGGAAAAATAGCGATTTACATTTTCTTGTTCCTATAGGAACCGGCAATACCCCCACATGTCTCCCTGGCCTCTGCCCAGCTCGAGTCGTTTGAACTGGAAGAGATTAACAGGTGCGTTGGTGTTGATGATACTTCTCTTTTAATGTTCAGTGGTAGCATGTCGAAAAACTACATTGTTTTGACGGTTGGCCGTTTCTGCTCATTCGCTGCCAGGAATAAAGCAAGAGTACCAGTGATTCTCGTAGGACACGTTTTGGAGAAGTTTGATGCACGAGTAGAATACAGTTTCAGTACGCAGCAAGCTTTTAGACATGTCACTAGTTTGTGATTTTACTGTAAACATCCCTTGTTCTTTCCTGCGAAATCGATGAAGTGACTTTATTCAATGTTTGTTGCCGTACGACAACTTTGGCGTGCGATCGCGCAAGCTGACGCGAAGTTGCTGGTAAGACTTCACACGCTAATAAGCCTGGTGCACTTTGGCAGGTGATATTCAATGCATTTTTAGTTCCAAAAAAAAACAAACATGCCAGCGAAAGCTTTAACACAAGTAAAGCAACCAAACCAACAACCACTGAATGCTGTTCGTTCAGCGAACAAGCACTGGCACAACTTACTGCTCCTCCGCAGGAAGCTTCCAGTGTTAACGCGCCCGAATTGGCTCAAGGCAACAAAAGAGCAAGGGTGTAGGGAGTGAGCGATTACAACAATTTACGATTCCGGCTGAAACTTGGTCCAGCTTACAAATGACACCGAGGGTTCGCCTCCGATTACCCGCAGCAAGTCACCACAGACATTCTGGCCTAAAGCAAAATAAAGCCCATCAACTTTCGCCCCATGATCAGGGGATTTTGGTTATATCACCAGTTGCTATAGGTTTGAGTTGGAGAAGGGTTGTGACCAACCCTTTGCATCCGGCGCACCAGAGTACGATTTCTATCCAATGTAGGACTTCACGGAAAATGTATTCAAGAAAAATATCACCACGAAGATAAGAGTGACCCAACACCCTAAGATTTCACTTCGAGTACGAGTAACCGGCAAGCTTTTACTGTATGAGACTAAACGCAGTTGGTTTCATGCAACAGAGTTATGAACGAACTGCCACTGAATCCGCATTGTCGATCAAGCGACCTTTGTACAGTTGTATACGTGCAAGACACTGTCGCAGTTATAACCGTTCACCAGACTAAGTTGTAAAGCAGGGGTCTCCAAACTACGTCCCGCTGGCCAAACCCGGCCCGCGAAGACATTTTGCCAATAAGGAAAAATAATATAAATACGAAAAATTTGTTGATTTGGTAGAATGTAAAATTTCCCGAAAAAATCACTTTGTGTAAGATGTCCGGCCCTCGGACTGTTGAGTAATAGCTTATTTGGCCCTTGGACAAAAAGGGCCCTTTCCCTGTTGTAGAGAATCCTTAATATAGATTAGAACACAGTTGCTTGTCACTTTTTGAAGTTGGCTACTGCCCTACAGATACGATGCTCAAATACGCACTTCATTGCCGGCACCCTTCCAGCACGCAAGCTGTACTGCCCTCGCTTCATTTTCAACAAAGCGTACAACACCGTCAGAAGTTACTTCGTGAGCTTGGTATTCAGTCGCTGTCTCTGAATAGTGCGCTTCAATTTCCCGAAATTATTAATTTCCGTGAAGTAGAACAAGATTAATAACGGCTGCATTGCATTCATTAGCAACTGTGATGAACGTTTTCCTAACGTGGATTACAATAACGTTCCCATCAAACTTCAAGGTCTGGCGATTGTGAAGGATGTATACTTTGTCGAAGCTAATCAGAGCGTGGCCCGCTTGCGAGCAGCTGTGGGATTGGTATCCGTAGGTTCTTTTCGCTGCGGTCCGAATTGGAAAGGGTCAGGGCGTAAGATTTCGCAACTGTGCTTCTACAGTATACGCTATTTCGTTGCTTGGTTTCCTCACTTCAGTGGCAGCTGTTAGTGATCTAGTCTGATCGATTGCCATCACTTGGTCAACAAGATTGTTTAATGTTTGGTGGTAATTTCCCTCCAATTCTTCATAAGACTATCTTTCGACAGTAGCTTTGCTTGGCTGTTTGTATATGGCTCAACGTTTCTTGCTTGCTATCTTTCTTTGCCAACCGTGCCTGGAATTTTTGTAAGTTCTCAGTAAAGCTATTGTTCCTCTTTAAGCCGAGCTATTTTCAGCATGGTTTTGCGATGGCTTTGGCTCTTACATCTGAGGAAAACTCTTGTCACCACCACACCCGATTTAAAACAGTGTGCATGAAGGCGGTCATGGGAAACATTTCCTGAGACCATGTTCGTAAGGCCATTTAATAACTTTATCGTCGCGCTTGGGTTGTTTTGCTGGGAACGAAACAGTTTACTGATTTTCGTCGGTGATGCCTTGCACATTTAAGTGCAATCCACTTCAACGGAAAGTTCGTCAGTGTTTTGACTTCAGCGCCTGCGGCTCAGTTGATGGACATAGCATCAGAACATAGGTTTCTCTTTACCACAGCTGAAAGTCTTTAACCAGTTTCTACAGGTTTTCCTCTACCACCATTACGGCCAAATTGCTACAGCACACCTGTTACGTAAATACCAAAACTATACAGTCCAAGTCACACTGAGCCACTACTGATTCATCGCCCAGCCAGAGGCCTTTAATAACTCAAATTCTCAACAGTATTAGACGATCACAACGCATCGCAAGCAAATGCAAACGGTCGCACATCATGCGTTTCAACGGTAGAATATACAAACTGCGTTTCAGAGCGCTAAGCTCCTGATTTTTGGCGACTTACAAGCAATATAGCTGTGTAGCACCACGCCATATTTGCATGATTGACATGCGTATAGACAACTGCATAGCGCAACGGATAACAACACACGTAAGAGATTGTTCCCGCAGCTGTTCTACACACCGTTCGCCAGGCAAGAAGGTTACACCAATTTACAAGGTCTCTTGGAGACTCGACCTAGAGACGAACTCCAGACTTGCCAACACCGAAGCGAACGCACTGACCATCAGGCCACGGGCTGGTTTCACTGAACCTGACTGCTGCAGAAACGAATCGAAACAGATCGCTCTAGAAACCAATCTTGCACACAGTTGCAGCACCCAATCCAACCAAAATGGTTGATGGAAAGCGCTTTTTCCGTGGAACAGGTCGTTGCGGTTTTCACAAAAGAACTTCTGGAACGGTACGTTTTAACGCTCACACTAAGCCGACTACTTGGTGCATTTTTAAACCCATGTGTGGTAAAGTTAACCCAGGAGTGGGAAGTCGTAGGCTGCTCAATTTCAGTAGGAGTGTTTGAAAATTTATGACGTGACCCATTTTTCAGAATGCTCAGTGGATGCCGATTACGGTTGCAGCTTCTGTTAGTCATGTCGGTGTCAGTCAAGGCTCTCACCACTTTCTCCGCTAATAACTCTCCAGTAGTACTCTAAGTGACTGCTTCTTTCGATTATATTCAGATATACAACAAAAACGCCGATACACTTGAGCGTGAAGTCAGAAACACGTAACGTAACGGTTCGATGTAGAGTCAGAATTAGAATGACGACGAACAAAAGCGTTGGGCGTTCGAATGCGCCACAGGAAACAGCGACCGACTGCGGTTATGTAGGTTTGCAGGCTATAGCGTCGACGGTCGGACTGTTCGCAAACAAGTACATCGCGTTGAATCACGAATGGAATATTACTGGGAATTACGCAGTAATAATGCACAAAACATTAAAGCACTAATGTGTCAACCATGTAATATCTGAATATACTAAAAATCTGAATATACTAATGTGTCCACTGTATAATATCTGAATATAATCGCAAGAAGCAGTCAGCTTAGAGTACTACTGGAGAGTTATTGAACAAAGTGGTGAGAGCCTTTTAATTTACCTTGCTTTGGATTGGCAACTTCAAGACGTCAGGTTGCTTAGCTGGGAGACCGACCTGTGCTCCTGCAACAACTGGGTTGAACCCTCCACTAGTAGGGACCTCTGTGCGGTTGAGGGCATAAAGGTCGGAAACATGATTTGACTTGCAAACAAGTACATCGCGTTGAATCACGAATGGAATATTACTGGGAATTACGCAGTAAGAATGCGCAAAACATTAAAGCACTAATGTGTCCACTATATCAGCAAGCCATGTACGGCAGAAAGACTTGTTTATCGTGGTTTTTGTGTGTTGGGCAGAAAAGAACGTTTTTTGTTCGTATGCAGACGAGCGGTTCTCAACCTTTTTCTAGCGATGTATCCTTTGAGCAATATTTTATCTATCAAGTACCCCTTGACTGTAGTCATGAGCACAATAATTAGAATGTGCCTATAGTTACTGCACTTTTTACGTTAAAATTTCATCGTGAAGACACTTAAATTCGTGTACCCTTTGGAGCGCCTTTGCGTTTCCAAGGGGTACGCGTTTTCCCGTTTGAGAGCCACTGATATAGACGTGCAAGACACCGCTTAGAAAGCCTTTCTGCCGTACGCTTTCTTACGGACTCACTATATATTCGCGTCTTCATTGTTCTCGACAAAATTTCGCGAGTCACCGCTTTTCTTGATGCAAATTTGCAGCAACGAGGATCCGGCCGATGCGTACAAGCTTCGGCAAATGTCGCCCGTGCGCGCCAACCTCTCGCGCCGGATAGGGGTGGTGCAGATGCCGCATGACTTGGCGCCGCCGAGCTCATCCAGTGCGCCGCAAAGCCGATCGGGAACGCCGTCGGAGAGCGACGAAAACGAGACCTCGAGCGGTTTCGACGAGTCAGATCCTGATCACGTGCACGACCGATCCGATCACGGCGCTCGTGTCACGGAAAAGAAACAGGAGTCCGGCAGCATTCCGTGCTGTGGGGCGTGCGGCAAAGACGGACAGCCCTGCGAGCACCGCCATTCTACTGCATCTCCAGAAAAATGTGTTCGCGAAGTTTTTCCAAACGCCGTTGTCGAATCGATTCAGGTTCGAACGTTTGTTCTGCGCGTCTCGTGCGTCGGTTGTAGTCAGATGGATAGCGATATCCCCGCAAGTTAATAAGACCAGTTTAGGTCTTTATTTTTCAGTTTAAATTTTCATTGATTTGTTCATTGTTAAAAGTTTTACGTTTCTGATGACACTTTTTCTCCGATGCGTCTGACCTTTACCTGGACATTTCCATCGTTTTTGTATCGGCAACCCGACGAGTAATATTGGTCGCTATCACGTGTCGGTGTCCGGCATGTCGCTTGTTGAAGTCGGAGTGTTGTCTCGGTGGTCGTGAATTAACATAAGAAAGTATAAAGTGCTTTCATGTGCAGCCGTTTCATCTGAAACGCAGTCTTGAAGAAATCAAGTTTTTTACGGCATCCTTCGCTGCTGATTGTGAAATAGTCCAACTGTCGAACTGTGTGTTTGCCCCGCTGACTGAGGACTGAGTAGTTGCATTGTTTTCAGAAAACCTCCTGCAATCACTTGGATACCCATCGCGATGTCCCGTCCATCTCCACCAAGTTCACGTATGACGTCGAGCTGGGCCCGGTTGGCGAAACTGCCAAGAAGCCATCACACAATCGCAACAACAACAGCAAAAACAGCAACGACAGCAGCAAAAACAACAACAACACCAAACACTGCGGCTTGACTTCGCCCATCCATGTCCAGGTTGCTGGCGACCTGGCAGTGCGATATGGCGCGAAAATTCCGCCCGGCGTGGGACAGTGCCTCCTCGTTCCACGT
>Ga0210059_1012125_pt1 | contig 13083 bp, 2 predicted proteins | sample Ectturendosymbi2_FD_188042 | JGI IMG/M metagenome (GOLD analysis project Ga0210059, IMG submission 188042) | Ecteinascidia turbinata endosymbiont from Florida, USA - Sample 2 (SPAdes) (version 2) | ecosystem: Host-associated > Tunicates > Ascidians > Unclassified | place: Key West, Florida...
TGATAACAAACGTGTTGCTACGCCTTGTGGTACTGCCGAAGAACATTCTGCAATACACCCGATCTCGACTTACAATGTTGGTGAATAACTAAGAAAATAAACATCAATATTCTGATTGCTAAGGGGGAGGCTTGAGCCCCTTCAGCCCCTCCCCTGGCTGCGCCTTTGGTTTGAATGTTCAATCGTGACCGAAATTTCAAAGTGCGAAACGATTTTACTATAGCTAAGGATTTTCAAAGATTCAAAGGTCTTGACGTCACAGTCATGAAGGTTTTCAGATGGGTTGAGAAACAACTATATGCGGGCCCGGATCAGCTTTCATTGCCTTTTTACTCCCAATTCACTCTTCGCATCTGTACTGCCACGAACGGGCTGGGTGGGACGCAAAAACTGACTTCGCCCCGGGCGCAGGAACCCCTAGGTTCGCCACTGAAAATAACCATGGTCCGCAAAGCGAACTGGTATGAACCTTAGTGATGTTTTAAAGCGGAGCATACATCCCAGCAACCAGCGCCCACATGTGGTTTGACTGAGATGGCGTCACAATGCCTTCAGGTAGCAAGGACTTCGCTCTCATTCTTTGATTGCGTCACAATCGACGGGAATCCAGCGTTCACAGTGCACGCAGTACAGAATGCTGCTGTGCGCATGCTTTTAGAGCAGCGATGGAACTTTTAACAGCATGTAGTTACGACAACAGATCTGATATTAAGGAAATTTTTTAGGTTTTGATGGTTTGACAAACTTAATGTTGAAATGGATTTGATGGGGTCTTGAAGGTAGTTGCGATGATTTTTATTTTGGGATATTTTAAAGAAATGCTGACTACTTCCGCACGATTCTAATTGCAAATGGGCAACAGCGTTGAGTAGGCCTATATTAGTTGTAGTTGTGAACTTTTCAGTTACTGCTATATGTGTTTAATGTTGATTCGACCTATAAACTCCACGGACATAACTGTCAAAATTTAGATCACAAAATTGCTAACCTAAAATTTCTCACGGAGCGTCACTGGCTTTATATATATCCTAGGTTACCGTAATACATGTGACACATTTAAATTATATTAGTTTTTTGAGGAATTAATCGATAAATGTGCAGCAAAGGCAAGAAAATTTTGTGTTTGAAGGTAGATAATTACAACAAGTAAAGCATTACATTGCAGTATTTCTTTTATTTTCTTTTAACTTTTCAGACTATTATGTTCAAAGAAATGTTTTGGGATTTTGCAAGTTTATATTTGTCTTGTACTTGTGTATAATATCATTTGCCTTCAGTTTTTCATATGCATTTTTCTGCCTGTTCTCCTCTTTTATGTATTCATGAGTCCGCCGCAGTCAGAACTTGATAGCATTCTAAAACTCCAAACGCTGAGAGTGCATGCTCCAGAACACTCCCACAGCTGGCAAAAGCAGCATGGGCGTCCGCAGGAAAGGGAAAACGGGCATTTCCACTCCCCTGAAAATTAAGGACTAAAAACCAGAATTTTCTAGAAAAACCTGAGATCAGTAGCTAAATTCAGACTAATCAATTTAAATTTTGCAGTGACAGTTTATTTGCCGGTATGAAACTCATACTGCACAAGAGCCAGGCTCACTGTTCTCGTGTCATGCAGTGGTGATCATCAGCTTGCAGTTCACTCATGTGCGCTACTTTGCCTGCAGAAGCTGGTTGCCAAATTTGCGAGCGGATCGTTCTAATGTTGCTCTTTGTTCCGTAACAATGACATGGCAACAAATATTCAAAAGTTTGAAGTTAGGACAGTAGGCGTTTTGCCGCTTGTGACTGTTGAACGCAGTGGTTCCACTCGTAGTGTTTTTCCACTAGATCTAGTGTTTTTACATTTCATCTAGTGTTTTTTATGAGTGAGCTGAATGTGTTTAATCACACAATTTTGTTTAATTTTAACTGTAATTGAGACTTTGATTTCGTGGAATTGCAATTTGCCAAAAATACTACCTACTAATTACATCTCAAATTACACAAGAGCATATAACTGTTTCGAGTTAAACCGCTACGAACTGACTGTGGTCATTTGTTCAAAAATTTCAGTGACCCGTAATAGGCTATAAATACAAGCGTTGCTGCTACAGTATCTCCCGTTTTCTTTGTCGCTGGCTTTCAAATGTCTTTGTTTGCATTGCAACGCATTTTCTGGCCGTTTTCATTGAGTGTAAGTTAGCCTTTTGCTTTCACAGCTAACTTATTGGTGATCTAGTGTTTTTTGTGAATCTAGTGTTTTTTATCATGAAATCTAGTGCTTTACCGTTCCATAAAAACAGAGTGGCAACACTGGTTGAATGTATGCATCTTGGCATCGGCAGGTAACGCTGTGAGACAGTGATTGCTGATACGGTGTGAAAAAAAGCATGAGTGAATTTTAGCAATGCTTCTAAAAGTTTGAAAAGCCCGTTGTGAGCAATGTACCCTTTGAGGTGTGCAAATGCGCGATACCACCATACCATTATTTGCACAGTGAAATCTCATTCTCGCGCACTAGCAACATTTCTAATTTGATATCGTATATATACGCATAGCCCTTCGCTTGAAACGCTTCACTGGTTGTGTGTCTGCATGGTTGAACAAAATCCATGCCCACTGTTAAACGAAAATATGTTCAGCCTAAAATTTTCTTAGAGGGAACACTCATTGTTAGTGTGACCAATGTGCCTGAGTGAATAGTTTAATCAAACTACGCTTATGCAGGCTTCTTTTCAAACAGCATAAAATTACGTGGCTTGTTAGAATACGTCTATATGCATCTTAATCGTTGATGATTAGTTTTGACTTCTTGAGTGAGTATAAAATTTGCATTGGCGAGTTTTCGTAATTCATCTGCTCTATTTTTTAAAAGCCTGCGTGGTGTTCGTACTTTGTTAAGTTTTCTGATAATCGTGTCAACATACAGGCCTACTTCTCATTGCTGAAACAGTTTTGCGAATGTCTAGCTTTCTTGTTTTTCACTGCTAACGGGGACTGCACGCTAGTCTTAGTACTTTGCGATGAGTGAAAACGTGGCTTTGATCGACAATGTCAGGTGAACGTTTGTCCGGTTTATGTGTGATGAGCGTTCACCATGAAAAGATCAGCAAAGACAAGCAAGGTTTTATTGTAAAGGAGATTGATCGCTTTGGACGAGATCTCCGACATTTGCAGATCTTGTTTCTAAATGATGTTTACATGTGTTGCTAGGTAAAATAAAAGTCTTAGTTTGTGGTTTCGTTAGACTACGGCAGTGCTTCTATGAAACGAAGAACCCTGCCTGGAAATCTGCAGATGGTCTATTGTACAAATTATCGTAATATACCTGGCCATAGTGTTTTCAATTCGGGGCAAAATTTTAAAACACGGGTTTCGGGTAGCTGAGAAAAGAAACCCGGGATTTTTCGGGTTTTGAAATAAATGCGATTTTGAGCGATAAAACTCAATATCATTGTGAAATAACTACTGCTGGTCTCTGCGCAATTTATCAGTGAATTATTAATTAAGTTAAACGCAATTTTCAATGGTGTTTATTACTGCTGACGCATGACAATCAAAGCACACTTTCATCATTCAGTCTGTTTCTGAGTTTTGCGACAAATAGTCCCTTGGCTGAAAAAGCCCTCTCTGGTTCTACTAAATTGGGCTTGATTGTAATTAAGGCATGGAACAGTTTTTTCAAGGTTATTTGATCTCTTCTTTGTAGCCTCAAAAAGACTCATTTCCTTTTTCACAATTTGTGATCGGATCTCTTCCTGTGCCGGAATAGTTTTGTGGTCTTCATTCTCAAGGATTACTTGGAGTATGTGCTTTAATTTCAAACGGTTGATGAAACTTTCGGTGCTAGAACCACCTGCGTTTGTCTAACGGAGCACAAATTGCGCTTTGGTTTTGGTTGAGCCTTGTTTTGTAAGATTGGCTCTCAGCTTCTCATTTTCTTTGATTACTAACATCTTAAACTGAATATGTATGATAAAAATCTACTTAAAGTAGCTTCTAAAGGAAAGCCAAATATTTTGTAGAAAGTTATTGCAAACTGAAAAAGAACGAATCGATTTGCAAGGAATCACAGCTTGTATATGAACTAACACATAACAGCTAATAAATGAACAAACTAGTAACTATGAAACTACGGCATATCTTTGAAGACTAAAGATCGCGCTGAAAATTATTATGTGCAAAATGACGTCACGATCCGTCTAAATAGGTCAATTGAACGAAAATATAAACGGACGAACGACGAACTTAAGATGGTCATCGATCAAAACCCGCATCTCGTGCCACATGATAATAGTTAAAAGTTAAAACGTACTAGTTTGGCTGTTGCACGCGCCTTTCTGCAACTTCAGTGTTATCAGAATTACTAGTATTTGAATGCAACAGCAATTCCAGGTTTTTCATAATACACGGGTTTGGTGGTTGAAAAAAACGGGTTTCGGGTTCGGGAAAACCCGCGTTGGAAACACTACTTGGCTATCACTGCCAACGAAGCACATTTTTGTGACTGTTGCCATAACGTGGGACTTTTACTTATGCTGTACAGTGGCGCGCAGAGGGGGGCGGCGAACGGGGCGACAGCCCCGGACATCCAAGGCAGGGGAAATCCAAAGAGTGAGATTACAAAAATTAAAATGCTGTAACTAGATCATTTTTCCTAGTGTAAGGTTACTAACACATGCTGGATGGGTTTAATTTTTCGAAATTTGTTTTTTTTGGCAACACTGGTTTTTACGTATTCAAATGTCAGTAATTCTCACATTCTTCAATACCAAGGGCCTATGCCAGTGGTTCTTAACCTGGGGTAAATTTTACCCCTGGGGGTAAATTTCATCTTCCAAGGGGGTAAATTTGCTGAACCGTAAATTGCAGGCAGTGTACATTTTTATAAATTATTCTAAAGTGAAAGAGTGTTAATTTCGTGTTTTCAATAAATTAGCACTATTGAGTGTATTGGGGGCAAATCTGGTAATCCTATTTGATAAAAGGATAAGATATGTAAAAAAAGGTTAAGAACCACTGACACACCTTTCCAGATCGTGTGATTAAGGGAAAATGAAAAAAAGAATCGAAAGATAATTAGGAACGTTTAATTGATTTTCAAAACTCTACTTTTTCAACTTGATTGATTTAGCTCACTTTTTGATGCATCACAAGTTTCCCGTTTCGTTTGTTGATGTGGCAACCCTGGGTGTGCGCTAATACAGCCGCACACCTGTGCTTGCTGCACTGCATGTCCATCAGTTCGAGCTTCATAATTTGGCAGCTCGGGCGGATTGACCACAACGGCTAACACAAATCCGTATCTGTTCTGTCCCCTAGTAATTGTACATATAACAGCCACATAATAAAAAGCGAAAGTTTTCTTCCGTACTTTATGCGCATTCTCAATTCTTGTGTGGTTTAGCAAGTTTCAAACTGTCAACCCTGAGTGTCCGCCATCCCAGCCGCGTACCTTCTCTGCTCGAGTGATATTCGACAAAATATTCGCGCAGCCTGATGTGTTTACAGTTGTGAATTGCCCTGTCGTAGCGTTGAGTGTGTTTTACTCCACTGTTTTAATGCGCAGCCTTATATTTTTGCAATTGTGAACTGCGCTGACGTAGCACTGAGTGTGTTGTACTCCCCTGTTTTGATGCATGGCTGGATATTTTTGCAGTTCAACAACTCTATCACAGCGTTGAGTGCTGTATTTTGCTCCGGTCTCCTAATGTGGAGGGCTGATACAGTGACACATTGTAGGAGTAAGGAGAGTGCGTGTAGAATAATATGTATGTTGTGTCAACAAACTTCACCAAAACATTGATTTGCAAACGTGAATATGACGTCATATTGTGACGTCACAAACAGCGTATATCCAGTAACCATGACCACCATACGCCACTTCATGCTCAATACTTGAATTTGGTAGGGGGCATACAATCAAGCAGTGGCCCCGGGCATCACCAGATTCTGCACGCTACTGTTGCTGTAGAAAGGGTAAAGTGTTTTGTGAACGTCCATTTGTATTGCATCGTCAGCAGTTTGAAAAGAATACCGTATTTTTTCGATTATAAGCCGCGGTTTGTAAATTTTTTTTTCATAATTTTGTGCGGCTTATATTCAAAGGCGGCTTACAATCAAGGGCGGCTTATATTTTGCATTTCTTTACCTTATTGAAAGGTATAGACGTCGCTCAGTCTTTCCAGGGGCCCCACACAACCTCAATCCGCCCATGGTGTTGTCACTTTGTTGTTATTGAAAAGTACTAGCTTTCATGATAAAAAACACTAAATTACAAATACTATTGATCAGTCTTCTAATAAAGTGATTCAATGCAAGTTAGCTGTAAAGGCAGAAGGCAAACTTACACAGAATGAAAATGGTCAGAAAATCCGTTGCGATGCAAACAAAGACATTGCCCAGCTCACTGTAAACCAGAGACAGACAACGAGAGATAGCAGCAACGCTTGTGTTTGTTTCTACAGGTCACTGAAACTTTTAACAGATGACCACTGTGACTTCGTAGCGGCTTAATTCAAAACAGATTATATGATCTTGTGTAATTTACGATGTAGTTAGGCAGACTTTTTATAAAATTACAATTGCACAAAATCAAAAAGTCTCAATTACAGTTGCAATTACAGCATATTATGCAATCAATTACATTCAACTCTGAGCTCACTCATAGGGTTTTGTAAAAATACCGGTCATTTTGTCAACAGTGCCAGATCTAAGCTGCGTCGTAATTCGTAAGTGGCACAGGAAAAACAGAGAGACAATCAGTATTGTTAAGCCACAATCAACAATCTACCCGTATTTTGGCTGGCTCATTACATTTCGGTGTGTGTGTGACATAACAATTGCACCAAGGAATGCGTCAACAGCAGCAAATAAACTTCATTGAGGGAACTGTCCTGACTCCTGTCAAGATTCACCACCAGAGTCATTATAATTTGAGAAATTCTGCGTTAGTCCTTTCTGAAGTTACGGCAAATTATTCATTTTCAAAATAGCGGCTTCAGGCACTGATTTTCAAAATACCGGTCTCTGCTAACTAGCAATAAAATGCCGGCCATCTGGCAACCCTACTCACACGAAAAAAAACGCTAGATAGCTATGAAAAACCACTAGAACAGAACACAAGATAAAATGCAAAAACACGAGTGGCACCACTGTACTATGAGAAAACTGTGGTATTGTGATACAACACGACGGTCAGTCATTGCGACAGAACAACGCTCGATTGCTGTTAATACAAGAACTCATCCAGTGTTGTACGCAGAAAATTTTCATGTGGTGTTTCATTGCATTTGATGTGCGTTGTTTGTGACGTCACAATTTGACGTCATATTCAAGTTTCCAAACTAACGTTTTGGCGAAGTTTATTTGCATAATATGCATATCATTCTTCTACACGCACTCCCCTTATTTTGTGTCATTGCACTGAATATAAACTATCAGCGCTCCAAGTTAGGATATCGGAAGAAAATATTGTCAACGCTACGACACAGCATTTCATGAACGCAAAAATATCAGGCTGCGCATTAAAACTGCGGAGTGAAACACGCTTATCACTACGTCAGAGCAACAACTGCAAAATGAAGCTGCGCTACTGTCTCGTCGAATACGAGCAGTCGAGCATAGAAAGTGTACGGCTGGACTGGTTGGAGCACACCCCGATTTGTAAGATCGAAACTTGCTAAACTACACAAGAATTGAGAATGCGCAATGAAACACGCAAGAAAATTTTTGATTTTTTGTTATGGATAGAAGTCCAGCAAACTTTTTGTTTTCCTATTTCCCTGCTAAGACATAACCAAATGCCTGAATGCTTTTATTTTAACAACTGCTGTTTTTGAGCTCGTGCAACAGTTCTATCATGCTCTAGAACAGTGGTTCTCAAACTGTGGCACGCGTACCACTAGTGGTACGCGAAGGCCTTCAAGGTGGTACACGAATAGACCTACTTTCTGTTTTTCTTCACAAAAAATATAATCACAGCTGTAGTTTTTACTTGATAAATTCCTGAATTTTTTTGTTAATAAATTCCTGGTTCTGTTAACAAATTCCTGAATTTTTGTGTTGGCTACTTCCCTTGCTGTTTTCTAAAAATAGCAATTGAAATTTCTCACAGCCATTTTGTTCACGTTGCATTTGTGTCAATTCTGGTTTCCAGACTTTTGATCGAATTTTATTTGGCACATTGACTTTTCCGGGAACAAGGTGGTACGTGATGACAGTTCGGGAGCCACAAATGGTACGCGATCAGAATAAGTTTGAGAACCACTGCTCTAGAACATAGGTTCCCAACCTTTTTCGAAGCTGGCACCCCTTGCACAAAAATAAAAGGACGTTCGCACCCCCTCGTTTGAAAAAAGGGTGGAAATCACAAAAACAGTCAACTTCTGCAGTGCTGTGTTCATTTTCTAAATTACAACTCGCAATACATAGGACTGCTGACAACACAATAGAAAACACTCCGTCGTACTGTTTAACTTTCACACCGTATTGCTCATTAGAAACAAACCTAGTGACCTTTTGTTGCTGCTTCTCTCCGCTCATACCTTGGCACACAATTATTCGATCAGAAAAGAACCACGCGCAAGGTTTCAAATGGTTTCGATAATTGCTTTTTCAAATGCAGTAGAGAGGAAAATCCAGATTCGCACAAATATGCTGTTGCAAAGGGTACTAGACAGGGCTTTTGTACACAATTTTTGGTACCTTAGCTTGGTTGAACATCAGCAACTTTCGAGTTCTGTACTTTTGTAACATCAAACAACAATCTCGCCATATTTGCGCCATAAACATTTTAAGGTCACGATGCGCTTACAACCGCATCACCGGCCATCTGCGTGGTAACCGCAGCGTGACGAAGAAATAGCAATGCACGCATTTAGCAGTTAAATTGTTGAATTAGTAAAATTAGTTGCAATAACTAGACTGTATAATTTTATTTTGAATAATAGCACTTGCAAGCTTTCATAAATCTCAGTTCTTTTGAAAAAAGTACTTCCAAGAACATACAAACTCTCATCCTCGAAAATCGCATTTCGGACCCTCGAAAATATTGTTTCAGACCCCCAGCGGTCCAGGAACCCCGGTTGGGAACCGCTGCTCTAGAAATTGGTGATGTTGTAGTCAATGCCAGCACTTGCGCTTATCAGCCATAGCAGACAAAATAAAGACAATTGTTTTGGATAAAGTGAACTATCGCTGAACAAAATCTTAAACATGCGTAGTGGACAAAAGGTCTGCAACAAGTGGTGAGATGGTTTCTGGATACAGGCGATAACCCAGATTCCCACCAAAACCTAATTATCACTTACTGGCCCATTTACAGTGTTCCTTGAATTTTGCATGCAAATTCATTCCGTGGAATTTACATTAAGTCGAAAAACTAACAAGCAAAAGCATGCGAAAACAATTATTCTCCTTTTATTTCTCCTTTGTAAATAATGCTGACGATGGCCGTATCTATTGCAAGCTGCGAGCGATCTTTCGGTAAACTGAAATTGTACCTCCAACCAGTGGCGTAACTGACGGGGAAGCAGAGGGTGCATTGCCCCCCTGGCAAGCTAAATGTAAAAACCGGGACCCCAATTAGCTTATATTTAGGTTTTAGTAATCTTTTGCTGGTTTTCAGTAGTTTTTTTGCGTTTTTCGCAGTATTTTCCGGTGATTTAGGACTTTACTATAGCCATCCACGTCCGGATTCACCATCATTTCTCAAATATTTTTTTAAGTGTTGACTAGTGGGCCTCCTACAGTGGAAAGTGGGCCCCTTTCAGCTAAGTTTTCCCCCCTGGCTCAAACCTATAGTTACGCCACTGCCTCCGAGCCTCATTGAGCCAGGACAGATTGTGTGATCTAGCTTTGACAAGTATGGAAAGGAATGAAACAGAGAAAAGTGACTTTGATGAAATCATATAGACCAGGGGTGGGCAAATATTTTCTACGGAGGGCCACATTGAAGATTTTATTGCTATCGGGGCCGCATGCTAGTATCACATATATTACACATATAATCGCTTTGAAAACTTAAAACAACTTTCACATTAGCTAGCACAAAATGAAGGTAACAATGGTCACTTCCGGTTGAGTAAAAATGTGGCTTCAAATGAAACGTGAGGAAAAAACTTGATAATTATAATCTAATCGTTAAAATTACTTTAACATAGACTCTATGTACGTGTGGCTGCCCTGCGGGCCGCACGAAATGCCCTCGCGGGCCATAGTTTGCCCACCTCCGATATAGACAAATTTGTTTTAATAGGCACGTTAAGTGTTTCTTCAATCAGCATGTTGTATTATTTAAAGAAAAGACTGGATTTGATGTTTCGATGGACTTGTGTCTTTCGAACACAAGTAATATATGAATTACATTAAATAACTTGTTGTACCATCCAAATATGTTTCATTTTTTAAGAAATTGGCGTTTGCAGTTTCAATATGTAGTGTAATTTTTTCTGTAAGATTTACAATTCGGTCAGTCAATAACTGGTACAAATTATGATCACGTTATTATTTGAATCTTTTGATATTCTTTATGATAAAAGTAAATGAGCGTAGAAGCATATTATGGTCCTTCTGGATAATTTATATTTTATTTGCTGAAACGTTTAAAACAAGATTAATCACATTTTCTCTGTTTCAAAACAGTTATTTTCTTCATGGCTTATCTCATAAAATTTGTGCCTATATCTAGTGTTTAAATTATTAAAAAGGGCGCACATTTAAACTTCGCCATGGGCGCCATTTTTCATAGATACGCCACGAATCGCTGGTATCTCTGGAAAGGTTGCGCTGAAAAGCATTTCGGAAATGTTTACTTCAGGTTTCACAGGGTTGATAAATATCATGATTTCTTTTAATCAAAAAATCGGATTTTTTTTATTTAATTCGGACTTCTTTTATTTAGATCAGATTTATTTGATTTTTTTTTGCTTTAATGTGTAGGAAGTGACAACCTAACCTTTGTAAGTTTTAATTTTGTAAAACTTATGTTAATATAACGTTTTTGTGTTTGTTAACTTCAAGTACATCAATTAGAAACATCTTAACTTTCATTCAATCTGTCTGCGCTTGTGAAATATTCCTTTAATGCAGACCAGTCCATAACACTAGTACAGGCATACAAAACAAAGTATTTATTGACAAGGCAATACTCAAACCATCAGCGTAGCAAATTCATTGACACTCATGGCATGTTGCGAATCTTGTTCATACAAGCTTGCCAGCTTTTTTGGGGTGATGTCGATTGCTGAAATTAATTACTGTAACGCCGCTTTCACTACTTCAGCTTCTGCACAACGATAACTTACATCCCACAGTAAAAAGCTATAATTTATATGTTATTGTGAATTAAAAATATGCTATATAACTACTATGTATATAGCCAACAGCCTACATGTTTGATAGAATTTAGATGCAACTTTCACTTTATGCTTGTCTACACTTTCACATTTTTGGCATTCGAACAGTTCTGAGTCTGCAAGTGTTAGTGATTTCAGTCTACATGTCATTTTTCCAGTTAGTTGACATAGAACAGTGTTTTTTAACCAGGGGGGCCGTGAATTAATTTTCAGGGGAGCGCTTGACCTTAGGCGCCCAACACCGTGGAACGTTTGATCAATACATTTATCAGTAAATACAATTATTTTTACAACTTATTTAATGTGATGGGGTCTTGAAACAAAGAACACTTCTTTAAGGGAGGTGTGATAGGGAAAAGGTTAAGAACCACTGACATATAGAATCTGTGACCTCACAGCAGCAATGATTAATGAAAATTTTATTGCTGTTTAACTGTGTCATCGTAACAACTTTTTGTTGCATTCTATACCGATTATAAGTGAAAACCTATTAGAATGCTAATTAAATGTGTCATATAAATCACACAGAGCTTTAAAACTCCATATGAACTTATTGCTTGATTTTTTTAATGCTTGATTTAAATCAAGATTTAAATCTTATCAAGAATTAAATCAAATGATTTAAATCAATCAACCCTGCTTAAAGATATCAACCAATCGAAGCCCTCGTGAAAACGAACCTGCGCTTCTTTCGACGTCGGTTTTACCAGATAGAAACATGGGTTGAAGAATCATTATCAGGACTGATGATGTACTGAAAAACGCGAAACTAGTTTCCCCGTCAACAAACTGTGACTGATTCACTTGCCGCCATCTTTGTGGCCTTAACTAAACTATGAAAAATAGATACGCTTGCAAGTTTTAATCGTTGCAGAAGAATGAAAGCAGGCAGATACCTCAGAAGCTGGCCGCCAGGCTAAAGTTTGTTTGTAGCCTTCGATCTGTTGAGAGACATCCTGCCACTACTTTTTTCTAAGAATGTTTAGATTTACTGAAAGAAATATGAGACCAGAAAAGGTAGAACTGACGAGCTTTCCCATCAACTAAAAAGTTGTGTTTGGAACAAGGAATAACTACAAATTAGCTTTATTGTACGCTTCCAATGTATAATTTGTTTGTACCTAAGGTTTTTTTTCAGTTAAGCTAATTGTTCTATTTGATGAAAATTAACCACTTGGACAAACTTTCTAGTTTACTTTGAAAAGCACGACCTTTCGTGATCTTTCGGGAACTGTTACGCTCTGTTTTAACCGCTTGGTTTCTCTCTGGCACGCGTCATCGCGCACGTATGTTATCCCAGAAGAAAAGTGCCTTTCTTAGGTCGCTATCACACGCCGGTTTTCTCAGCAGTGGCTGGTTTATAAGGCTCTGGGAAGGTCAGCCTTTCAGCTTCGCAAATGTTAGAATTACCGTTGTAACTAGCCACAGTTCGTTTTCCTCTTTTTACTTGTTTTCAAGTGCCAACATTTCGCCTGCAAGATTTGTTCTTACATTTTCAGGACTGATGATGCGTTGGAAAACGCGAAACTAGTTTACCCGTCAATAAACTGTGAGTGATTTACTTGGCGCCATGTTTGTGACCTATAACCAGGGGCGCAGCCAGGATTTTTCTAAGGGGGGGGCTGAAGTTATGGAAGCAAAAGCCTTGCAAAAGAAAAATTGCTTATGATTAGAATAGTCAAGGACAGCACGTAATTTGTAGATAAACAATTGACTGTACTCACCACGAAAACTGGGGGTCCTTCCA
>Ga0210059_1012126_pt1 | contig 13083 bp, 10 predicted proteins | sample Ectturendosymbi2_FD_188042 | JGI IMG/M metagenome (GOLD analysis project Ga0210059, IMG submission 188042) | Ecteinascidia turbinata endosymbiont from Florida, USA - Sample 2 (SPAdes) (version 2) | ecosystem: Host-associated > Tunicates > Ascidians > Unclassified | place: Key West, Florida...
AGACCCAATTCAAGGCTTTTGCACAAGAGGTGAGCAAACTACGGCCCGCGAGGGCATTTTGTGCGGCCCGCAGGACAGCCACATGTACATAGATAGTACATATTTCGAGTCTGTGTTAAGGCAATTTAAACGATCAAATTAGAATTCGCGAAATGTTCATCCCTCTGTTTACTGCAGTATCAATGTGAAATGAAGCAATACAAGGTTATAAACGGTAATTGTAGCTTAAGTAGACAAATCCAACATATGCGCCCTCCGGTAGCAATAAAGTTTTCAGAATGGCCCTCCGTAGAAAATGCGCTGATATCACAAAAGCTGCCACATAAACGGCGCGACAGTTCTGCGCAACAGTTCTGCGCAACAGTGTAACATCGGAAGTTATTATCATGAAATTCGCAAAATTAAATCAAACCCGATCGCGCATTTGTCGTCGCGCGCGTGGTCAAGGACTGTGCTCGGACTTCAGGCAGAGGGCCCGTTCGAAAAATTCGCGGCAGTCCCCCCCAATTATTTACAACTGGAGACTCCATTGCAAAATGGGACAGCTCACAGTACGTTGTGTCTGTTGTGTAAGACTTGAAAACCAAGCGCAAAAGGCAATCTTGCCGTGAGTAGCAAGTGGAGATTGGAACATCACTTCACTTCGCTCACAGGAAAAAAGCACGAACTAGCCGAGGAAGCCAAACGTATATTCCCTGGATGTTGTTGGCATCTCTTCGATTAAGCGTCGTGGTTCTGACACTGTTAAGATAAATGATGCATGGGAGTCTTCTACTTCGGAGGCAGCAAAGTTTGCCCGGGAAGGAGTGGAGACACTTGCAAGCCCTCAGCTGGCGTGCTGTGTAGATGAAGATCCATCTACGAGCAAGGTGCGCATGTTGATGGTTGAAGTTGTTAGACCGCCCAATGTGTTTGACGTACGGCCCAAACACAAGTGCACTGTGCCTGGAATTTTTGAAAGAAACAAGTGGCGCTCTGCGAAGCACTAAAACTGAAGAACGCACGGCCCTTTTGGGGGCTTAGATGCAGACGTTGGGAAACGATGTCGAAGCATGATTGGCCGACATGGCAATGCACATGTAAATAATAATGGAAGCCTCCTGTTGCAACTGTGCTGTAACAACACACTGCGCATCATGAACACTTCCTTCCAACATAAATATGTGCACAAGTACACCTGCTACAGAGGTTCGTTGGGTCAACAGCCACTCATAGATGTCTGCATAGTTTCAGCTGACTTGTTCCGATTCGTGTTGAACGCGTCAAAAGGATGCAGGAATTGTCGACATTGCAGATCTTTGCGGACAGCGGACAGTCCTTGTTACAACAACTCCTGGACTGGACAGCAGACGCGGGGATAGAGTAGCAGTTCTAATTTCGTCTGCTGCTCGGGAATGTGGACGGAAACGACTCCGGTGTGGCGAATAATGGTAAAAAAGGAACATTGTGGCGGACCCAAGAAGTGAAAGATGCTATCAGCGCAAAGAAAGTAGCCTTCAAGGCATGGCTTCAGAACAAAGCCGAATATTCTTTGCATTGGCGGCATGTTGAGGCGTGAAAGTCCGCAGCACTCACGGTGGAAACGTCCAAAATATAATCTTGGGAGATTTTCGATTCCAATCACTGACAAACCATCTGCCATTTCTGCAGCAAAAAAAAAACTCCGTTTGCTTGAAACATTAGAGAAAATGATGGTGTCTTTCTCAGGAGTGAGGAGGAGATTGTTGGCAAAAGGAGAGAGCATTTCAAAGATCTTTTGAACCCAGTCGCTATCACACCATCGGACATAAACGAGGTACATTTGGGGGAGGAAAATACCATCTCTGAACAAATGTAAAAAACGAATTCCAGCGTTACTTTGAACTAGTTTTGGGAATTTTTTTCCATTGCCTCGATATTTACGAAAAAAACAAACCAACAAGCATTGCTTCAGAGCCACACTTCAGTGCAGCAAGTTCAACTACGAAATCAGTAAGAGCTATCGTTGACAACCGTACTAGGATTGCACTCCAAAGAAAGAATCCCCTCCAATTCCAGCTGCACGTGATGGACGTTCACGTTCCGAGCAAGATGCTCCGACACTTCATTTTCGCATGACGTCACTGGTCTTGACATGACGCGCACGAGGATGGTTTCGCTCAGGCACTGAGTGCCTCTCACCTGGAGGAAAGAGAACTCGTGTTGAGAACTAAGTGGATTGATATTGACTGAGCGGTAATGGAAGGAAAGTTGGAGTTGCGCGGATGTGTAACCATAAACGGCAGCTCGAAATCAGCTGTTCGACTATTGGTGCCCATTATGGTCTTTGGCTTCGGTGATAACAGCATATGATCATCGCCAGTGGCGTAACCACAGGTTTGAGCCAGGGGGTGGCAAAACTTAGCTGAGGGGGGCCCAGTAGCCAAAACTCAGATGAAGTAAAAAAACGATAGTGAATCTCTGGATGTCGTGGGTGTCTATACCAGCTAAAAAAAGAAAACACCCCGAAAAACGCAAAAAACAACCTAAAGAATGCTAAATATCAAAATACCAACTAAAGTGGCCCAGTCATTTCATTTAGCTTGCCAGGGGGGAGGCTCGCCCCCCTTGCCCCCTGTCAGTTATTTGGCTGCTTCTGCTCTTGCGGTGAGTTGTCACTGAGGTGTGGATACGTGCAGCAGAATCATTGCAAAGTAATGAAAGCAGAGCAGGTCGATTCCTTAAAAACTCGACATCAATTTCCAGACGAGGTTCAAATGCAAACTCAGTCATCGAAATTGTGAACAGTTTACTACATTGCGTCTGTCGTCACTGCGCCATTACAGTAATTAAAAGTTATTTTCCGGTTAACCTACTAGCGTGTAGTAATATATCTGCTGCATGAGTTGACTTCTTCGTATGTTGCTTAAACAAGTCACAGTTGTGTTTCGTCTATAGCCATACTGTTGTAGAAAAATCACACAATGTGAGCATGGCCTTAGAAGGATTTTTTCCAGAGGGGAAGGGGGCAATAGCGGAATTTTGCCAAGTGGTGGCCAAAAGCATTTTTTCAGGGGGGGTCAGCAGTTGTGAAATTTCATGTTACCAACTCGAAACTAAGAGAAAAACATTTTCCACTAGGAAAATATCAAAGTTCAACAGCTATAAGGAGGCCGTGGTACCACAATCCGACGTGAACATAGGGGAGAACACAATTAACGCTGAACGGCTTTAAACGCATGCGTTAAGTAATGAAAATCTAAAACTGAAGCGGACACAGCAAAAAACGAAAATGTTGCAATTTGTTTCCAAGATTTTGCTCGAACCACAGAAAACTTTCATCATTTCTGCTTACCAAGAACACGGTGAAGTTTGATTTGTCGGGTTCATCTATTGACAGGCGCAACAACCTGTCTGCTGATGTGAAGTTTGCGCCGAGGCCTTCAACGAAGCACTGAAAAGAGAGAATGGAGGCTTCACGCGTCGATAAAGCATTTGCGTACACACAGCTGAACAGCAAATAAACGCAGCGATGAGCACGTTCCGCGTGACCGAGTCCAGATTGGGGATTTTACCGAAAAGAATACTTAAACGTTTTTCAAGCACGACCGCGTCACCTGGCCGTCCGATGATGTGTTTGTGACGTTGAAAACAGACGACCAAGTTGAGAGCAAGTGGCTGCAGTTCAACTTGAAAAACCTGTCGGATGTGACTTCGACGATCTTCGCCGAATTATCGTTCGTTGCCGGCGTGCAATTCCCCATCACAGATTCTGTGTCACACGTCAAGCCTGTCTCAATAATGCGGTTAAAAAACGTTCAAAGACAATCAACCTCGTTGACATTTTTCAGTTATTCAAGCAAATAACTAACGATGATACTTGATTCTATCTGTTAGAGGGTGTGCACAAACATTTGACGCCCCTCCACTCAAAGACTGCACCAAGATAAGACTTGGAACAATATCCATAGAGGAACTTACGCAAAATCTTTTTTTCAACACAAACTCCGCGACCGCAGCATGCAACTGAAACAGACTGCAATTCTGAAACGAGGTATCGATCACTTGCGTGCAAACCTACCTCGCGCAGGATAACTTGTCAGAAAAACCTATGAAATTTAGAACGTTTGCCTTCTCGACTCGTCTTTCAAGATAAAAACAAAAATTACCGAGAGTTGCAGAAGTCGTCCGTTCCACTTGCAACGCCAGGTATCCAATAGCGACCAGGATGTGAACGTGCGAGAACATTTAGGAAATCAGCTCAACCACTTGCACTAATACTTTAATAGCTAAATTCTAATGAGGACGCAAAAAAAGGTAAGTGACCCGTTCGGTGCTCCTGTGTATGGAAGAAGAATAGTAGGAGTTTGTCGACATAGCAAAGTTTTGAACAGCGGTGCTAAGCAACGTTGCAAATTTTACTGAAATACAAAGACAAAGCAGTACAACATGGCAAAGAAAAGAAAAACATTCATTAAAAACGCTGCAATTCGAAAACACACACGTTATAAAATGCAACTAGAATAGACAATGATTCAGCATCATGACACGCGCAAGTAAACAATGAAACTGGAACGCTGCCACAGTTGCTGGACAGGCAACGCAACTGATGTGTATCGGTAGTGTCATGGTTTTCACAGGGTTAGAGTCATGGTGTGTCGCTATACGCAATGGACGAAACAACAACGTGACCGTCACACTTTGGCAGTGAGCCACTTAGGATGAAAATGCTAATATTAACAACACACATGTACCTAGACACGCCATAAAAAATTAAAAAAAATAATCAGACTTGCTCGACCGTACACTCCGAGTCTTGCAATATCAACCCACCAGGTTTGTGAAACTAAAAGTCAGCTTTCGCTTGGTTCAGATCTTCTTTATGTATCTAGACACGCCATACAAATAATATAACGAAGACAAGTTTATCTTCTGTGACACAACGTATAGAAGTTGCTGTCTTGCGTTTAGCTTTGCAGAGTCAGCAACCGAACAATACTTGCGCAAAAAAACTATTTTAAAAGTTTCCGCAACATAATGTCCATCTGATAATAAATTATAAAAATCTTTCACAATGATTTGAAATCGTACTCTCGAACATAAACCGAGAAGGCACCTTGGTGTACGAACGCTCTGCGTTCGGCAATGTAAGAAAGTACTTTAATTCAATCAAATATCACAACAAACCTGATGAAAGCACGCAAGATAAAAATTTAGGCACGTTTTCCTCAAATTGATCCAAGACGTCCATACATTAACGATTGCAGTAACACAGTTGAAAAAAAAGGTTTTCACTATAGTTTCAGGATTCCAACTTTGGCAGTTTGCATTTCTTTTGATCTGTTAACGCACACTGAATAGAAATATTGAGAATCTGGCCACTTTAGGCGTAAGTTCCTTGGTATTTCGCTTATAAAGTCTCAGCGGATTAAAAAAACAAGCATCGTGCACTCCTTCGTTCCCAGTGCTGGACGCAAAGTGGAAATAAATCATTTTCATCCAAACTGGTTTCCTGGCTCAAAACGCGGGCACCTTGAAATGAAAGCATTCCAAGCAACATAATTGCTTGCACTGCGGGAGCACGATATCGCAAAAAACAAGAAAAAATGCGACTGGCACCAGCGTCCTTTTACCATGTCTCTCGTATGAGAACGCGATTAAACATGGCGCTGTTTGTTCATCAACAGCCGCAAGATTATGGCAATTTTTCGCAGTGTTCAGCATGTGTTCGAAACGCTTCCGTTGACAGATTATCCGGGTCATCTCTTTCTCTTAACCTCTTCAAATAAGGAAGAGCGTATTCGATTTTGCACAAAAATCGTGAATCTTTCGTTTTTGGAGTCCATTTCACGTTTCTACAGGCCTGCAAAGAATTAAGTTGGGAAGTTGGGCTAAGTTGGGCAAAGAATTTCCAGTTGGTGCAGTACAACTTTTTCTTTCAAACTTCAACGATGATCTGACGGACGAGAGCATAATCAGGGATCGTAAAAGAGGCAATTAATCGTAAGAGAGACAAAGAATTAAAAAAAAGAGAGACAATTAAAAAAATAAATTAAAAGAGAATCAAAATCAAGAGATGCTGAATTTGGAAAAAGTTTGGACTGTAATTGAGCCGAAAATAACCAGATATTATTTTATGAATCCCGTTGCAATTGTAAGAACATGTGCAGCAAGCTATAAAGATGTAGAGCTATATAAATGTTTGTATTCCAATCGAAGACTTTAGATTTCTGTTTTCGTCAGCAACGGCAAGGTTTTCAAATAGAAAAATAACCTTTTTCACTAAGAAAACAAACGAAAATTTAGATTGACACGAAAGCAAAGTAAACCATGCACTTTTTAGCAAAAACAACCAAAGAATTTGAAGAAAATTTGGAGTGTTGCATGTGCTCAGATGTAATCAAGTCTGTCGACAAAGAAACATGTAACTGCTCTATTGCGCCAACGAATGGACACTGCAGTTTTTGCAAGTACCATGGCAAATGACACGCTGGAAATACTTTTTCTCTTTATAAAAGCGGTCGCCGTTAGTGGCCATGTGCAGTCAGATGGCTCGCCTCACCACCAGAACAAATCTAAATCGACCTTAACAAAAAACTGCGCGCTCACCTCCATTGCTTTTATCATTTTATCCGTGTAAGCAATCCGTTGGTTATTGAGCTCCTTTAACACTGTTTTTGACTTGGGAGTGCACACAAATATGAGCTTGGTTTTGCTTTGCAACATATTTCTAAAACCCTGAAGAAAAACTGCATGGTTATTTGAATAATATTAAATAACATCCGAAATAAATGGCACTCTAATTACTGCATGCAATTTCAACTAATTCATAAGCGTGCGAAGACATGTTGACAAGGGAAGTTTTTACAGCAAACTCACTATGCGAGCACCACACATTTTAAACATTTTGCAGATCACTCTAGTATTCCATCAACCAACACAGAGTTTTCTGAGGTTTCGGAGGTACACTAGTTAAACCCGCTTCGTTAACGAATGTTCGGATTCGAACCCAGGGTGAAGATGGCTCTGTTGCGGCCAGCGGAGAGCGGGAATCAGATTCACCGCTCGCGCTTGTGTGTTGTAGAGTGAGAGACACGTCAGCAGTTGACTGCAGATGCTCCGCAACAAAATGCTTCGTGAAAACCACATGCACGTTTCGAACGTCACAAACAGACAACGTAAAGTTCACATGCAAAGTCGTTTCTCTTGAAAGAACTCCGAGTTACCGAAAATAAGATCAGGGTTAAGTTCACGCGATATAGGTCGAAGACTAATCGTTTCATTTTCTCAGGTGCCAGATTTAGACCAGTTCAGGGAAAGGTCACCTTCCACAAGGGACCGGAAGCGACTGGGGAATTTACTGCGTGCTTGAAGGCGCTTACTTCAAATATAATAAACATGTGGTGAGAGCACTTATTTTAATGCGCTCATGGTGAAAGTGCGGTATTATCCGGTACTTTTGTAACGGCGGTGAACACGTAGGTACATTTGCGAAGACTCACTTGTTCAGCGGCGAAGCGTGACCAGCTTTGGTTGACGAAGTCCTTCGTCAGAATTATTATCATCCGGTGACTTTGTTTAAGTTTGCTGAGCAATGTCGAAAATTCAACTAAAAACAAAACGCGATTTTTTTGTGGCAACCTCTGTTTTCAGGAGTATCAAGCAAACCACAAACTGAAAGAAGCTTCGCTCAGTTGGTTGATTAGAAGCGGACTTAATTCTACGCTGTTTTTGTTTTCAAAGGCAACAGCGGCAAATATACAACCTATGACACACACTTACACCCTTGCGTGTATTCTTCGTATTGGTCATAATATGTGTAGCGGAGCTCCTTCATCTTTTTCTTGATGGAGTCGACGATGCGTTTCGTGTCCTTTTTGTCATCTTCGTCCATCTCTTGCGAGTAGTAATACGCCAAGTAAGCGACGTACAACTTGTCTCCATCTGGAAGGAAAAACAGCTTTTTATGGTTGTTGTATTGCGAGCTGGCAAAACGGCGAAGATGGATGAGGCTCGGAAGAGATGGCACTCTCTGCTGACGTCAACATAACAAAAGGAACGCATTGCTGAAAAGTATACATTTTATTGTCCCGTAATAGGATACTGCAAGATTCAGTGAAAATATAAGCTTAGCCAATAAATCGCCTCAAAGTTCAAACAGTCGGAAACCGGATGCATGAAGCAAAGTCTAGGAAGTTATTTTTGATCTTGTTCGTCTTTACCAGAAAAACATATTTTGATTTAACTGGGCTGTAAACAATATCAGCAGGTCAGGAGTTGTGTCAGTGAAACGACCGTTCCAAAAGCGATTGCCTGCTTCAGGTGACATGTAAGACACTGAAGTTTATCTGCAGGTGACCAATCATCATCTGATTTCGCGGACAACTCAATAAAAACGGAAGTCGAATAATAATCGAAATAAGAAAATTGCGCGAAGCGCGTTAATTGTCATTGATCAGGGTTGTGGAGCCGGAGACCAAGAAATTTTGGATGGCTGGAGCCGGAGCCAAAAACTTTTAGGTGGTGGATCCGGAGCTGGAGACTGAAATTTTGGTTCCGGATCTGCAGCCCCAGTTTGTGGGGCAAGCGAGTTGTATAACAATACAATGATTTTCAGTTTTCAGTAGACAAAATCATTCTGGAGCCGGAGCCCAAGACTTCTAGATGTTGGAGCCGGAGCCCAAGACTTCTAGATGTTGGAGCCGGAGCCATCAACATTTAGGTGCCTGGAGCCGGAGCCTCAAATCTGAGTTCCGGCTTCACAGTCCTGCTATTTTAACAGCGAAACACGGCACTAACGAAAAATTTGACTTTCTGCGGCGTGATCTTAGTCGGCTGAACACAACATACCCATGTCGTATTTCTGGAAATGCCGTCTATAGAAGAGTTTAATCCGCACCCAGTTGTAGCAGGTGATGAAAATAATGCCCGCCGCTACCGCAATGGCAGACAACGAGACACCGACAGTTAATCCCAAATTGGGTGGTTTTTCAAAATCCAGCACAAATGTTGCTGTTTTGGAGCGCTTGCCGTTTGTCAGCTGAACTTCGTACCGACCGGAATCTCTTTGCCGACCAGCTCTGAAAACCAAGTCTCACCATTACCGGTAGAAGTGCTGGCCATCCTCAGCACAACAGCAACTGGCACAGGCAAAGCATCTATCACTGGAAACGTATAAAGGTCTAGGCCAGGAGTAGCCAACTTTTCTCTGACCATGTACCCTTATAGCATTTCGACAGATGAACGTGTACCCCTTCAAATTTTTATGACATAAACACTGAGAAACATAACAAAAATCTTCAACTTTTTATTAGAACTTTTTGATTTTTTAAGACCTATAAAGGTAGATTCCGTTTTTGTCTCAAAGTTAAACTGTTGTGGCTGTACAAGAAACGTACCCCCTCAGATAAGTGAATGTACCATGTTGGGAATCCCTGGTCCAGGAAGGTTATACTTCAGGGGCACAACCGGTCTGTTTGCAAACGTAATTCCGTATAATTTTTCAGATGCTGGTAGCTTATCGCGTCTAACAACGAAAGTCTTCCGCCTTAATCTATGTTGTCCATTTGTTCATTTGCAGTGTCTTTAGTTTCGTCGAGTACATTAGTACATTGTCGTTGTTTCACACCACGCAAGTCGAGGTAAGAGGAGTCCGTCTACCCAAATTCCGCCTCTATATAAATTTGAAATAGCCGCTCTTCTGTTTGGATATGAGCTTGATTTTGCCCATGTTGCATGTTGTGCAAGCAAATCGATATACTCCTGGGTCACATTTATTACAGCATTAAACCCTATTAAGTTACTATTCATACGCTGGCGACAGAGAATGGCCAGCAAAGAATGTAGGTTTTTGCAATAACTGGCAATTTTGAATATGCACTGTAGACAATCACTAGTAGTTCTTGCGAACACCAACCATGAGCTTCAGGGCATCAGTCGTCACGACAAGTTAAGTGCGGTACAACTTCCTTGCAAGTTTGCTGCTATAGCTGGGTTGTAAAATAATTGCACTCCAGACGCGGATCGAAGCAGAAACTAATTTTAATCATAAAAATTTCAGTTTCATTTTCGTTCACAATCTAAAACTTTGAACAAAGCAGCAATGCCCATGTAGATGTAAACTGACAGGCGAACCTGATTTCAAGTAGTAGATCCATCTGACCTGACAGAATTGCAGCATCTCTTTCGTCCTTGGTGGCTACATGGACGAAGCAGGGCACCCGTTGATTGGCATAGTTCTCTCTGAAACAAAACCAATTCTATCAAAATAGAGAACAGCGCTTTACCACTGATTGAAAAGACGCCGACGAGATCAGCTCGAATAATAGGGGGTCTTTACGAGAACAAATGACGAGAGAACGGAATAAAACGAATTACTAGACAGAAAGGATTTTCCGTGAAGAGTAAAGATAAAAAAAAAACACAAAATCCAAGAAATAGCGATAAAAACACGGTAAAAAAGGAAGCAAGTGAATGCGCTCCTTAAGCGCAGAAATCAACAGGTCATCCACAACCAGTTGGCTCCAGTTAGCCAAAGTTGTAACTCGTCGCATTTTTGAAGAAACAGCAATGTAAAACGTCACTGGTCTTTGCAGCGCAATGCTCAATTACGTCAAATCTCAGCAGTCACAACAGCACACGAGGAATAAACTCAACCACTGCAGCATGAATCTCCAAGTTCGACAAAATCCTTACATTCGGCAACCAACCCGCCGATCTGAGGGTGACGTACTTGGCATGGTGTAATTCTCGTTTGCACACAGGTCGGTTGAAGAGCTGATCTGTGGCAGAAAAGAAATCAAGTACAAGTCTGAACAGTGAACACTGAATGCAGTTACGACGGACCATTCCAAATGAATCAAATTGTGCACTGCAACACAACAAGCCGAACTAACCAGAGAAACGTGACAGTGTTAGTCAGGGTTTTTTAAAGGAAAATGTTGGGTACCCAGTCTGGACCTGTAGGGAGCCGCTTTCTCTGATTCTAGGGACCCGATTCTCAATTCTAGGGATCCGATTCCTTTAAAAAACTCTGGTGTTAGTTCAAGTTTGCAATCATGCTAAACGTGACTTGGCGGCTGTCACTTTGATTAACCGGCGGTTCGATCGTTCGAGAATGATCGAAAACACGCGGGATCGGAATTCAACTAGGTTGCTGGTTAACTGTTGCGTGACGAGACCGTGACATGTTAACATATTTGAACGAAACTGTCACCAAAGCTGAGCAATGCTAAATCAGTAAACTGTATTAAATTGTTTTACAGCCACGCCACAAGTAATAGGTGGATGAGTATCAGTGGATTTTTCCACACGACACAGCCAAGCGTTACTTTTGTCTGTGAAGCAGGTGCAAAAAATATCCGAAAAAATAATCGAAAAGCACATTTAGCAAAGCAGGAATCAATGCTCCTTATGAAAACTTAGATACAGTGGAATTACTTTTCTCCAGCGAACTTTCAGGTCCTCAGTTTGTATCTTTCCCAGGCCAACGCTAGCTGTACATTTAACTTCAACTTTCTCATCACTTTTGAAGCTAATACGACTTGTGCATCCCACAATAGGATCCTTCACCACTTTCTTATCTGAAACGATACAACAAAATCACGGTAAACTATCTTCTATAAACAGTAATGAAGGCAAGAACCACGAGTTTATCACGGCATCAAGAACGTGGCAATGCCTTGCTATCCTTAAACGAGTTAACAATCGCCTCAGATACGTGAAGACAGGGAAGGCTAAGAAAACTCAAGAAAACATAACCTGACTCACGTTTGATACACACTGCGTAGTGAGTTACGAAAATCGTCCGGTTGTTGTACGTCACAGCGCAGGAATAGACGCCGGCGTGAGCCCAGCGCAAGCTTAATCTCTGAAACAAGAAAAGCAATTTGTGCTGAATGAGAGAGGTGAGACAGGAACGTGGGGAAACAGTTTCGGTCGGCTGAAAACTTTTTCATTGCTGTTTGTACGAGTCTCAGTCTGTTTTTGTACTTGGGATCCACTTTTGAAAGCGGCACTATGAACACACGTTCAAAGGAAAGTTGGATCGTGAAGAACCGACTGTTGAATAAACCTCATCGCGATTGATCATCTGCACTCGCAACGAAGATGCTCTGGTTAGTGGTCACATGTTTTAGGCACGAAGTACGGTAATGCATCAACTGGAAGCTGGCGGCACTTTGGCCTAGAAGTTGAAAGCTGGTGGCCCCCTCGTGACGCTTTTCACAAGATTGTGGTTTCGTACGTTGCCCTAATCGGTTTTGCAGCACAGCTGACCTGACTTTGCTGCACACTGGTTGCGAAGCACTGTAAAAAATGTTTCATTATCCTTGCTTTGTACTGCCTTTGGAGTATCACAAAGTTGTCTACGGGTTTCCACCTTCGCCAACTGTGCAGGGGCTACGCGTATACTTTCGTTGTACACCCGGCATTGGTGACAAATCAATGGTAGTACCGCTTGCGAAGCTTTTTCACTTGCACACATCTAGTAAGGAAGAGCGCGAAGCTGGACAGGCCACATGTTCCGTTTTCCAGGTCATCGATGTAATCCGCAGCTCGCCCAGAGATTGAACCCACAAAGAAACACGTGATCGACCTTTTGTACCACACAGGTGGTTTGAGAGCCCTTGTTTCAAATTAAATTTCCGTTTGTGTCAGTATAGGGTATTAGCAAAGCTGAAATCCTCCCTACAAGTTCAGGCCACATCATCTTAATTTTTCAGAATGCTTTGGTTTGCAGTCTTTGTTTTGAATAAAAGATAATCGACGACGCGTTTGGTAATGATGATTTCTGTCTTCCGTTACATCGTAAAGACATGTTTGCATTTGACCGACCGCGACAGAAAGTTTTCCAACTCTTTATCATGACGCACATATTGGCCAGTGTTGATCGGCAGTTGCGTCATAATAGAAAATTAAAAATCTGTCAGCGGCAGTCAAAATGAAAACCCTGTTCTAAATGACTTGTACTGACTTGCTTCATCACGGAGGCCAAATGGTTATCAACGAAGAGGTTGCCAGTAGCGTCACTGCTATTATTGGATAGACCAGCGCCATGGTTGATTTAGCACTAGCTCAGAATTGTGAATGAACTTATATTGTACTATTTAAATACACAATCAAACA
>Ga0210059_1012127_pt1 | contig 13081 bp, 11 predicted proteins | sample Ectturendosymbi2_FD_188042 | JGI IMG/M metagenome (GOLD analysis project Ga0210059, IMG submission 188042) | Ecteinascidia turbinata endosymbiont from Florida, USA - Sample 2 (SPAdes) (version 2) | ecosystem: Host-associated > Tunicates > Ascidians > Unclassified | place: Key West, Florida...
TACCAATTTACAATCGCTGGTACGCAATGGAAGACGTTCAGCAACAAATGCATATGCTGTTCGAGATGCATTCACGAAATATTTCTGCAGCAATGTCAGAGCCGTTTCTTGGCAAGATGCACAAGTTACACGAACGAAGTAAATACATTTAAGCTGTTTTTGTACCAGGCGTGCATTTATCTATGATTCTACAAGGGTAACATTACATTGTACGTAGCATTGTGCATCGCTTATGCTCATTGTGCTAATAAAAAACGATTTTTGCAGTAACGTGCTTACCAAAACTATCTGCTTAATGACACAGGAGTCGAAGAAATGATGAAACAAATTTCACAGTTTATTTGCCAAATAGAAAAAAACAGTCTACAAGTTCCCCTTCCTTGCATTCGAGCACTTCTTGCACAATCTTGATCACTTTACACTGAATCTCCATTCGTTGCACCGTCGGCAATTTTCTTACATCCTCGGCAATACTTTTAAAAAATAACCGCGTCGGACAAGCTGTTAAAAGAACATCAAACATTGTAATTCACGCAATGACAAATGCAGTAGTTGAACAACCAATGCAAAACGAAAAAGGTTAGTGAACGAACAAGGGCTACAGGGAAAGTAATTGAATGGCCATTGTAAAATGAACAATACGCAAAATTGTTTGTGTATTTACTGTACTTTCAAACAAACAAAAAATACTGATATGTGGTACACCTGCATTGTCGGCAATTTTCTTACGTCTTCAGAAATGCTTTTGAAAGATGCGTGTCGGACAAGCTGTTAAGACAGCATACAACATTTTAAATTGTCCAATTTCATATGCACTTATTAAATAAAACGTAAAAATTTATTGAGCGGCCAAGGCAAAAGGAAAAATACGTGAAATTTTGTTGTGTTTCCGGTGATTGCAAACAAACGACCATTGCTGATAGGTGGCCTGCCTTCCTCACGCAATTCCTTCATAACATCCATTAGCATCCTTGACTCCATTGAATCTCTGCACTGCATTTTACCTTTTTTCTTGTTGCGCAATGCTGCATAGCATAAAAACAGCCAGTGAGTATAAAGCACAGGAAAAAAACTAATGTAAACCGCAACATTCGTTTCACTTGAGATTGATTTAGCTTCTTCGGTGGGTATCACCTTTTTTGGAGAGTCAACGATTATCACATTCCTAGTTGCCTCTTTTTCTGAAAACGTTAAGGTTATATTACTTCACAGCAAGAATTACCAGTTTCCACAACAGTTTTAAAAAGAATTATACCATTTCAACAAGGATTCCTAACTTAGGAGTGCGATATAACACAGGAGTTATAGGGTTTGGATAAAAAAATCTGGATCCGGAGTTGGATTTAGATAAAAAATCTGACTCCAACTACTGGTGATCTTAGGAATCCGACTCAACCAAACAACCTCCAACTCGACTCTGACACTGCATCGCAACCATGTTTTGAAACAACGTTACGCACACGCGTTGATAAATCATAGGCGTAGCCAGGGGTGGTCCTGGGGGCCATGCCCCCAAGATTTTTGGCGTATATAGTCATTTTGTGCTTTGAGAGGTGGTATCCCAAACAAAATAGTGTTATTTGCCTAAAATTCAACATTTTGGCCCCCAAAAATTTCAGGCTGGTTACGGCACTGTAATAAATCCATACGTACCCAAGAAAAAGGACGTTGACTCTTCCAAAAACGAAGTTGATACATCACTGTTGGTACTGCCTAAACCACACTCATCAAGTGTCCTGGGGAGCGCTTTTTCAAGGGATGCACACAAATAGTTGTCGATTACAAGTTCAAGATTGGCTGATGTTCTGCGAAATGTAAACAAATTTACTAAAAGTCAAATCACAAAAGTACAAAAATACTGTTTGATTACATTTAAAATAACACATACTTTTTAGATAGTACAACTGGCTCGAGGAAAATCAGTATCATACAAACTCCATTTGCTGTGGTGGACAGCAGCCATACCAGACTTAGTTTTCAAAGCTTTATTCCTCTCTCTGCGATAGTTTTCACGTAGAGCTTTCCAAGTGCTCATGCACACTGGCACTGAATTGACAAAACAACAATGTCAAGTGGACCATTAATCACTGCAGATGATCATGTTACAGTCAGTGCATATCAGATGCTCACTAACCTACCATGTCATATATATATATATACTCACCTTGACAACCACACTGTTTTGCCACTTCCATGCATTTTGTTTTGCACCAGTGATGTGGTACGAATCTTTGGAAGTATTCCATAAACATTGGTAACTTTGAACAGCAAGTAGTAATTGTTCACAAGTCTTTTTACATTTGAAGTGTTAAGAACTTGGTGCACTTGCTGCTGAACTCATTCTCAATCTTTAACTTCACTTAAAACCTGCACAAAAAATAGTAAGCAACATATTGTAAACTTTCCATTACCTTAGCACTTATGAATTGTGTTTTACATCTTTACCCTCAAAATTGTCAAACATTTGGCAAAAATGTGACCACAGATTGGCAAGTATGAATAAGTTATCTGCTAAACATCAACACTCTCAATTCCCTAATTAGCAAAGAATCTATGCAAATTTTCACAAAATTTCATCTCCAACATGCTAGGAAAAAAAGGATATTTTCTAGCAAAATTTAACTGTAACTGCTTTAACTAAAGTAAGTGTTTATTTCTTTCAAGTAAAGTTGCTGACCTACAACTTCAGAAATATCCCAAAGTAAAAGAACAACTGTGGTTAAAATGATACAATTTTGGGTTTTTGATCCTAGCTTTGTCAGCCTCAGCAGTTACAAAGTCGGTAATAATGTCTGTAAGATATGATAGCAAACAAAAATCTTAGCTATTAGATTTAAAATGGTTGATAAAACTCAAGAAAATTAATTCCATAGCATTATTGTTCATTTTGGTTACAACTGTTTGGCTGCCACTAAGTTTCTATAGGCTAGCAAGTGTGTCAATTCATTCAATTGATTAAAAAACCAAAGTAGTTGAACGTATGCATCCCTGAACATTATTACCTTCACCTTCATGGAAAAAGCAAATTGTCCAAATGATGCATCACACATGGCTCGCCTATTGCTTCAGTGCTTGGTTACAAAGCTGGGCCTACTGGTATAAACAAACTGACAAAGGCGGAAGGCCTACTTGAAGTATAGCTATTTTGAAAACTACTCTGAACCTTAGCCTAGCCTAGATCATCCCGTTCATAAAAGCTAGTTCTTCAATCGTTTTCCTACCTTCAGGCTACACTGGAATTAGTAAAGGGTTTTACTACCTTTAGCCTTAGGTTACACCATTGAATCTAATTGATTGCAACTACTACTTAGTGAGGGCTATGATGTTAATTTTATGCCACTAGCTAAACTCTCCAGGTCCACTCCATGAAATGTCGTGACTACAAGCTTGAGAACAATCTTCCGATATTTTAGCAGCTAGTGTCTTCTGGGCTCAGAATTTTCTACCAGTCTCTACTCAAAAACTGCGTGAACCCATTCCACAAAACAACAGCAAGACCTGGACGTCGCCTTTTCCGAAGCAGGCAACACAAGGTCACGTGAGAAGTCGTGCGCACACACCGGCACGAAAATGTCTCCGGAGCTATCTCATTTTCTCTCGCACGGCCTTCGAAATCTGGCACGGCACAGCACAGCACAAATCCAAAATTACAATAGAACAAACAAAAAAATGTGCGCGACCGTGCCGAACCGTGCCCCAGTGGAAATCAGCCTTTAGTGTTTCGAGTTCCGTCTGTTGTGCAAAAAATGGGATTTTCAGTTCTTTAGTTTATTCCTCGTGAGAATGAAGGTAACATTTGCCAGCAACTTGTTTGCTGCATGTACTTATTTCAAACGCTAACAAGTTGCTGTATGTTCTTCGCAAACGTATATGAATACGTGTCTTCTGCTGATTAGATGCCGGCTAAGTCCAGAGATTGGTTTTCATCACCTGAGGTATATCTTATATTTAGGTTTAATTACACATTACTTGACATGACATGCCTGTTCTTCTCCAGTGCCTCTTTTTTACCTTACGTTACAGAAAAAAACGGTGCTCACCTCAAACCCTTGTTGGTAATCTATTTTTTATACAAAAAAATTGATGTGATGATAGATTTGTGGAGGTAAATCGTTTAGTACGTGAGGCAGAGTTTGGGTTTTGCTAATTTTCTTGCAGAATGTGTGAAAAAGAGGCACTGCTGCATTGAAATTCACGACTTTCTCTGGTGTTCGTTCTGATTGTATGTTGAAAGGCAACATGCAGTCTATAATTTGCATGCCTGCTTGAAACTAATGAATGCTTCTTTTCGTTGCATGCATAACCAATCTGATTTGTGGTGGTAGAGCAGAAGATAACAGTACTGATGTGTGTGTTGCTTTTTTTTCTTGATTGCTCTGCTTGTCTACGTTCCGTTGTATTCAATTTTGTCAGTCACGTTGCTTATGGATTTTTTGTTCTGTCACCGTGTTGTTCGGCTATGATGAAACAAATCATTTTGAAAATTTTTAATGCTGCAACGCATTCTTGTGGTAGAATGTAGATTTCCCAGCAAAAGATCATCTTGCTTCATTGCAGTGATGTAATTAAATGGTTGCACAAGTAATGAAATAATTTTTGACTTCTTTCGCTGTACAAATCGTTTGATCCACTCCGAATTCGAAGCGCAATGACCTATCGGACCTCCATTATTTGTGCGCCATGCCTGTCCGCCTGAATTAGATGTTGTGGTAGATTTATTGACCTTGCGTCGTGATGATTGACTGCAGCCTCTGCTGGCAATTAACGCGCGTGAAAAATGGACGATTTCAGCGTTGATTTGATCTGAAGTTGATTGTTGTCTGCAGTAGGTTCATTGGTGTTATACCATTTTTATTCAAGGTAAACTACAACTGGTGTCGACACGTATGTTATACCTGGCGCAATTTTCATGCGGTAAATCTCAGGTGCTGTTTGTCAAGAAAAACCTTGCAAATGCAATTTTTATATTTTCACCTTGTTAAAGCTAAAGCGCCCGTTTTTACAAATGCTTGACCGGTAAGTTCTTAAAGTAGTTTCTTCGGTTGACAAAGCATCTCGCGGTTGTCACTATTCCGATAAAACTAAAGCGCAGCTGCTCCTGCAAATAGTTATTTCTATGTTAGTGCGAGTGTGAGGCGAGTAGTCTCTTATACTTCGCTTGATTCGCGCTTCAGCTGACAGACTTCGTTCAAAGCGTTTTATCCTGTCTGCAAATGATGCTTCGCGTGCGAGAGTACAGGACTGCCTTTTTCGAAATGGATGGCACTAACAGGTACGTGATTTATTCTTCTGATGAGATTAAACGCAACTCAGACATTTTGTGCTGAGTTGTGTGAACGTTACCATCGAGTTCGGTGTTAACGACAAAGGCTAAGGGAACTTTAACGAAAATCGCGAAAAAATACCCACATGATACTGGAAGAAACTTGCACGCGTAGTCATAGGACACATCCCGATTTGAAAGGTTTAAATAGTTAAGTGTTGTCGTTTTTTTTCTACGTGTAAACATAGCGGAAGTCTAGCAAATATTGGCAACACTGTTCTTGTCGCACTTCAGTCTTCTGGCTCTGCTGTACACGAGATGTGGATTTCAAATCCAATATCAGACGATCTTCTGCTTGTGGCTGATGACTTTTTCTCCCACAATCGCTGGCCAAATGTCAAAGGACAACCCTGTTCCTGTCCTGGCAGACGTGTTGGGTGAAGCAGCCAAGGAAAAAGTGACGCGTATCGTTTTAGCAACATTCCGCGTGAGTGCTGCATTGCTTCCTTGCCGTAATCCGTATTGGCGTCCTTGGTCAGGAGTGGCTCGTGCCGGATGCATTGTACGTCAGCCAGGTCTACGGCCTGTCTTCAACGCAGTGGCGTTACGAGGTTAGGTGGCGTTCGGGGCAAGAAGCAAGTTTGGCGCCCCCATGTTCGAAACTGAGGTCTTTCGGAAGCAAATATACTGTATTGAAGAAAGTAATTTTGATATTGTGGGGCCTTTTCGGCGACCGGGGAATGTGTCCCCCTTTCCCCCCTCGTTACGCCTCTGCTTCAACGGCAACTGATTTCGCGGCTGCAATTTTTTATATAACCATGCCATGCGGACGACTTGACTGGATCATCAACACAGTCTTTTCGCAAGACAATAATACTTTTTTGAATATAGCCCTTAGTTGGGATAAGCAAAACTCTGCGGAATTTTTTTAAAGTTTTTGTGTCAATATTGGTTGTATTTAATCACGCTTTATCTGCTTTCTCGATCTCACTGCTTGTTGCCCAATCTGGGAAGTGGGACGAATGGATCTGATGAACGTGACGCGTGCTTGACCGTCGCTAATGTTTACTAGTTCATGAGCCTGATTCTATTTTCTGCGCAGAATTTGGTCGAAAAGCCGGAGGACGCAGAAACTGTGAAAGTTTATTCTCAAGCCATGATCCACTGCAAGGTGTTGAAGAACTTGGAAATACTGGAGGTAGGTTTGTGTGACTGCCTGGACTCGTGTGCACCATAGATACTATCTCCGTTGTGGCTTAATTCCTTAAATGGCTGAAATAACACCAAATGACAGAAAAGAAGCGAAATACAAACTTTTTCAGAAGTCATGAGTTGCGCTCTCATCTTAAGCCGCAGTGTGGTGTATATAATTGACCTTCATTTTTTCGGTCACAGACCGAAATGATTTTGAAATGACCGAAAACAATTAAGTCATTTTGGTCAGAATGTCTGAAAATATAGCCGAAAAACACTGTTACGGCGAGTTTTAATACAACTGCGAGACAAATGACCGAAATGTTTCAGTGACCAAAATGTCTTAGCGAAAAAAAAAACAGGATTTGACATCCTGGCAATGTTTTATTTTAAGTGAATTGGTGAACTTGTTGTCACTGCGCCCGCTATCTTAAATTGCGTTTGTGAAAAAGGCACAGCAGTCCGCCGATGAGGATGTGGCGAACGACGTTGAGTTCCTCAGCAATCACCTGAGCGAGTGCCTTCAAGATCTCAGGTGAGGTGGATGATGTCTTTGTGAGGATGATATCCGCTCTGGGTCTGTTGCAACTAGTGGAAGGTTCGAGAATTCGCCCCCCAAAGAAGCTCGGTTTTGGTTCCAGGAACAGCCGTTTAGCACGTCCATTTTCTGTATTTTTATATTCGTCTTTTTCAAATGTTGCGTTTCTCCCTCGTTCGCGCATCTGTACTGTGCATCTTTCGAATTAGGACTGTGAACAAATATTAGTATTCACAATTGCGAACATTTATGAATGCGTTGGGATAAACCAGTTAAATATAACGGAATAGAGCGTCTTTCGAGTTAGGGATTGGCGGCTTGCGTTACGCCGCGCAAACCAAGAGACCTGCGTCTGTCGCAAATAAACTATTCAGACCGCTTATAAACGCGTTATGAAGAAGTATCGGATTGTATGCTGCATTTATGTCTTGTGATCAAGCGTCCGACGCGGGCAACGTGAAAGGCGATGTTCCCTCTAAGGTGCGCAACATCACCAGACTATTTTTGCGCAGTGAAATCTCATTCTCGCGCACTTGCAACATTCCAAATTTAATATCGTATATATACCGCATAGCCCTTGTAACGCTTCAAACACTTTACTGGTTGTGTGTCTACATTGTTGCGCAATCGCATGCACACTAAAACAAACATTTGCGCAGTGTAAAATTTTCTAAGAGGGGACACTGGCGTAAGGGTTGATTTCCGACTGCGCACTTCATCAGTCGCAATTTCGTTCGGTCACTTATGTGCGTGGAGCGATGAAGGAGTGCTCGATATGTACGGGCGTACAGCGTGCAGCTTCACTTGCAAATATACTTTCGCCTCAAAGAGCCCTCTTGTTGCGTCATCAACAGCAACGCGGACGCGATATCACTCGTCCGAAATTTAACACGGACTGGTGGTCGCTGCTTAGTGAAAAACTATCCCTGCCAGCCAGGCTTTAAAAGCAAGCGCGCTGCAGTACATATGTGCATATAATCTAAGATTAAAGAATCACGCCCAAAACAAGTGCAAGCCGTCGTCGTTTGTATAATTAGAAATACAAAACAATGTATCCTGTGCTTTCTTTCTATATTTCGCTAAAAGTACATGGCGCTCCTCCGTAAACCGTTCTAGAAAATCAATTCCTCACTGTAGAATGCGACTACCATGGTTTGTACATTTCTGTTAGAAAACACAATTGTCGGCGCATCTGCCAAGGAAGCATAACACTACAATACATCTCATGATCTACCCAATTTGAATGGTCGCATTTAACAAAACGCCGTCGTTTAATAAAAGCGCAGTTCAATGTTGAATCTTGTCCTGTTGGTTCACAGAACCACAGTTTCTAGCAATAACGCCAAGGGCTGGTTAAAAATTAAAGAAAATTCGGTTCGCCAACTTGTTCCGCATGGTGGGTTTGTGGACCGGTCGTTCTCGAAGCTGTCAGCGTTCGTGGTTAAAGTCATCCGTTCAGTATATTCGCTTACTGTCGGTTGCAGCTATTGTGACATGTATTACCGTCTAAATCTACAGCTACCGTTTAACCCCGTCAGTTGCCCCACTACTTTTGTCAGATTCCCCCTTATTTTTGCCAGTTGCCCGTCGCACTTCTGTCATCCTCCCCAACTTCCGTCGGTTGCTCCTTGTCCGCCGCTAATTTCGTTTGCCTGCGTTGCTTCGCAGCTCATTCGACGAATATTCGTCCGAAGTGAAGTCGCGCCGCCTCGAGTGGAGCCCCGTCCACAAGTCGGAAAAGTTCTGGAGGGAGAACGCCGCGCGTCTGAATGAGAAAAACTACGAGCTTCTCAAGTAACAATTGCCATTGCGTCGTTGAACATGTGGGCCCCAAACTTGCTTCTTGCCCCGGGCGCCATCCAACTTCGTTACGCCCCTGCAGTAATGCTCTACTGCATTTCGAGAGACCGTTTGAAAAATTTGAGGGACTGTTGCGGTCTCTCAAAATAAACCTGCTTGTGCTGCTTCACCTGCGTTGCTTTAACGCAGGGGTGGGGAACCGGATCGCGGGCCAAATGCGGCCGTGTGAACAATTGATATGGCCCGCATCAGACTTTTGGTTACCCAAGTTAGAATACAACATCACGTCAAAACGAAGCTCCGTGATAAGCAGGTACTTAGTAAACAAAGAGAAGACATTCTTCCTCATAGTTAGATAAAGGTAGAATTTTAAAAACAGTTGATTTTGCGACCCGCCAGCGACAATGCACAATTCATGCGGCCGGTGATAGTAAATAAGTTCCCCACCCCTGCTTTAACATGTCAAGGCCTGACCTGCCTGCACTTTGTTCCGGGTTAATTTACAGTATGTTAGTTGAGTTGAAGCTTCGATCGGTGGGTTTTCAACTCAGCGATCTGATCGTTTTTTAGAATTCTGACGAATTTGCTGGAAACCAATTCAGACCCGAACATACTGGCCGTAGCCGCCCACGACATTGGCGAGTACGTCCGGCACTGCCCGAGAGGCAAAAAGTAAGTGTTCTCTTCGACCACAGTTTATTCTTTGTGCAGCCGATGGTTGGTATAGGCTTGTACTTTTCTGACTGCTTAGATTATTTGTTTTACGCAAAGCGATAGGTGTAGTGTTATCACCTTCACTTTATTGTTAGTGACCGTCACTGCTGATGTAGTAGAGTCGGAACACCATTTTGCACTTGTCGTAGAACTGCTTTGATGCTCAATGACGATTCTAATTGTAGTAATGGCGACAGTTTTATATTCACAGTTTCACAGGCGATTTAAAACTTTTGCATCTTCGACCTGTTGTATATTGATTCGGTGTTCTAGATAGAAATCGTCGTTCCCCGACTGCACTGGTTAGTCGTTGCATGACTTGTTACGTGGAAAAAGTGCTGAGCCGACATGCTGCTGTCTTTTCAGGGTGATCGAGCAGCTTGGCATAAAGCAGATCGTCATGCAGCTGTTGTGTCATCAAAACGCGCAGGTCAAGTACAGCGCTTTGATTGCAGTTCAGAAGGTGATGGTGCACAACTGGTAAGATGGCCTTTTGCTACTGTCGCCAAAGAAAGGGCGTTCTGACCAGGGACAAGCTTGTCCCAGTTTTGCGCGATAAGATTGTTGGGTCTCAGCACGCCGTCGTTATCAAAACAGCGGTTGCTTCGTAGACAACAAAAACGAGGAAACCTTTCGAAGCGTGTTTGGGTGGTGTCAGTTTTGAGCAGAAAACGTGAAAATTTGATGGAGAAAAAACAGCAGTGAATTGTTTAAACGGCGCATAGAAACAATTCAAACTTATAATAATAGCAAACTAAATTATCAAAAAGCGCTGAAATGGAAAAAGGACGATCAATTAAAATTTCTACCACTGTTGCGGGGTCGGAGGCTTTTAGGTGGAGTCGGACTTTTTTATCCGTTAAGAATCGTAACTCGTGACTGTTGAAATGGTGCAATTTCTATTGAAACTTTTATTGCAACAGAGAATTCTTGTTGTGCACCAAGATTTCCATTGACTGGTTGTCAAGTCACGTTATGTTCAGGAGTCGAAAATTTTGGAAATGTCCGAGTCGGACATTTTCCCTCCGACTCCGCAACCCTGATTTGTACGCGTACAATAAATCACCCAAATAATTGTGTTGTTGACGAATCAGGTTTGTCATGCGATCGGTTGTGTCAGTGTCTATGAAAAATTGCTTCCAACAAGTCTTTAGCGTTTTGTGATACGTTCTGTTGCGACGTACAGGATGTTTTACTTTCGTACGTGCATGAGATTGCTGACCCGCTTCAAAACAGGAAGAAAGCAAGGCACGTGTTTTTCGTTGCGTTAGGACAAAATGAGGAGGCCAGCTTTGCAATTGGTTTTGATTAGACAGGTGCTCTTCATAACTCCTTCATACTGCTTGGATTACCATGTGTTGAGAGAGTTTTGTCCGCACCAACGTTAGACGGATAAAGCTCGGTTGTGATTTGCAATCAGCAAGACATACGCAATTTCTTGTGGGTTGGGAGATTGTAATATTTTCCTCAAACAATGACTGTCTCTTTCTCGCTAGTGAGGCATCAGGCAATGCTGCCAGTAGTTCATTTCGTTCAGTTACCATCAAACGTGGATTTAAGTGAAAGGCTTGTGGCATTTCAAACTGTTAAATGAAACACTATTAAGCTGCATTTGCTTGGTACAGACTCTAGTTCTGTCCTTCACCCCGAAAGTTGGTGCTTCGTTCATAAAATCAGACCTGCGTAAAAATCGTTGAATTTTGTGCTGAAGCTTGAGAATTTAGTAACATCAAAAAAATTGCCGAATGTGCGGCGCTGCTAGAATTTTACAACAGCAGTGTTAATTTTCAAGCGATCTTGGCCAAAGGCGGAATAAAACCTGGTAGCTGTAACAGAAAAGTAAAGTACATCTGAAGACCCATACGAATTTTTTAAATACGTGTGTTTTTATTAGTTATTTACGCCCGAGTTTGTTTCTTTTGTCACGATTCAAGCAGCTGTAGTAACACATGTTTCTAAAGCTAAACCCTCGCCATAAATGGTTATATCGTTTCAAGTAGTTGCGGCATTAATAACACGATCTATTTTTCAAACCGAACTGCGGACTAGTGTCACGAGCAGCTTCATAAACAAAACCTGACCACATCTTTGCCAGTATCTGGCGCCACCTACCTGTTTTATTGCAAACCCGCGTTGGTTAACTGGTGTCCTATAAACAATCTGGGTTGGGCCCAGATTCTATAAACAATCAGGATTGAAAGTAAATTTTAGTTTACGCTGCCATTTTTACTGGCGCTGCTTTTCTGTTGAAATCCTGGATCTGCCCTGAACAGCGAAGTGCTGAAATCTCTGCCTTGTCCAAATTGTCTACCGCGAATCTCAAGCCGGTTTCAAACGTGATTTCTATACAGTTTGAGGTGATCTTGTTTGTAGAAGGACTTTTTGATACGTTGCACTTGTGCCACAGTACAGAGCTGTAGAGTGGCGCTCATTCATAGACAGTTCGAAAAGAAGTTTAAAATGTGTAGTGTACATACCGCTAACAGATATGCTCGCTCCCAATTGGCCATTCAGCAAAACTAAGAGAAGAGTACAATAACCTTAAAACGGTTTTATGGAAACTGGATTAAGACTTTCACCAATGCTTAGCGAACTGCATTCTTGTATAAAAGCAACAATCAGACTGATTGTAGTGTGTGTGATGAGGGATGAACACTTCGCAGACTCAAAGGCCTTATTCTCAAGTCGCTTTCGCTTGAGGTAACAACAAATCGTAAAATTTAATTCATTGATGACGATGGAGTGTGCTGAGCTATGACTGTCGTCAAAAAAAACAAAAGCCGGCTTTCGCAAAGAAATGACGCATGTGGCTCCTAGCGTGACGATAGAACGCATAAACATCTTTGCTCTGATTGCTGTCGTCGAACAAGGTTTTTATTTCTGTTTGTTTTGCAGGGAATACCTGGGGAAGCAGCTTCCCAGTGGATGAATGCACTTCGCTTCTCAAACCGTCGCCGCAAGGTTGTCCCCAGTCAAAAAGTACCAGCAACCCCCTCCTGTCCAGGAAAATCACTGAGAAATGTTGCTTTCATTGGATCCACATGCCACACAAAACTTCAGAAACTAGGCTTTTGGCACACTTGGAATTTGTTCTAACGTGTTTATAGCAAATTAATGATTGTTTGAGAAAGTTTATGAAGTTGTTCTCCAATGTAGACAACTGGGATAAAAGTTTTGCTCAGCCGCTGTTCCTGGCCGCTTGGCTTTGTTGCATCTTCTAACTTTCTGCGTGACTTCAGGCTTCCGCACGTATTTCGAGTTTGTCACGCGCGAGTGGTCGTAACCGCACTCTTGAGTTGTTTTGCCATCTTAAATCTGGCGCGTGATTATGTTGTTGAGTTACTACGATGTTGATCGTTTTTTCGTTTTACTGCGATGTTTGATCGACACGAAGTGTATCCGGATCATCGGTGGTTTCCGAAACTTGCGCGGCCACAAAAAATGCAGCTTGTTTTATCTGTCAAAGAAAAGAGGTGGGCGGTACGTCGCCCATTCTCAATGTTTTGTCCTTGTTTCGTGCTGCTCCTGTTCAGCCGAGCCCATCAGCTGCGCAGTGCGCCTCCGAAGATGAC
>Ga0210059_1012128_pt1 | contig 13080 bp, 9 predicted proteins | sample Ectturendosymbi2_FD_188042 | JGI IMG/M metagenome (GOLD analysis project Ga0210059, IMG submission 188042) | Ecteinascidia turbinata endosymbiont from Florida, USA - Sample 2 (SPAdes) (version 2) | ecosystem: Host-associated > Tunicates > Ascidians > Unclassified | place: Key West, Florida...
AAATTTAATTATTATGTAAGCATCCTCATGAATGTTTCCACATCTACTCTAATTCGTGTCGTCGCGAATCTCCCTAAACCGCACGAAATAGTTTAATGCCGGAAAATGTAGGGAGTGCATTTCTACAGGGTTACATTAAAGCACTGTTAGTGAAGCAGTTTAATTTAACGGTTGTATGAGCTAAGTAAGGAGCATTATTTTACAAAGTATCCGATGACAAAAATTTTGCAAAACCGCCTTAAACTTGAGTTAAATATCTAATAAACATATAGGTTAGCTGGTTGCACTTAGGCTGCTGCAAAAGTGTAATTACATCTGATGAGCAAAAACAAAACAATTTTGTTTCAACTCACACTCACTGTTGCTGCAACATCAAATATTTCTTTTATATACCCATACCGGGTGTCTCATTTTGCTTACGTAAATCTATGATTGTGTGGGTGAGCAATTCGTTTCCACGGCACCCATGAGAACATTCATCATCATAGTGGATGCCGCCAAACCTGTTCGAAAACCACATTAAGTTGGTACGATAATGGATACCTAGAAATCTGCATTTTCCAATATTGTCGAAGCGTATATTTTTCACTTGACCTTGTAGTTTGCCACAAAATATTTGGCGATGCAAAAAGAAAATATGAAGTATCTTATACAAATGTGGATCGTGCCCTAAGACATTTGGTGCTGGTAAATAATGAATTTTAAAAATCGGCTTCGATTTTGACTGTTGAGCCAAGACAAAGTTTTAATGGTCATAACCCAGCTCAAGTTTTCAACAATCCCTTGAAGTCATTTTGTCTTATCCAAGGACTACATTGGGAAACATAGCTTTAGACAAGTTCAAAATAAGCTGTTCTGTAGTTGAATGGGAAGATAAAGTCCATTAATTTCTCACTAAATTATCTGCTCAAAAGAAAGTCCCCAGCGATTGAAAAATAGGTTTTAAACCTTTGTGGAGTTAACTTATTTTCGCAGCATGACGTCTGCAACTCCTGCATTCATGTGTTGCTTTTCACAACGTCATCATTCGCCAGAGATGTGAGCTATTACTGTCGATTACCAATTTAATGAATAATGCCATTGCTCATTCATCAGCATTGGACAAGTAGCAGATCTACTCAATCCAAATTTTAGAAGTTTATGCATTTGGCGAAAAGCATCAATTCAGCACTTGAAGCTTCAGATGGCACTGGCTACTTAGAACTTTGAGACCTTGTGATAACTGGAAATATTGGGAAAAATTATCTGGTTTCGGGTTCTGTCATGCGACAAACGGACAAAGAACTCTGAATGGTGCGCTTAGTAAGATCGCGTGCTAACAAAGTTGCCTGTTTTGCAGACTCACACGCAATGCACATCGTTTGCGCAAAATTTCTAAAATTTCTCCGGGGATTGATAGAAAAATGAATGAGATTTCGATCTGGATTAATCAGCGCCAGTTTTGTTCAAACTTGTTATTTCAAAGACTGCAAAATGGGAAATCAGCACAATTACAAACCATCGTTTTTCTGATGTTGGCAGTTGTGCAAACAGTTCTGAAATTACATTTGAAACCCGATTTGGGTTTAGAGAATCAGAGCAGAATTAAACTATACCATCTATATAAATGTATAGTATGCAAAAAATGTTTTCACACTCGTTTTGATCATAGCCGTTTTTGAACAGTTCTCGCATGCCATTTCCGGATTTTTGCTTGCATTCGAGTTGCATAACAGAGATGAGCGGACTGTCAAATTTTGCGATCCGAATCCAGTCCTGATTTTTTAAAACTCAGTCCAAGTCTAACCACAGTCCAAAAATTTTTGTCAAATGTAAGTCCAAGTCCAAATGAAGTCCAAAATATTTAAAAAGTGCAGCCTTTTCACAACAAAAATGTCGCACTTCTTTTCCATTAACTCAGTCCAAATCCGGTCCGGTTCCTAAAATTTTGAAGAGATTTACAGCCCGGATCCAATCCAAATTTAACAAAATTTGTTATAGTCCGGATCCAGTCCAATCCAAGTCCAGTCCAATGCTCATCTCTGTTGCATAACTGCTGAAGTTGCTTTTCTCAGTATTGCACCTAAATTCTTTTACAACTGAACATGCACTCAGAATGGCAAAAAATGTCTGACCAACGCACAGACAGACTAGTCAGCTGTGTCACGTGGGAAACGAACTTGCCGGGGTCGCCGTCGAGTCCACCAAACCACAGACGCTAGCACGATTACAAGATGCCGGTTCCACTCACGCAACGCGCACCACAAAACGGCTATTCGCACGCGATCACGTGTCGGCTATTTTGCGCTCTTAACCGCCAATCACGTCGTCAAGACGGCAGATCAAACAAACTACACAAACGTTTAGTAAGAATGTGCTGCTCAGTGTTAGTCTGCAGCTTAATTAATGTTATCAAAAGTTGAAGATTATGCTCTGACCGACTGTTAACAAAGAGACGTTTCTGTCCTTGCTAACTACTCGCAGCGGTTCAGGGCCGAACGTCGTGTCACAGAACTTTGTTTCCGTCCGGCAACATATTGTGCGACAGAAAATGGAATGTCACGGTTACTCCCTTTTGTTTGCAATTGGTCCAGCACCCCTTTACTGAAACAATAACCTTGAGTTTTATGTGTGAGGAACACTACCGATCTTTCACAGGCCCTTGCGTGAAACCCAACAAAGTTTACCTGGTTTAATAAAAATATGTTGTGCTTAGATTTAGGTTAACAAAATTTGCTCACAGCTGTGGAACATAGTATCACCGATCTAACAAATCGGCATAAAAACTTTAGGAAACAGCGCTTTTTAAACTGAGACCTGATAGAACGGGCGAACAGCCAGTATCAGTAGTTTCTGCAAGCATTGGGCGTAGTAACCGAGACGGAATTGTTAGAAAATCCAAGCAACACATTTTCCATCGGTTGAGTCACTTGTTGCGGCATTTCCAAAGAAACACAAAGGTTGCTTTTGTAGGTCACTTCACCCGCTTTCCCACGAAGCTTGCATTTTCTTATTTCTAAATTTCATTTTTATCATTCTTTGTTCAATGAAAGAAATACTTTCATTTAATCCACTTTCCCCGCACATTTGCAAACTATTGGAGCGCGGGACAGTGGACAAGCAAATTACGCTGAAATTCAAAATCGGATTTCGCAGATAAACATACAAGTCGCCACCAACGGATCACAGCAAAAAGCATGCTTTGTGCTTGTATGGAAGGCACTGCTTGTACACAAGCAAACAGCACCGCCACATAACTTGGACGACGGCTTCACATCAAGTGCAAGTAATGTTTCTTTTAAACATGGAAGCACAATCATTTTGTGACCACGTAATCACAGCACCTCTTTACGAAGTTGTGTGATATTGCCAAGTTTCCAACTTTTCTGAAAAACTATACTCAAAAATTTTATCCGGCAGCAAGAACAAGAAGGTGCTCAATGTGCTGTACTTCACTGTGAAACATTTCAGACTTAGAAGGCCGGTCGGTCATGTGTGCACAGCCGACATGCAGCTGTTATGGCAAACACGATTGATAACAACCAATCCTAGGATGTTCCAGCTGTGAACAAGGTTTACGCTGTAGCCTACCTCTTCCACCACCAATACATTTCGTTTAGCGCAACAAAGTGACTTGTATGTTTTTCCACAACCCCAGTTTAGTGCATCTACCTGACGTTGACAACTTTCATTCAATTTTTCCCATGAGGATTTCGGCAGCTATAGCCTGATGATGATTATGAAGTCCACAATTGTAAGTCTGTCTTGACTACGCTGATCAAATGGCATGAATCCTGCTGATCAAGCCTTTGCGTCATCGATGATGCAGGCGTAGGCTGACACATACAACTTTTGGTATCTATGGTCAACGCTATTCGGCTAATATTTGGTTTTCATGAGCCTAAAACCTGGATTCTACAAAAATTACGGGCTGATCAACAAAGGAAGTACTGTGCAGTGAAAGTTAGCTGGAAACTGCTAAGGCAATGGAAATCGCGCGACTTGCCTGCATACAATTCTTATAATTCTTAGGAAAATCCTCAAGGTTGTGACAAGGCCATCCTGACTTTGAAACCACACTCCATGATAAAACAGCAGGTCATTCGTGGTGTTTATAAGTTTGAAAATGAAACTGTTGCTGGCTTGCTGCTTGGAGTCAAAGAGTAGACCGCGTTGACGCTTTCAGTGCTGCCACTGTAAACTTAGCTGATATCCGATTGCACGATGGTCGCCTTCACTTTTCAGCCCAAATCTCAAGTTAATTGACTGAAATCAAGAAATGAAAATACAATTGCACTTTGATGTATTTGGTTAACCTCCCCTTAAAAAATTGCACATTTGGAATAGGCCCAAAACTGACGTTTGCTTTCGGTTAATTTGGATCCGGCAAACAATTTTCAATTTTTTCGTTCTTAACTCCCAAGATTCCGCGTTATTGCGTCTGAATTTGCTGTTCTCGAAGCTTTTTGTCACCTATCTTCAAATAGTGTTTTGCATTTTATGTTTGATTCTTTCCATTGCGTAGATTCAAACCACACATTCTGTATGGCTGAGTGTAGTCAGTGCACTTCATTTCCATCTCAAAAACAAAAAGACCAAACGTTTTTTTCCCGGTCTACTTTCCAGTAGGTTTAGCGTTCGTCATTTGCGTCACAAACATGGGTGTAGTGCTAAAAAAGAAGTGTAGGAAAGCACACAAAAATCCAGTCATCTTCAGTAGCACTTCAACCTCAATTTTAAATCAGTATCTGCTATATGATGAAGTATTCACTTTCATTGCATTACAAACGAAAATATGAAGAGTGTGGGAACGCGTTCCCACCATGGTGGTGTAACTGACGGGGGGCAGGGATGCGAACCGCTCACCCTGGCAAGCTAAATGTAACAACCGGGCCCCCACCCTGGCAAGCTAAATGTAACAACCGGGCCCCCACTTATATTTTGGTAATTATTATTCTTTTGGTTTTCTGTAGGATGTTGTTTTTTTTCAGTTTTTCGGAGTGTCTTTAGGTGATTTTGGGTTTTAGTCATCCACATCGGGATTCACTATCAATTCTCAACTTTTTTCCAAGTGTTGGTCTGTGGGTCCCCTACGGCGGCAAGTGGGCCCCCTTCAGCTCACTTTCCCCTGTCTCAAACTTCTAGTTACGCCATTGGTTCCCACACCCAAGAAAAGTATGGGAACACCGTTCCCATGCGTTCCCGCCCCATTACACCCCTGGTCACAACTATGCAACACCGACTAAAGCAGGGGTCTCAAACTCAAATTGCTCCGAGGGTCAAATGAGGACTTATAAAATATCCGAGGGCAGTATTATGAGGCTGACGCAACAATGGCGGTACCTGAACCTTACTACAAACATATTTTACATTTTGTTTCCTGCAAAAAATATTGTGACTGTGAGTTATAGGCAAACCATTTCTGGGTGCCTCTACGTTTGCTTAAAAAGACCTTGTTCACTCGCTGAACACTTTTAAACACTGGCGAAGAAACTAAATACCTTGAATATTAATTATTTGGAAATTCCCGAAAAGCATCACGGGTCACACAAAATGCCCTCGCGGGCCACATGCGGCCCGCGTGTTTGAGACCTCTAGACTAAAATGACTAGTGTTAACAGTATGCTTTTGATGTGAACGTTTTAATCTACCTAATCTACCAATACCTTGGAATTTAGGTGAATGCGATGCAATTGAGATAGCAAGCTAATTAAAACCGCAGTACCGACTCTGTGTGCAATGGCTCGCAGTGAAATTCTGCAAAATTTCTTCTCTGTTAAAAACTTTGTGGTTTTCTTACTCAGCATTTCATTTACCAAATTATTCTGATGCATCTGAAAGAACAGTTTTACCTTCCTAAGTTTCAAAACTCAGGCCTTAAAGTATCTTTCCCTGCTTTTACTATTTCAGTTGGACCTTGCTAAACTGCAAGAAGTTATAACCGAAGGCAGAACGGTCTAACTAGACTTGATAGACCTCAGGCAACGCGATTAAACCAAAGTTGTAAAGCAAACGACATCAGTTTGCATGACATTTTGGCAGCTTTCTGTTCGGGACGAAGTTGACTGAGGCTTCAGTTTTCCAGCTGCGCAGCAAACGCAAGTGACCCAAGCAGTGATCAAGCGTAGCTCTACCCATGAAATAAATAATGCTTAAACGGCTAATTTTGTTTTTACAGTGAAAACCACGCTTATGTGCATTGCTTGAATTTATGGTTGAGAACGGCTTTATTGTAGCACTTCGATATGTAATAACTACTAGATACAGTGGTTTAAACAGTACTCATTAGCCACGCGATGCCTTTTCTGATCTAAAATTGTATTGCAATCAAAGTGCGCTTTGTAGATTGTATTTGGGGCTCAGACACCGCTGTTGTACAGCGTCAATGGTAAGTCTTGTTTGCCGAAACGACCGGCCAAACTGCTTGCAACGTAGTTTTTTACAACCAAGTTTGAAAGACTTTTACCGGGAAATCATACACATCTAAACGGTTACAGGGCTGCACAGTTAGTGAAATTTTTATTCTACCATATGTTTCAATGTAAATTTTTAAAAATATGACAGTTACTACATAAGAACAAAAAACATGGTATTTCTAAGAGTTTGCTTCGCACTCCAGAAATATTTTTAGCTGCTTATGCACTTAATTCATTTAGTTACGTCAGAATGAACATCATATTTCGTACTACACACTCTTACATACATGTTTGTTTTAATCTTGCTAGCCTAGATGGCGCATGACCCCATTTATTGGGGCGACGAACATTTAAATTAACGCCAAGTATTTTCACAAAACATTTTTGACTTGCTATGGGGAAGGAACAGCAACACCAAATTTTTTATCTTCACTACGGCAAATATGTCAAACCAACGCTCAAGCGGAGAAATTTTTGCTTTCAAGCTCATCCCTATTAACCTACTTTTGATATGGCTCTTCGAAGTACGCAACGAACTGCAAGATTCTCGATGCATTGGCTGTCCCGAACTTCAAGCAAATGGAATCTCAACTCATCGTTACTCTCGCTGCCTTTGATTGCGCAGAATCCTGACGTTCCTGGCAGCGCTGGAATAGTCGAGATCGCAGAAGCACTGAGCAGGGAAGCAAGCAAGCATTTGTTGTCGGGGCAAAATACGACGAAAACAGTAAAAGCGGAGGCTGAATCAATTGGTGAGTAGCAATTTATTGTTGCCTGACAGTCCAGTAACCCGGAAATTGTTTCTGTAACGCGCGAAAATGTGTGAAAATAAGTAAACCCGGGTGTTTCCAACAGATCATTTCTGCTCATACTTCAGTTTGTTTGCATTGCACTCATGTGAAACAGCGAAACTTCCTTGTTCTATGTCTTTGGGGAGTTATCTGCCAAGTGTTGAATATGAAAGTATTGACTCCATACTGTAGAAAAGATAAAGAAAGTGTTTTTTTGAAAGTTGCCACTTTTTAATTTGTACATTTTGGGGCAATACAGTTTGCAATCAGTGACAGTTTTACGACCATACGTCGTGGTGTCAGGGACTTTCCCAGGTTTTGGGTTCGTGTTTTGGTGTGACCGGCAAGTGACCTTTCCACGTCTCAGAAAACGAGACAGCTGCAGGCAAAATGACAAAGTCATAGTGGTGCCACAAAACGTGAAAAAACAAGGAAAATTGCAATTTCGCTTCGGGGAAAGACGGTGATCCTATTTGCTCTATTTAATATGAGTTTTTACTCTTCACTTTTTAAAATTTGAAGGATTTCAGACAAATCTGCGGACCTTTTTTCAATTCCTGATGCATTGAAATTGGCACGACCGTTACTTGGAATTTTTACAACCTTGCAACGTCCTGATTTCAAATGTCAAAACTATGGTAACCCTAGCTGAATGCACTTCACGCGCACGCAGACGCTACTTTTGCGCTGACGAACGTTTTGAGCGCAGGGCGCCATGTTGTGATTTGTCGAGAGATTGAAGTTGCACAATGGATCGTGCCTGTTGATGTCCATGTCCACTTGAACAAGTATTGCACCAGTTGAAAAACGACACCGATGCCACCAATAGTTCACAACTGAAAAACGTAGTTAAATGCTATGGAAATAGCCTTTATGACACGCGAGACTGTGCAGCACAGCACTACAGCTCAAAATATGCATTTTCGCGCATAAACCGACGAATGAAATTTGGTATTTTTCAAGTTTTAAATCGTGAACGTACGATATTACTCGAGAAACACATTATCGGAGACGTAGATATCCGTTTTTGTACTATCAGAAAATTTGGTCTGGGCGTGGATGGGTGTGAATATAAAGTTAACATAGCTAGATGTACCGTGGTAATGAACAACGCTTCCGAACAGCACACGTTTCAGTCACTTTCCTGCAAGGTGCTTTTCTCAAGATGTGTAGGTCTCGAGCTAAATACCGGGTAGGGCGTTTCTTTTAGTAAGCGCTTCTAAATACACGTGCACCCGGTCCAGCGTACCTGTTTTTGCTGAGAGCTTTGAAGTGGCTCTCGTAAGAATTAAGTACTAAAGCAGTAAGCATCTTAAACAAACTTGTCGTGCCCTCGAAAAGGTTAAGCTCAAATTTTTGACTGGAAAATGTACTGATTTTATAAACACGTAAATAGCATAAACTTTACGAAGAAAATTTAAATCTTTACGCAACTAATAAAAGTCCTGTAAACAGAACGGATACGCAGGTCGTGACCGAGTTTGGCAAAAAACTTCGTGCACAAGAACTTTTGCTAAATCAGGAAACGGCGTGCAGCAGTCAGTGTACATCCAGTGGCGTACCTAGGGTTTCCCGCGCCCGGGGACAAAGACAGTTTTGGCGCCCCCACCCCGCCCCTTCCTGGCAACGTAGATGCAAAGTGTGAGTTGGTAGTTAGGGGGCGTCGAAACTGACTCAGGCCCCGCATATAGTTATTTCTAGACAAGCCTGAAGATTTTACATGACTGTGACGTCACGGATTTGACGTCAACACCTTCGAATCTTGGAAGTCTATAAATTTCGCAAAGTTAAGAATCTAATCGTTTCGCATGAAGCTATCCCCTCTTTGAATTGTAGGTCACGATAGAGCACTCAAACTGTTGTATTGTGAAATTCCCAACTGCAGTAATGCATTCAAATTTTAGCAACGAGTGAAAGAAAAAGCTAGGCAAAAAGCTCCTATCATCTGCAAAAATCTGCATGATACTTTAATGACAGAATTTTATGGAGACAAAAATATTCTGATAACACAGCATAAAATTGACCAGAGTTGCACCATTGTTTTAGCACGTTATGTCAGAACCTGTTTAACATCCTAATTGCAGCGTACCCGCTAGTTCCCATTTCTCTCGTCTGGTCTTGTAGCAGCCACCGCTGGTGCGAGCTGTAGGGCAGGGGTGGCCAACCTATGGCGTATACGCCAAGTTTTGCGCATTGGATGATTTCACTGGCGCGTCTTTGTGATCGCAATAAAGTAAGATAGTAAACCTTCCCAAAACGTATCGGTTTTTCGTACAAAACCCTTGAGCTGCCTGTTATCATCTGGAAACAAGCTGTTCATGATTTTGTGGGAAGAGAAAAACAAACCATCTGAGGAAAGAGCTCTTTTATGTGATAACAACCGGCTATTTGATCTGGAATTTTTAGTTAATTTTGCTGACCGTCTCAATCATCTGAATATCAAACTGCAGGGCAGGAACGAATTGTTTCCTAATTTAATAAATCATTTCAATGCATTAAAGATGAAGTTGAAACTGTTCATCTCGCAGTTAGAAAATGAGGATATGAATCAGTTTCCGTATTTAAAGGAGCAGATTGAAGGTGTTGTTGATAATGGCAATTGAGAAAATGCATTGAAAAGATCAAATTATTGCAGAACGTTTGTGATTTTGCTAAAGAAAGCTGAACTTTGGCAGTTTTAACCCCATTCTTACTTAGTGAACAAAAGATTATGAAAAAGCCAAGTAACATACAAGGTGAAAATCAGTGACTTCAAAACAAATTCAATATTGAAAACGTAATTCGATGAGCTTTCTTCGGTCCCTGCCCCCCGGGTGCTTCTGACGTGATTAAAAACAATCACAAGATTGTTCTGGCGTTCCTTGCCCCGTGAAAATTTCCCAGAACTACGAAAATTCTCTCAGAGTTATATACGTCGTTTTGAAATGACTTTCACATGCGAACAAGCATCTTCGTCCACGAAATTGATAAAACGCAAAAAGAGGACGCGATTAGCTCATTCAAATTTGAAGAATTCTCTGCTGCTCTCAGAAAAATTTTAACTCCAAACATTAAAAAACTGGTGAAACCGAAGCAAACTCAGAAGTTTCCCTAAGAAGTACTGTAAGTGAATGTGAAGCTGGTTTGCTGCTTTACTAGATATTCTATTTGCATTTGACATTATTACCTGGAAAATCACTTCAGATGTAAAATAACATCGTTACAAGAAGTAGCCGATGGTATGGCGCATTGGTACTCGGGTTCAAGGACGCCGGAACATCGGTAGGGCAGGGGGGTAGTAGAAATGTTGAGGGCAATGGAAACTTATGAAAAACAAAACAATCGTTACCAATTATGCTTGCTACTGCAAAACAACAATGTTGACCTCAAAAATAATAAAAGAAACTATAGAAAATTTGCTTCAATCCGATCTCGATAAACCATAAAATTACCTATGATGTTGTTAGGAAAAAGATGCTTTTGCCTCCGTTGTCCCTCTTTTAAAAGGTCAGGTGGCAATGCCACCGCTCTCAGGTGTCCCTGCTTACCGCTATCAGCAGTTACAATCTCGCTGCATTACCTGCCAAGTGCCAAGATGTCTGCGTTCAACAGTCACATACGGCAAAACGCCTAATATCGTAACTTGAAGTGAACATTAGAAGATTTGTTGCCATGTAATTGTTACCTAATAAAGACCAACAGTAAAACAATCCGCTCGCAAATTTGGGAACCTGCCTCTGCAGACAACGGAGAGGACATGAGTGAACTACACGCTCGATCACCACTGCATGACACCAGAACACTGAACCTGTCTGTTGTGAAGTGTGAGTGTCGTATCGGCTAATAAACTGTGATTGCAAGAAATAAATCAATTAATCGGAATTGAGCTGTTGACATCTAGCTTTCTAGAAAATTGTGTTTCTTAGCCCCAATTTCCAGGGAGTGGAAAATGCCCGTTTTCACCACCTGTGGACGCCCATGATTTTGTCGTACCACCAACTCAAAACTTTTTGGTTGAGTGCAGTGTAAAAGCGCACCCACAGTAGTCATTCTTTTTGCATTTACATGTTCAGTAATAATGTTGACCTCAAAACTAATAACAGAAATTATAGAAATCCATTCTGAATTTCATATGTGCGCGAATAGCAGCAATAATTTTTTATCAAGTCGATCTTGATAAATCATGAAATTACTTGTGATACTCTTATGCAAGGGCACCTTTGCCCCGGTTGACCCCACCTTCAAAGGTCAGTGGGGACAGTGCCCCGTAATGCACCCCTGTTCCGGCGTCCCTGCTTGGGTTTGAAAAAATTGACTTATGCTGTGCAAAGGTTGGCCACCCCATGCTGTAGGGGTTCTGGAGCATGCATTCCAAGAGCTTTGATTTTTAGAAAGTCATAAAGAACTGACTGAGGGCAGACTCACGAATGCATAAAAAAGGACAGACAGAAGAATGTACATGAAAAACTGAAGGCGGATGATTTTATACAAAACTACTAGACAAATATAAAATTGCGAAATCCTAAAGCATTTCTTTGGATATAACATCTGGGAAAGCTAACAGAAAATAAAGGAAATATTGCGATATAAAGCTGTTCTTATGATTATCTGACTTCAAAGAAAAAGTTTTCTTACCTCTTCTACTGGAAATTTATCGATTATTTCGACAAAAACAGATGTAATTTAAATGTGTCAATACATTAACCCAGGAAATACCTAACGTCACTGACGCTCCTTGAGAAGTTCTAGGTTAGTAATTTTGTGACCTGAATTTCGACAGTCAGGTCCATGGAGATGCTCAGTTTATCGGTCGAATTAATATAAAACGCATGTAGCAGCACGCCCGTAACCAGCTCGGGACACCAGGTGGGGCGAAGAGTTTTCTAAGAGTGGCCCAAATTTTTAAACCATGTCCAATAGTTTTAAACTATGCCCAAGACATTTTTCCAGGGGTGGCGAAAAAATTTGCAAGGGGTCTTCGCCCTCCCTGCGCCCCCTTGGTTACGGGACTGTGTAGTAGTAACTGAAAAGTTTACAATTATAACTAATACACTCAACGGTGCTGCGCAATTTTGCAATTAGAATTTTGCAAATGTAGTCAGCATTTGTTTAAAGATCCCACCAGGGGAGGATCCAGCCAGTAAGTTTAGGGGGGGCGATTTCAGTAATATTTGGCAGTCAAGTCTCATTACGAGTTCACAACTGCAAGAGACATGAAGTATACTTCACAATACTGCTGTGACAAAACAATGGACGTCAAAATGACCTTATATCGCGAATGCTGTTATCCGAATTGTACAAAATCATGGTGAAAAAAGTTACTTTCGTAGATTTTAGGTCGTCCCCCCTGGATCCGCTTCTGCATCCCACAAATAAACATCATCATAACCGCCTGCAGAACCACATCACATCCATTTCAGTATGAAGTTTGTCAAACCAATAAAGCTCAAAAATTTTCCTAAACACCAGATCTGTTGTAACAACATACTGTAAGTTGAATCGTTGCTGTAAAACCATCCACAGTAACATACGGTATGCACTGTCACTGTGAACGATTGATTCCCGTCCGATTGTGACGCAACTATAAAATGAGTGCCTTGTGGGAAAGTACGCAACCTTGGCTATCTGAAAGCATCGTGACGCAGCCGTCAGTCAAAGCACATGCAGGCGCTGAATGCTGGAGACATAAGCTCCGCTTGAAAACGATACTTAAGCTTCATAACTGGTCGCTTTGCGAACCTTGGTGATCTTGATGAGATTTCGCATCTGGGTAGCAGCCGCTGACATTCAACATTTTTTAAACTGTAATTATTAGCATGCGCTGACATTTCGTAATTATTATGTAACATTCCGACCTCAATTTGGCGCCCCCAAAATGCTCCGCCCGGGGGCAGATATCCCCCATTGCCCCCCCC
>Ga0210059_1012129_pt1 | contig 13079 bp, 6 predicted proteins | sample Ectturendosymbi2_FD_188042 | JGI IMG/M metagenome (GOLD analysis project Ga0210059, IMG submission 188042) | Ecteinascidia turbinata endosymbiont from Florida, USA - Sample 2 (SPAdes) (version 2) | ecosystem: Host-associated > Tunicates > Ascidians > Unclassified | place: Key West, Florida...
AATATTGGAAAAGCATGAAATCAAGAAGCTATTTGATTCAAAAATGTGTACATTGTTCGCATTTTGATAAGATTTTAAACTTATTCTAATAACTCACAAGGTCTGTAATCCATTTAAAACTCTGCTAACTCAGTTTTAAAATATTCATGCTGTAGAATTTCCAGGCCCTTCTGGGACACTAAAAGACTGGATAGTGGTTTCGTCTGCATCTGCTTTGGCAGTGGTTTTCTTTCGCTTACTAGATCTACACTAAATGCACATTTCGACATTTTCAAGTTAATACTGCCGAGATGAGATCCCCTTATCCTGATTACTTTGAAAAACAACTTACACCTTGCAGTACACGTAAAGTTCACTCTGTTAACTAGACCAATAAGCTCAAGCTACAAATTGGAGTTACCCAACCCATACATCAACCACGGTAGTTGAAATATTTGCTATGCATTGAGCTGCAAATCAGAATGGCTCAAGATTACGGTTCTACAAAACAACTGAAGTCAAAGAACATACCCAGATTGAACGCGCGCAGTATTACAAACTTAACATTTGGCTCCAGCGAAAATCTGTAGCCTTGGCTACAGTGCAGGCTAGTTAATCTTGCCTTTACCCGCATTTTACTCATGAAAACCAACACGAAGAACGTCTCAACGAAAGCCCAGTGTCAACGAAAGTTCCTCCGCCCTCCGAACTGCCTGAAAAATCTGCGGTCCCCTAACATTAACAACACTAAATGGCTTGAGAGCCTTGTGGATTTGGTTTGGACTGCTGGTCACACGCAAAAAGAAGGCTGTCCTCCCGCAATCTGAATGAAAACGGCTTCAGACCTTCTGTGTGACAAATCATACGTAACAATAGTCCATTCTTAACGCCATAAAAAGAGAATCCTCATTGTGATTCATTTCAACCCTTTGCGCCGCACCGTATTTCACATATTTTCTGAGGTACACTCATTCTTCTGCAGAATGTTTTGTTAACAACGACATGGCAAAAAACTTGAGTTGAACAAAAACAAATAGCCTACATATTAGTGTACTTGAAACTCTAACCAGAACGCCGTACCGGCAACGATTCTTTTACCGGAACGGCGTTCCAGGCCGTTCCGGCCTACTTTCACCTCTGGCAGTGATGAAAGTGGAATAATTTTCATACCGGAACGACTCAGTATTTGTCAATACCGTCCCAAAATTTCAGCCATAATTGTAAAAAAGCAATCAAGAGCACGTCTAATTTTGGCCCACCCTGTGTTGTACATTTTAAAAACACAAAAAAAACGTAATGTACATTTTGAAAACAACCATTTCAAAATCAACCAAAAAGCGTTATGGGCTACGTACGGCAAAATGCACTATCTCCAAAAGTGGCTCAGTCAATGCAACTTGAGTTGTCTAAATGAAACACATCATACTTTACTTGCTAATACTGTACCTGCAATTTACATACCCTAAAACAGCAAACCTGGAAGTAATATTGTATAATGTTTGAGGGGCTTAGGCTGTTTTAAATTGGGGGCCCTTCTGAAAGGTTCGCAATTGACGTCATACAAATTAGTTCTAACGTGCTCGCTGCATTCACTGAGCAAGTTGTTCCAATTCATAAACATTAGATGCTCTTTTATAAACATTAAGGAGATTTTTTTATAAACATTAAGGAGATTCATAAACATTAAGGAGAGGATTCAGCTGGTGCATCACGTTGTTGCGTGACACTGTATTTACTGTTTAAGAATTGCTAAATGCAACGGTCCAAAAAATTGTTGGGGTACCCGTTGCGAGACAACATTCGCTTAATATTCATAAATCCCGTGTAACGTTTCTCACTCATTCAACTCAGTATCAACGCATATAGTTACACCGACAAAACAAAGCGCTGCCGAAAGAACACACAACAAAATCCACGCGATTAAGAGAATAGAATTACCAAGAGATTTTATGATACATTTATCAGAGTCAATACTGGCGATATCTTACTAGCATACTTGAAACTCTAAGCGGAACGCCGTTCCGGCAATAATTCTCTTACCGGAACGGCGTTCCGGCAATAATTCTTTTACCGGAACGGCGTTCCGGGCCGTTCCGGCTTACTTTCACCTCTGCTGATACGAGATATTGATGATTATTAGTAGCAATTATTGTTGAACTTGAAGGTTTGCCTACTTTGTCGAATTTAAGACATTCACGATTACTGTCCCAGTCTGTTCATTTATCTGAATATTCCTTTACGTCTTTCATTTTAAAACATTTTCAAACAAATCTTTAATAAAAACTCTCTCTAATAAAACCAGGAGTTTTAAACCAAGAGATACTTCAAATGCAATTTGATTGGAAACATGCCAGTTCACAATACAATCTAATCTAACAGCAGTAGCCCTCGATTGTTGGGCATATGTGTAAGATAACTGAAAAGTTTAAAATTAACAAGTAACTGCAGTGCAGGACGCAAGTGCGTATAGTGCACTTCGAAGGTGTGCTGTGCATTTTGCTGATTGTTAAACTTGTGCCGCAAGCTGATACAAGGTGGAATCGAATGTGAGTTTAGGATTAGCGGACATACTCAGAAATCTGAAGATTTCGAAACATACAGGAGAAACTAACCACTTACAGTATTTCGACAATGTTTTAAAGCAGTGGTCGTCGCCATGTGGCCCGTGTGAATTATTTCCAAATGTTTGTATTAGCTTGAGAATATTATTGACAATTCCAGCTACAGTAGCATCTGCTGAAAGAATTTTCAGCAAGCTTGAATTTGTGAAAAATTATTTGCGGTCTGCTATGTCACAAACACGACTTGTTGACCCAGCAAGATTAAACATTGAGCCTAGCATTGCCAGAAAAGTTGATTTTGATAATATACCAGAAAATCGCTTATGTAATACATTAGTTAAAGATTTTTTTCTAATTTTTTCCTTAATTGGATTTTACTATGAACACTTAAAGGTCATGTTTAAAAAATGGTAATATGGTCACATTTCTTGAGTACCGTTATGTTTCAACGTTATGTTTCATATGAGCACTGAACGAGCACGTCTTGTTGAAGTATGATACACATTAATTAACCTCAATTTTTCTTTATTTCAAAATAATTTTGCAAGTCTTAGAGGCCCAAAACGTTTTTTTTTCGCCTAAAAGAAATTCTCTTGGAGGCCCTCTACTGACTCACTGCACCACGTAAATATCCATCTGTCATATTCGCTATTCTGCTCTCAAGACTAACGATCGAAGAAGAGCCAACACCAGATTTCACACAAAATCACCATGGCTGTTTGGTTACTAGTAATGGTATGCCTGCTAATGATTTTTTATATTTACTCTCTGAAACAGTAATAAATGTGATATTAACAAAGTGTGTGTGCTGCACTGACAGTGACTTCCTGTACATTTCAAAATTGATTCCCTTCTACCTGGCTTCGCATACCCACTAGCCACAATGCCAACCGTGCTGTGAGAAACATTGCGTTGTTGCATAACACTCCATTGCGTGGTGCGCTTCGGGTTGATCATGTCTTGACCAAGTGTGTTTCTATTTGGTTCGGCAATACTTCATGCAAATAATCCTCTCAAAAATGTCTCATCTGAATTTGTACTCCTTTGTAAGAAAGCTGCGATCTTTCATTTCATTCAGGTTACACCTCAGCTGGAGTTATCCGCATTAATTGGCAACTTTGCTAACAAATTTGCATGCTTTAGTCGTATAGTTTCGCATCCAATCGCAAAAAGTCACGTTAAACCTTGGTCAGTGAGAGAAACCGACTCTATATGAGTCTAACTGTTCCTTCCGTTTGTTTTCGAACAGTTGAGATTGACATAAAACACCAGCGAAATATCTTAACAAGTTTTTTTCGGGGGGGGGGCTTGGTCTCTTCGGCCTCATTCTGGCTGCGCCTTTGTCGTGGTGGTATGTGGTAATATATTCAGCGTGACGGTAAGAAGCAGTCGCAGAAATGGAAAGATTGATTTACCCTGCATTTCAGTGTGAGGTAGATCTGGGACGGGATCCAGCGTTAGCAGCAGGGCTGCGGAGCCGAAACTCAAATTTCAGGCTCCGGTCCTGGCTCTAGCACCAGTCATCTGAAATTCTGGGCTGCGGTTTCAACATTTTGGCTCCGGCTACAGAATGATTTTGCTCATTAAAGCTGAAAAACGTTTTATTATTTGCACAACTCACTCTCCCCACAAATTAGGGCCGTGGAACCGGAACCCAAATTTTCAGGTTCCGGTTCCACCATCTCTGTTTTGGGCCCGTCTTCAGCTATGCAAGATTGCTTGAGTTTGTCTCCGGCTCCACAGGTTTCTATTTGGATAAGGACTGAGGATGCGTAATTTTACGTGAAATCGATTTTCTATTACAATTAGCTGATCGATTCCTTGCTTACTTTCATTGTGGAAAGTACGCACTCGACCTATAAAGTTTCTATAATCCAACGATTTTGTGTTTGTTGTATTTTAAGATAAGAAACAACCTAAACAGGTCGGAAAAATGCCAGAAATTTGAAAAAAATTCAACTCAGAAGTGATAACGACATTTAAAAAGAAATTCCGGCAAAATGCACAAATTTTGTAGTCTCGAGTTTCAGTCTCGGTCTCGAATGTCAAGTCTCGAGTCTCGGTCTCGGTGTTTGATGAAGTCTCGCTCTCGAAGTGTACGTTACGGAGGTTACGGACTCCACAACACCACTGGTCTCTAGTGAATAATAATAACACTAGGTCATATTTAACGATATTCACCAGCCTATGTTAGGTTTGATTGGGTTAATCATAGCAAATTAACATAGTAAATTAATCTTCCAAACAACGGAAAATCATCATCCAGGATAGACATTCATGTTTCACCCCTACTTTTCCTTGGCCCCATAGTGCCCTCCCGCTTTTTTAATTCTAGAATCGCCCCTGGTGATGCGGACAGAGGGCACTAATTTTTCGTCCACGCCAACGCTCGTCTATAATGAACGAGTCTGTTATGAACGTGGTCAGTTATGAACTGGTCTGTTTTGAAAGAGTCTGCTATGAAGTGGTCTGTTTCGAGTGGTCTGTTATAAGCAGCCCGATATGAACAGATATGTTTTGAAAGGGAGCCGACTTTCCGTACTTCAATCACGTACTACCTTCATGATTATTGGAGACTATCTGACTATTGGACGCGTTACAGCACGTTTGAGAACGACTCATATCACCTTCACAAAAGTGACAATACTGTCTGTCCACTTTGACTCATCACATAAGCATGTGCAAACGCTTTGAAAGAGTTAAAAGTGAGGCCGTGGGCTCTGCGTTATACACGGTTGATTCATAGACAAAGCCTCTATTGAATATTAGATGAAAGCATTTGTTGGAAAACAAGTCATGATTGTTCATGATTTTCATGATTTGCTGAAAAGATAATGTTTTTTTGCAAAAGGTGGAGAGGTAAAAGATAGCAGTGTTTATTCTGGTCCAACCTGTAACATGACCTACCAATCAGGTGTTGAGGCAAATGTCTACTCTATGCAAACATTTTGCATTGTGGAGTGCTAGAAAAAAATAAAGTTTAAATGCTTTCGGTGAAAACGCATTTTGCTAAACATTGTAAGTTGCCCTACAAGTGCTGAAGTTCATAGTAAACGTGTCACTTGATTTCTAGTGATTTTTCAAACTAAAAGCTTCCTTGAAGCACAGGTGGTTGCTTCTTATGGATAATGTGCTTGTTCAAACAACTGTGCTCTTTCAAGTATTCAGGTCTCAAACAAAAAATGTTATTTATCAAGATATTCCTGAAGTCTGGCTACGTTTTTACCCAATATAGCCTTACATGTTTTCAGAAGTTGCAGCGAGGAACCGTGTCTCGAACGTACAATTAATGATTTTAAATAGAGCAGGTGTATTTTGTTTGCATGCAGTAGTTTCCAACAAAATAGATTTTTAACTTAATCAATTTTCTTGAAAAACGGACGATCAGTGACTGAGTGACTTTGACAGATTACTACCGTTTTGTCCGAATATTTACTGAAATATAAAAAGCAGTACACACCACTTTAGAGAAAACTTATATCCACTATGTTTATCTGTAGGTATAGTAGAGACGTTGCTTTTGAAGTAAAATGATAATCTTGAAAAACTCATCTCGTTCAGAATCGAATGGAAATGGGACCGCTCTACCGCTTGAACCACTTTGGTATTTATGCGCCGTGACATCCTCAACAATGGCCTTCGTTTCGTTGTATCTGTTTCTGCAGGTACTTCGTTTCGTTAGAAGCCATTTGCTGAAGATTTACAGCGGTCATGGTCAGAGTCCGGCTCAGGCGCTTACAATAGATGAACGTCACAATACAGGACATACCATGAGTATAGAAGAGGAAAAGCAAAACAGATCAACTTCACAGTTCGGGGCATTCCATAAGACGCCAGAGCAAACACAAGGTTTGAACAGAGGCATTCTCTTCAACTACTGGAAGAGAGACCCTGGAAAATGGATGTATGTGGCTTTACTTGGGGCATTTTTTCTCAACATTCTGAGAGTTCTTGAAGAACAAGTTCTGATATACGTTGGAAATAGCTCTGATTTTGCTTGCAATTTACTCTACAGATTGATGGTTGTTCTGACAGCTCTTACATTCCATCTCTGCCACATTTTTCTATGGCTCCGTCAGGCAACATTTTACAAACATCCTTTACTAAAACATTTGCAATCACGCAAGCTGAAAGTTGTAAGCGCAAGCTCTTATTTTCTTATCCTTTTCGCACTTTTATCTGCTTTGTTCCTGCACATTTGGTGGCGTGATTATAAGAGAGACACTTTCGGATGCTTTCCGGTTCCGGAATTAGACAAAGTCAAAGCGTATGTGCCATTTGCATATCTCGCGGTTTCCACCATCGCTATTCAAATATCAATGACTGGTCTTTTTGTTTACCCCCTTGTGAGTCACAACAGGGCAAAGCGTCAGTTGGGATCTAAAAATGATGCCAACAGTCAAAGTAAGACCAAGGAAGCTGATAAACTTATCAAACGCATCAGACGAGCTCTTGTGAGCGCCAGTGTAGGTGTTGGAACTGATGCCGCAGGAGCTATCGCAGCCATATGGCTACCAACCTATATACCGGTTGCGGTTTTGAGCGTTATGTACGAAGCAAACCTTTTGTTAAACCTACTGTGCTGCCTCTACACCTTCAATGACGGGTTTCGTTTTCTATTTGTTTTCTGTTGCAAAGAATGACTGAGGGCAGGATCAACCAACGCTTGGCCAGGGTACAAGTCAAATATTAACTGAAGCAGCTTGCTCGATTGGAGTGGTCTGACCGAAAGAACACTATGTGCGCAGCATTGCGTTTTTCTTAACGTCTTTCCAGATTTACTTATTTGGCGTTATGTTCACAAAACGAAACTGTGAAACGTATGCTATAATCGAAGATTGTTATAAGATGTGAATAATTCAAAAGTGATAACAAATTTCATAACTCAACCAAGCTGTAACTTTTTTGTTGTCAATATTTGATGTGTTGCTCTTTGTAACTTGACGGTAAATATTCTGTAATCCCATCATGCGCTCTTCCGTTGTTAACTTATGAGTCGTCGCTCTTTCTTAGTTGTGAAAATTATACAGAACCAGCCCGTGGCTTGGTGGTTATGTTGCGCCCGCTTCGGTGCTGGTAGTTCTCGATTTCGATTTTAGGCCGAGTCTTACCAACACATTGTGATATGGCACTGTGGCGTTCTTGCCTGACGTGGTACAGAAGAGCTGGGGTGACAATCTCCTGCGTGTGTTATTATCCTTTGCGATGCAGTATGGTATCTGCAATTTTGCATGATGTCAAGCTGCTTTGCACCAAAAAACGTAACTGTTGTACAGCGCCATAATCACCAATAAAATCAATCATCTGCTACGTTTTCATATCCGGCCGAAGATCTGCGATGCCATAGTCAGCGTCAGCCTAGCCGACAAAAGTTTGCCTTATGCTGCATAGGTTTCCAACTCCATATTATCATTAGCATGTAACGGTAAGAGTTTTTTCGTTGGAGATGTCGAGGCAGATTATTTCGTTTGCAAACTCCATTGCCAAAAATACGTTTATCCGCTTTCGACTTTGCAGTCGTATATTTTTCTGAACTTTGAGTGTTGCACTGCACTGCACGCCGAAAAATTTCATGATCGCTAGAAAAAACTATGTACAATGGTAATAATCATTTTGATCTTAGTGTCGAATCCGCCGAATGACTATTCTTGACTTTGTTTAGGGGCAAAGCTTAGTGCTAGTTTTATGAAAACAAGGCCAACAGAAATCTTTAACTACAGAGTTCATTACATTGACCAAATGTTTTACGAAGAAATCGAACGATAAAATTTTGCGATTTATGACTTTTTATGGCACACACAATATTATGTCAATCAGCATTTTGTCACCTCGCCCTTAGAACGGATGACCATCTCAAGCCTTTTGAGCATGAAATCTGCAAGGGAGGCGAAGAAGGTGGAGTAAGGGTTTCCCAGGCTTTTTTTCAGCCCCCACTGCAGATCATTGCAATCTACAGTACAGTGTCGATTCTGAAAGGGCTAACTCTTACGAACCACTTCAAAAACCGTTTCATCAAAAAATGAAACACGCAGATTGATTTGCAAGCATTCGCATGTTTCTGAGTTGATTCAATTTTTTGATCCACGATGACAATTTATTGCTACTGTAATTTGCTACCGAAGACCGCCCTGTTGTGATTTAGGAGCGTTTACCAAGCACTTGATTCACAGCTGCTTGAAACCGATAGCCTAGTACAGACCGAACCTATCTTGCCATCACAGTGCAATCGCCAAGAAGACCAACATTTTTTAGATTTGTTTCTGTAAAATTGTTATAAATATTGTGATGACTACATTTATGTTCTTGGAAAAAGATACTATTGGAATAAGCAAATGTGCCCCCAGAGACGTGGTTGCCATAGCGACCAAATTCACGTTGACTGAATCAGAACGCATGTTGCTTCAAGCTGTCTCGGAAGACTCGCACTGCGAGAAGTTGCATTTTTCTGAAAACGGATTTTTCTATGGTGTTAATAATCGTTAGCTGGCGATGGGATTTATTAAGTTCTCGTTATTTTTGCAGTAAGTTTTGACGCCTCAGCGTATGTGCGTAGTTGAGCAAGACGTATTGTTTTATTTGTCGCGGTTGGGTTTGTGCGTTTTTTTCATCGAAGTCTTAAGGTTATTTACTTTCTCTGACCTTGTTTCGGCGTTTTCACACCTGTTTGCATTGCTTGCAGGTGATAGGACTGACGATGCGTAGTGTTACGTGAAATCGATTTCCTATGAAAAATTTGTGATCGATTCCTTGCTTCTTTCACCCATGGAGTGAAGTTACTTGAGTATTGGAATAAGCAATGTGTTTGGTTCTTTTTATTTGTGCCTCCTAGCCTTATCATCCTTACAAGGAGCTAGGGTTGATTTACCCGGAACGTTACTTATGAGGAAGACCAGGTATTTGGATGATCAAAAATGTTGGGATTCCGTTGCAATCACAACATAACGCAAGTGAGCACACAGGTATAGATTTTAATAGTGAAACAAAACCATTATAAAGTCGAAAACGAAAGTGACCATCGAGAAAATGCATATCTCACAACTGTTTAAGAGAAAAACTTTACCGCCTACAAATGGTGAATGAAGCAGTTAAAATTGTAAACAGGACAACCATTCCAAAATGAAAAGAAAAGACAAAAAGTTTACTGAACAAATTAGGAAGAAAAAAAACTAATGTAAAACTAATCTCAGAACATTTTGAAAATTTATTGTACAATGTGTCATATTGCACTGCGTTCTTATTTCAACATATATTTGCTGTGAAATTAGTTTGCCACAGCACATCGACTGCATATAGGCCTGTCAGTTCTGGACCTTGCACACGCATGAGTCAAGTCATAACACGTCAGAACGGTTGAAGGGTGAGTTGTGTAACATAACGTAACTGACACTATTTTGTACACCGCGAATTTAGAGCAGGGGAGAACGGGGTATTTTGAACCGGTGGGTAAGTTGAACCACCTCTGTTTTAGCTAAACGAAACGGTCCTGAGACTGATGCGCGACACCTGTTGTTTGGACCCTGTTAGAGATGAATTTTGGTTTATGACTCAAATCCAAAGTTATTTGGTGAAGAAAGCTGCCAGGTTGGAAGTGTTTTCGTGAGCTCAAAGTGAAAGAGTAGAAATGTACTTTGCTGTTTCATAATTCATAGTGGGAAAGGTAGGCTATATTTGTTTGATGTCATTATTTCTTCAAGGGGTAGGTCCATCAGAGTTTATCACCTTGTGTTGGTACAGCTGGACATTATTAAATTAACTTCAAGTTGAAATTCGCCTATGGGGTAAGTTGAACCATTCAAGCCGTGCAAGTTGAACCATGGTTCAACTGACCCCACTTGATCCAAGTCGCTAGTTGTTGTTTGTTTGATTTAGTTACTATTGTTTTTGATCATTACAAATATATTATAAAATTCCTTTTATAACAATAAAACAAATCGTGCTTCTATTTTCGAAGATCTTATGACAGACGCTTCAGACGCTGTAGCAAAAAGCAGCACTGTATTTTGAAAAGCTGCAAGCCAATATGAAATTAATCGTGATACTTAAAACGATTCATTGACCGAAAAGCCTCAGTAGCGAAACATCTTTATGGTTATGATGCTCTCAGTGATGAACTCAAAATGTTTAGTGATGGAATAGAAAATTATTTGGCAAAACATGTGAAGGAACTATCAAAAAACAATCTATGGTTGCGATCGGAAATCCCGAGCGGCATGTGCGTAAAGCTTCACACTGTGGCAGCAAGCAACAGTAGAGGTCATCCGACGAGATCACTCTATTGTTGCTTGTTCGCGCCACACATATATAGTGTTTTTCTTCACGCACATCCCGTTCGTGGTGAATCACACATTTAACGCAACGCCACCGGAGAGGTTGCAACATTACCAAATCAGGCGATTGGGGCGATCGCTTCCCCTAAAACCGACGTAAGTAATTTCATTCATCATGATTTTGTACAATTTTGAAAACAGTATTCACAATTTAAGGCCATTTTGTCGTCCATTGTTTTGTCACAGCGGTGATGTGATGTATACTTCATCTCCCTTACAGTAGTGGCACAGTAATGAAACTTGACTGGCCAAGTATTGCTGAAACTCCCCATAATCTTACTGGCTTTATTTGCCCCTGCTGTGAGCTTCACTGGCAAAAAATTCTTTCATATGTTACACCCATTGGGAGTATTGGTGACATAATTGGAGAATGCAAAGGAAATTTTTGAAAAGAGGAGGAAATGACCAGTAGCGGACACAGGCTAATTTAATGGGGGGGATGCGATATCGATTTCACAGGACCAAATTGCGTAAATCAATCACTTTCGCATATGTACATTTACGAGGAAACAAGTCTAAGCTTGGTTTAGAAGAAGCTTGAGTGATAAAACTGGTCAAACTTTAACACTGCACCGCTACGGAACCAACAAGCAATGTAGCACATAACAACGATATGACGTAGTCACTGGCCTCTACGCAGGTACAGGGAGGACTCAAGATAAACAGTTCATGTGACGACATAATAGTTATTCTCGTTGTAGGTTACGTTTGTTGCATCACAATCACCGGTGGCAGAACCCGGCATAGTGCAGTAGTGCTGTTTGACTTGTATGCTGCAGCAAGTGAGCGTAGTCACTTGGATGCGGTTTAGATCAGTGCTCTTCAAACTGGGAACCTTACAGTTTTTAATTGTCGTTTGGAATAGTCTGCAACACCCGTAGTAATTTGTGTATAGCATTTGTTATTGCAGGTAATTTTGATGAAATAATGACAAGAAGCGGGTTGATTCTGATTATTGTGAAACAGAAATTAAGAGAACGGAAAGAAACAAACAATTCGTAATGAGTTCTTCTTTAGTTTGAGCGAGTTCTTTCATCCACTGCTAGCCCGCCTAGATATCGGGGCAAATATTGAGCAGCCATTCGGTTGTCTCATCGTCCAGAAACGTCAGGCCGTGTAGTCCGTGGGGGGAGTCGATGGATCGGACAGTGGAGGACGACATGGTCGACGGTTTGTTCTGCGCCATACTCACAGGCCGCAGAGGAGGCCATGCCCCATTTGCACAGGCAGGTGCGGAGGCGGTTGAGCCGGACCCAGGCTCGTAATGAGTGGCAGCACGAAAGTAACGACAAAACGAAAGCGAGTAAGCACGATCATTCGTGGGCGTCCGCATAATTTTTTTCCGGGGAGGAAAGGTCAACATTTTGTTTATCATTTTCAAGTTTCTGATGATCAGTGTTCCCTCTAAGATAATTTCACACTGAGCAAATATTTGTTTTAAGTGAGCATGATTATTTTAGGGCTGAATAAGTGGATTTTTCAATGAATTACACATTTTGTGAATTATATAATAAATATACAATCTTATCAAAATACGAACAAAATGCACATTTCATTCAAATAGCTTCTTGTTTGCGTGCTTTTCCATTGCTTTGGAATGTTCAGGTGCGCGAGAATGAGATTTCACTGCGCAACAGTTCTGGTGGTCCTGAGTATTTGCGCACCTTAGAGGGAACATTGCTGACGATGCAATGCAAACAGACGTTCACAAAACGCTTTATCCTTTCTACACTACAAAAAAGTCCCGTGTCACGATAATAATCACAAAAAAACGCTTCGTTGGCAGCAATAACCAGGTATATTAGTATTACGACATTGCTATCTGCAGATTTTCAACGCAGGGCATTTCTTTTCAAGTAAGCATTGCCATGATCTTTAAAGAAAAAAGCATTGGATTGCCATGGTTTTCAACGAAATCACAAATTATTACTATTTACTCAGCAAGCAAGGCTCCACCCAGAGCCGGATTAAGGGGTAGGGGGGCCCTGGGCAATTTTTACTGGAGGGCCCCTATGACGTAATTAATGACGTCATCGTTTGTACAAGTTATGTTTTCGCTGATTAGCAAGGTTCTCGTTTGTTTTTTTTTCGGTAGTCGAGAATGTGCTTGCTCAAACTCACATACAGTTAGCTCCGAGAAGGGAATTTGTGATTTGGATACTAGGGTGTATTTCTACTAGGAAAAAATATTTCACAGACTAAAGAGTGATTC
>Ga0210059_1012130_pt1 | contig 13079 bp, 5 predicted proteins | sample Ectturendosymbi2_FD_188042 | JGI IMG/M metagenome (GOLD analysis project Ga0210059, IMG submission 188042) | Ecteinascidia turbinata endosymbiont from Florida, USA - Sample 2 (SPAdes) (version 2) | ecosystem: Host-associated > Tunicates > Ascidians > Unclassified | place: Key West, Florida...
CGGAGATATTCATCCGCAAAGCCACGTTCGAATCAGCTGCTTTTTGCGAACCGCTTGAATTAACCCGGCTCTCAAAGTGTTAATTGAAATATCTTGTACTCCACAAAGATCATTTGAAATGCCTACGTATAATTTAACACAGTTTGCTTTATTAGGAAGTTGCGTCCATATATGAAGATAAGATAAAAACATGCTGCAATCAAGTGTCTATCTTCCTCAATTAAACATGATTGTCAAGACATGTTTTGAAGTACATTTGGCAAACATGCTTTCGATAAAACCTACTTTTTCAACAATAAATACCACACAGTTTTAACACCTTTGGCGCTGGTTGGATTTTCCTGTTTCAGATGTGAAGTCTTTGCAACTCTACAACTTGCCAGGCGATTGAGATAGAGAGCTGTTCAAACCCTTAAAAGACGCAGCGAGTTCTCTAGATTGCATTGAAAAAAATTGGGAGGTTTTATATTTCTGTTTTTTGTGGGTGATGGCAAGGGCTCAAAAGAATCGGATTATAGCCTAATGTCTAATGAAAACTTGAGTCAAAAATTTCCCTTTAGCAGTTGGGCCCAAGCCCAGGTAACCTGAGCCAAGATGGCCTAAAGCCTACCCCACTTTTGACGTCACCCATAAAAAGCTCAAAACTGTTCAATTTTTTTTCAATGCAATCTAGAAGACTCGCCACATCTTTTGAGGGTTTGAACATCTCTCTAGTTAAATCACCTGGTGAGTTATGGAGTTGTAAAGTGGCATGAAAATAGCGGCTCCATGTGGGATTTCAAAGTACGAGTATATTCGTACACTGGCAATGAAGGTGTTGAAACGGGTGGGAACCTATTTACTATCATGGGCTGCATGAATTGTGCATTATTGCTGGTGGGCTGAAAAATCAATTAATTTTTTCCAAAAGTTCTACGTTTATCTAAGTGTGAAGAAGAGTAACTTCTCTTGATTTAATATCTAAGTACAGTAGAATTTGCCCAAGTCGTCACCTCAAGGGGATTGGAAACAAGTGACGATTTAGGTGAAGTGACGAATTATGCAAACAGGTGAAAACTCTATCACAGAAGCTCTTATACTTTATGATAGCAACTTGAATACATAGTGCTCTTATTTGCAGTAAAATACAAGTTTATGACGTTATGGTTGAATACAACAATTAACACCTCTACTTTCTCTGGACTCCTCCATTTAATCTAGCACCTTTTAAATCTTTAACAAACTGCAAAGACATCCCACGTTCTCTCAGTGGGGAGTTGGGTCGCGCTTCGCACCTTGTGTATAAATTCGATAAACAAGTTGTGAGGTACAACAATGCTTAGACATAAGCGTAGCCAGGAGGGTTAGGGGGCCAAGCCTCCCCAAATTTTTAGAACATATGGTCTTTTTGTGCTTCGAGAAGTGGTATCCCAAACAAAATAGGTGCTATTCGCCTAAAATCAATCATTGTGACTCCCCCAAAACTTTTGGGCTGGCTACGCTACTGTTCTCAGATAAAGATCCTTAATTTTTTTAATCCCCACACGTACTAGCTGCTTAGACATCAAAAGCAAAACTGCAAATGACTTATTAGCCGAACAAAACATTTTCAAGGGATAGAAAGAGGTGACGAATTGAGCAAATTCATGAATTGGACGATGGCGAATTAGACAAACAGCAATGTACACAAAATATAGGAATTCTGCTGGGACTGACGAAAAAGTAACGAATTAAGCGATCTGACAAATTAAACGATGACGAATTAGACAAGTTCTACTGTACCTGCTTATCATGGAGCTTCGTTTTGGTACAGTGTTGTACTAGGTAACGAAATTCTGATGCGAGCCATATCAAATGTTCACATGGGCCACAGGTTTCCCACCCCTGTGTTAAAACCATGTTTCAAACATGAATACGACTGAATTTGTAAATATGGCCTGTCATGTCAATGTGACCGATCGTGCATTGGAATAAAGCTGATGTTTTCATAAACATGCCAATGTCTGCACAAGCAACATATTCAAAGATAGATGTGCTTCGTTTTAAGTTTTTTATTGTCTTAATCCATAGTAGGAAATAGTGTAGTAGCAAAAATGTCTTTTTTTAAAAATAGATATAGACTCATTTTGTTAAGTAAGCAATCATTCTTTACAAGTTGCCTTGTCACTGAGTAAAAAGTTATTGACAGCTGAAAATTGACATCCATTTGCTCTGTTGTGCAGCAGTTTTGTGTTGGTTGTTTGCTTGCCAGTACTTTTTTAATGAAAAATTTTGTTTTACCAAATGTTACAAAGTCTAACATGCTTGAACATGCATATACTGTAGGTTGTTTAATGTGTTAGTTGAAAAGCTCTGTGCTACTTGCAAAATGATTTGGCTTCAAAGCAATTTTTCATCTGACTGTTAACACCTTTGTTGCCAGGTGAATTTACCTGTAAATCCTGTATTTTCCTGCCACTTTTCAACTCCATAACTCACCATTCAATTGTGCTAGAAAGCTGTTCAAACCCTCAAAAGACTTAGCGTTTCTTCTAGTTTACAATGAAAAAAAAAGTTTTGGGCGTCATGTGGGTGACATCATAAGTGGGGAAGGTTTAACCCTTTTTGGCTGAGGTTATCAGACCCTGGGCCCCAACCGTAAGAGGGAAGTATTTTGCTCAAGTTTTTAGTGGAAACTAGGATAAGATCCAAGTCTTTTAAGCCTTTGATCAACTTTCTAAGGTTTCTGTTTCAAAATTTATGGCCAAAAAAACTGCTTTTGGGTGAAAATTATCCAAAAAGATTATTTTACCCAAATGTTGGTTATTTCACCCATACAAATATATTTATTCACTGTAATTTTAACTTTTACTGTGACTGTTGTTGCTCTCTGTGGATGTCAAAAGGTGTAGCCATGATTTTAACAATGTGATTACCGACAGTAAACATACTGAAGTTACAATTTTCATGTTTAGAGTCATGAAATGAAGTAATTAGCTTTATAAAAAATGTGAAATGTAAGACCATGCTAGAATAGCCATTGAGTGTAGCAAGTACAAAAACTAAATGCGAACAAAAACTAATTGGTTGTGTTAACCCACACTGGACTGTGACAACTTCGAAACATACGACTTATGAGTTTGTAATGCTTATAACAGTGAAATGTGTCATAGCTTAGAGCTATCTTGTTACTACTTTTGCAGAAACACGAAAATTAAAAGATCATGAGAAACCTCTGCTTGTTCAGTTGAACTGGATCAAAGATGATCGAGAAGGTCGATTTCTTTTGCGTAATGAAGATGACAAATTGCCTGTAAGGAAATTAGTTGTTTGTATGGTGATGCTGCAGTCACCGTTTTTTTTCTACTGCTGCTTGTTTATTATGACATTTCTTTTGAGAAGTGTTTGATGTATGCCTTGGAAAGAAACTTCTGGATTGAGTAGGTATTAATTGTTGGGTAATGTAAATTAATATGGACAATAGGCATGATTGACTAGTACAGGGTCTCCTAATTTTTTGTCTAAGAGCCACATAAGCTATTACACCACAGTTCAAGGGACAAACGTCTTATGCAATGTGGTTGTTTCAGGATATGTTATATTCTGCCAAATCAACAAATTTTTCATAAATATATCAGTTTTTCATTATGAAAAAATTTCTTTGTGGCCGGATAAAATAGCTTGGCGGGCCAGATGAAATGGCTTTGCAAGCCAGGTTTAGCTCATGGACCAAAATTTGGAGACCCCAGGACAAGTGCAAGATGAAGTAGAAAAGATAAATCTGGATGGACTCTTACCAGTTTTGAGGTATTGTTCTTTTACTTCAGTAAATCCAGCCCCTACTGGATCTTCATAAACAATTGTAGATTTTTGCGCTTTATCAAATGGTTGCTCGCGGTCTGTCATGTACATGGCTATTCTTAAATTTATGCAGAGTTTGCCTTGATCGTGATTTTTGTTTGTGGATAAGACAAGTAATGCAGTGTCTGTGCTCACAGTAAATAACTTGAGCAAGTTAAGCAAATGAAGTATGTGCATGTATAATGTTCTTGTTTTTTACTACATTTCCAGCAAGGAAACATAATATGGTTTAAAACAGTTTATATTTATTGCAACACATTTTGCTAATGGTCCAAGTTTCAGTTTGGATAGAATGTGATGCTACTAGAAATCAAATAAAACATTTCCAAAGAAATTTGTTTAAAAAAGTTGTCAAAATTCTTTTATGTGCTGTCAAGTTATACTTAGTAACCATTTCCCTGCTGAATCCAATATTATAACTCAAATGTTTAGTCATTAGATTTGTTGACGGCAGAAGTAGACCAGCTTGTGAAATCTTGCTCTGTTTCTTCGTGTATTGTAAGCAGTGTGACTATAAATTTGCAATAACTGCTTGACTAGTGCAGTGTGTGTTAAGTTAAAGAAAAAACATCTGTAAATACGGACATAGTTGCAGTTGCAGAGCACATATAGATCTAAAATCCATTGAATGTGTCAGGTATTATCGCAATTTTGAAGTATTTGAAGGACTGCAACATTAGCTTTAACTACTAAGTTGAACTGTTGCAAAGAAAACATGAACTCTTACCTAATCAAGCTTGGATGCTCAACATATATCAGTTAACGACAGAAGAGCAGAGATTCACAACCATATATATACTATGTTTACATGTCAAGCGGCAGTCTGCAAAAACGAGACAGCTCGTTCTGATGTCATTGTACCGTTCGGTTTACATGTCTGAAAGTCATTTCTGTGTAGCAGACGCGTCGGTAAACATCCACTGTCCAGACTAGTGAACAAAAGGTTGTATGGAGTTGGAAAGCATGTACAGATTTCACAAATATGGCAATTGCTATTCATGCCTCTCATGTTGGTGCCGTGAATTATGGATCATGCTGGACACTGTAAAATCCATCCACAGCAGACGTGCACTGACGTTTACAGCATGGGTTGATGTCACATCTGCAAAGTTAGAGGCATACAAATTTCACACAGGTTTCCTAAGCACAATGCTGAAAAACATTTTGGAGATTACCACTTAATATTGCATGTGTCTGCAAGTGCCTAGGTGGAACTTTTGGTGACACATCAGTCAAAATCTTTAACTTACATTGATACTTAAACTAATAGCCTAATGTCACATGAATACAAAACATTCAGTATTTCTTATATGAAATATATCCTATGACATTTTTTCAAGGAGCCAGTGAAATAATTATATATCTTTTACTACTATCACCACTGATGCCAGAAAGTTGCCCTATTTTTGCAAGCCTGATTTATGAAGACTAGTGCAACACACAAGGTTCTTACTTTCAAAACAACTATTCCTAACAGTGCCAAGCCACTCCAGATGATCAATAGCCTATTTAAAGTACATATTTGTATTTGAACAGAGCCTCTAATCATATGTTGTGCACAGCTTTCAGCCTTTATTATGAATAAGCAACTTCTCAGTAATGTTTCATTTCTAAACAATAAGGGATATCTAAAACTGGCAGATAGCCTATAATTCAAAAAGTATATTTTAGTTACTGTAATAACTTTTACTTCTATCACCACTGATGACATGGAATTATTGCACTCAATTTTTTTTAATGACATGTAAAGTGGAGAAGTGTTGCAATCAGAAAAGCCCGAGCGGCATGTTCGCAAAGCTTCACACTGTGGCAGCAAGCAACAATAGAGTTCACGTGCCGCGATCACTCTCGCGTACGCTAGTCGTTACATTCAATTGTTCACAAGTTAATATCAGCAGAGCTTCCACGCCACGATCACTCTTATTGCTTGTTTGCACCACGTATATATATATATATTGTTGTTCTTCACACACATCCTGTTCGTGGTGAATCACACATTCAACGCAATGACAACAGAGAGGTTGCAACAGAAGCAAACAGCTTTTAGCAGGGTGGTTTCTGAACATTTGGTTAAGATTCTTGCCTTCAAAATTAGAAATCCCAACACTGCCAACCCAAAGCCTGAACTACTATCTATTGTACAGTAAAACTACCCATCCCTGCTGACGTGCCTTGTCGACTGCATGGTAATTATGCTGGTATTACACTTCTAAAACTGAACTCAACAAACTAACAGTTAAAATAACGGTGCAGTCATATCTTATCTGGAGACGGACACTGAATGCTAGCCGTGCTAGGTGCTAGCCTTAGCACTGTGCGAACGTGACCCCATACACTTCATAACGAGATGTCTTCCTGTTGAGGTGACCAACGCATTGGCTCGTTCAGGGTGCTGACTCAGCAAATCACGTTCAGAACCAGACCACTTATCCATATATGGGAATGAGACAATGCAAAACTGGCCATGTAAACGTAGTAACATAGTATTCCATTGTATCATCATTACTGCTTCAAGAAACAGCTGTGTGGATTGCAAACAGGTGTTTGTTAGTCCTAAAATATTGTTGGGACTGCATATGTCAGATTCATACAAAGTAACTGTAATTGTTAACTTAATGTATGTTTATGTATGCCAACAGTGTGTTAAATAAAATTATTTTGTTGCTATGAATTTTAAGTCAGGGGCAGGTTTTCTTGAGGTGAGAATGGAGGTTTTCTGCTTTGTTGGTAGCAACTTGACAAAACCCAAGAGGGGTAAAACTGGTTCGCCTATTTGTTCAGTGTCTGAATTTTTTGGCATTGATTCAATGACGTTATGTTGCTGCAGATTCATGTTGGCAAGGCCCTTTATGATGAAAGTGAGGACACAGTAAAAGGATTTAAATTAACCAGAAATTTGACGAAGAAGGAGAAAAAACTTCAGAAAAAGAGAGAAAAAGCCAATAAAAAGGGCAGGGATGATCCACCATCTGAAACTCAGACACATTTGGTAAGTACCTACTGCAGAGTGCCCCAAGTCTGTAGCAGTTATGCCCTAATGAATAACCATATGCAACAATTTATTCCCATTGTAGAGGTTTTATGCATGTTCTATGTTCTAGAGGTGTTTTGTGTATTGATATGATTTATTCCTTGTAACAATCATTTGTAGGTGGATCAATGTTACAGTAGCTTGGAAGATCTGTTTTCAGACATTGCTCTTTTCCATTTATCTATCTTACTCTGTTTTACTTTTCATGGTTTTCAACCTCTCGTTCATCATGCAGAGATCACTTACAATTGTGGTGCTGGGCAATGTGGTCTCATTATAAATGTTCACCTTTAACAAGCTGCTTTGAGTTTAAGTTGTGGTGTGCTTTTACATCACTGCTTTAACCAAGGCCTGGTTTAAGGTATTGGTTTAAGTTACCATCAAGTAGTTTCCTAGACAGCCCTGACTTTTGCCTGGTATAGGTGTATGTTTTCAGCCAAAGACTGCTGACACTGTTCTGCAGTTGTTTAGGCAGAATGGATTAGCATTTGAGTAGTATTGATTTTGTATGAAAAATGTCAAGTTTTGGTTGAAACAGCTAAAAATTTTAGATGAAATTAGGAAAAATCAAACAAATCTTTTCAAAACGACTTTTGCTAGAGTTTCTCCTGCTGTGAAAAATGTCTAAATTGTTGATTTGGTTGGCTGTGTAACACACACAGCATGAAACAGAAGATAGTAAATTTCCATTGCCTGAGATAGGTTGGCAATTACTGGTGCACCCTCGCTATCAGAATGGTTTATTCTAGGGGCTTGATTTTTTTTCCATATTGACATCATTTATCACTTGCAACATTCAGTCATAGGTAGATCACCTTGGCTGGTTTCGTTTGCATTTTTATTTGATTAATATGCATTTTCTTGCAATGCTCTTTTTTACTCTTTTATCTTGCTCTGTTTTGGTTCATTCTTTTATCTCACTCTCTTATTTCAATGTTTCATCCATGTGCATCTCTTTTGTCATGTAGAGATCATTTACAATTTCAATTCAGCTAAATCAGCGGTTCTCAAACAAGGGCGATATTGCTCCCTTGGGGTGATATTGAAAGACAAGGTAGTGAAAAAAACGAAGGGTGTAATAGGCGACAAAAAACAAAGGGGAAAAACCCTCAATGATCAGTTATTTAACTTCACTAGGCTACGTAATGCAAACAATCAACTGCTTGGCTTCTTGATAACTTATTTGCTTAATAATATGATTACTTGGTCCAAATATAACATAACAGTTTGAATGATTACGCTATGGTTCCGCTTTCAGAGCAGTCTCATAAACAGTAAGTGTAACTTTTTAATTGATAATTTTAACTTGTGTCACACAACTACAAAGTTTAATGGAATTTTAACAGCGCAACTGTAATGTAGTAACTTCCATTATGCAATTTATAGAATATATTTCAATAAAATTCTGTTATCATGTATTTGTTTTGCTTCGTACAGCGTGGGGTGCGATAACAATGTGTCGAGAGTAACAAGGGGCCGATAGGACCAAAAAGTTTCAGAAACAGTAAGCTAAATGGACAAACAGATAACCTCGCGCCGACAGTCTTTGACGCGCCCAGCATTTAACAGTTGTAACTCATTTGGCATTACGCGTAATGCTCTTGTACAATGCTGCAACGGAGAAGTATCTTCAAAAAGGTAAACGCCCCCAGAAAGTTTCTTGGCCCTGTTTAGCTCTCATTCGCAAGCAAAATATTACTTCTTGTGTGTTTACCGTAGAGTTGCTCCTACTTGCAAATCGTTGCCTCTTCGTGCCAACCCGTTTGTATGCGCCAGTGTACGATAAAGTGGCGTGATTTATTGAGTACTTGTGTTGATGGTAAAGGCCACATTGAATGGTGTACAGCGCAATTGGATTTTGACAACTCTTCAAGGAGAGCATTCCATTTGCAACAGATTAGTTGGTCATGTATGTTTTGTGCCACGGTAAACTTTGCCCTGAACAATAGGCATAAACTTTACGCATTGAAGCTTGTATTGTCAACAAAATACGACAGTTCACTCTATATAAGTCGTTTCTTTACTGAGTTATCCGAAACCAAATATAATATAGTTGTGAAATTGAGGTACGTTTGTTGCAGGTTTCGCCTGCTGAGCAGTTGTACGCGCAAGTCCCAGAGTCGACGTTTACTCGGACGGTGTCTAATCCGGAGGCCGTTATGAAGAAACGGCGAGAGCAGAAACTTCAGAAGCGCGGAGGTGATTTGAGCGATACGAAGGTGTTTGCCACTGCCATCTTGCAAAAAAGAAGGCTGTTACTGGTTTTTCGCCGTCAGTTGCAGATTGACTGCTACCTTCACCTAACAAGAAGGAGATACTATTGAGATTTGCAGTCGTTTTGTCGTTTTTTAAGTGTCGAAGAAATACTTTCGCACCAGCGTTTATTGGTCAGCAGTAAATTGACTGACTGTATTCACCCACCATAGCCCGCGCATCTAAACCGATCGTTCGCAACAAAGGAGTGTTATACGAGAGTGTTACTATTAAAAAAAGCTCGAACCATCAGAAAAGAAGCAAATATAGCCATCAGTACGCAGCTCACATACAAAATAGAAGAATTAGTACGTAGCTCACATTCAAGGCGAAGATGATTTTCACGACACCAAAAGTTCTCGGTATTTGCCGGATGTACCCAGTGGGACAAATGCGAGTTTCGGCAGATCAGTAGAAATTTATTTGTACCGGTACTTCACTTTCTTAGCCTGCTGTTTTATTCACACACGTTGATTAACAACTGACCTATTCTGAACCGAATAAAGAGAGAATTGGCGATATTAAGACTGAGTCATTTACGCTTGCTGCTGCTGCGACCTGTTATGCGACTATCAAGCCGAAGTGTACGGCAGCACGCGGCTTTTTCGTGAAGCTGCTGCGAATACGATGGTTCCGCAAGACGGAAACGAGTTACTTGAAATTAATCTTGCGAGTTACATGTTTGTTTGTTTTAATTTTTCGCGTAGTTGGTTTCGCATGGAAGTGTTCGTCATCCTCAGGATAAAAAAAATAAAAATTTGGAGTTTTTTTTGTTAACATGAATACGAAAGGTATTTTCATTGCAAGTAATAAATTATTGCATTCCTTAGCATATGAAAAATGTTTTGTTTCTTTGTTATAACCTGCTTCTAAGTACCTACTGAGACCGTTTTTAATGCTTTGCAACTATGAATTTTGACTTACATTTGACGTAAGTATGTTCCACAGATATTTTAATATGGTGGATTTTTTGTTCTTTCTGTTACTCATGTTTTTCGTAGCAGTTGACACCAGGTTTGATTTTCAAACATATAAAGTCTCTCGTTTGGTGATTACTTAATTTTGTTTATTTGACAACATTTCGCTTACCTATTCAGATAGGCTTCCTCAAGGCAATGTCTTCAACCACACTTTATGGTGTTTTTTGACTTTTAACCGGGGGTAGTTTTTTGTGTTTACATCAACCCTAGATATCCTCAAAAAAATTACATCAAACCCTGGATATCCTGCGCTGATCCTGCTCTGCTCACTGTAAACCAGGGATGGGGAACCTGTTTACTATCACGGACCACAAAGATTAATTAATTTTATCTTAAAAATCTGCCCTTATCTTCGCAAAGGATGTAAGGAGAAACAACTATGGCAAGGAGCGAGGGAGACTTCTCTTTGCGTATTGTCTGCGTGTCTGCTTGTGATCGAGTTTCGTTTTGATGCTATGTTGTGTTCGAACTTGGGTAACGAAAATTCTAATGCCGGCCATACTGGATGTTCGTGCGGATCGCAGGATCCCCTCCCCCGCTTTAAAAAACTCACCGGCTTGATTTATTGTCTTCACCTAAAAAAGCAACAGCAAACAAGTACCGCAGCAAATGGAACAAAACAGATGTTGAAAATGTCAAAGATCAAATGGCCCTGTCGCGCCACTGTTCAGTGTTCCATAGCACCGTAATGATAAATAAACCAACCTGTACATGAAACTTACGTTGCTACGTTTGCCGAACAACCCAGTTTTCAATCTCTGGATAAGCGTGACGATAATGATATCACCAACTTGACGCACAAGTTCAAAACACGATCCTTCCCCGTGTGAAATAATTTTGCTATCTTTTGCGCTATCATTGACGTGTTTTGCCCTTTTTCACCGCTACCTTGCTGGCAATGTTGTCAACATCCGTCACAGCGATTTTAAAGGCGCACGGTAGCCGGAGTTTGGTTGCCAACGCAACGAATGCAGTCTTGCGTACGCATTCTACCGACGCCTTGAATCATACGGCGTGTTGTATCAAGCATAAATGGGTCTGTTACCTTGCGCCTGTTTTTTTTCCTTAGACTTTCCGGTCCTTGTTTTGCTGAGACAATTTTGTCAATTGACTCACAGTTGTATTAGAACTCCCCGTAACAGTATTCATTAGTCCATATTTTCTGACATTCTGAGCGAATTAACTAAATTTTTTTCGGTCATTTCAAAAAACGTTCCGTCTATGACCAATAATGACCGAAAAAAGAGCCCAAGCCTTGCACAATGATAATTAGCGTCAGTTAGATTTGAATTTCCAGTGAATGCAACTAGTTTTAATTATCAGTTTTAATTGCCGCAGCTTGTATATTGAGTTATTCACTTTAATCTTGAGTTGTTTGCTTGCTCTGCTGTTGTTTTGGCCCCGTAAGCATTGCTTGCAGTTTTCAGGACTGAGGATGCGTAGTGTTACGTGAAATCGATTTCCTGTTAAAAAGTTGCCGATAGATTCCTTGCGTATCACATGTGGAGAGTATTACTTGAGCAAACAAGTGATTAGCTTTTTTTACGCCACTGCGTTATAACTTCACACCGTTTATTTCCTGGTTGCGGGCATGTTGCTAAAAGTCACAGTTGTAGAAGTAAAAGGAGCAACGTACCTTTTACCAGATGCAAAGCTACAGATTTTGCGAACTCAGGCTAAGCACCTAATCCTTGCTCACACGCTTGCTGCTCCCGCCGTGACCCGTAAAAGGTCTTCGCGCAAAGTTGAGGCCGACGGTGTAAACAACAAGCTGTGATTGACAGTGTTAGCTTTTATATGCATGATTGCATTTGTTTTTCGGCGCTAATGTGTATTTAAAAACTCCTGTTTAATCGATTGTTGCGGCGCATGCAGCAAAAGTTTGGAAGATATACGGAGACAGCTTGAACCCGGAAATCCCGTACAAAACTCTTCTGCTCCTGCCAACCGACAAGACGGAAACTGTGATTCGGGATGCGCTCGACAAGTACGGACTTGGGCACGAAAAGGTGGCCGATTACAGGATCGTAAAGGTAATCAGATCGTCCGAATGTGAAGTGGTGATGAAATCAGTATGGTTAGCATTGTTCTATTCCACACGAAACGGTTATAGATGATGGCAGTTTTGAAAAACACCGTTGCAGGTGTTAGTTTCGCAAATCACAACCTTGTGCACATCTCGTCCGCGCGCGTCTTCGTTCGCACGTTTTGACGAAGTCGTATTGCAGGTCGTGCTTCCGCCGGGATCCAAACCTGAAGAATGCTTGGAAGGCGGTTGGGGCAAGGAGACTATTCTCGGTCCAGACGAATATCCTTTGGTAATAGAGACAGAGTGGCAGCCGCATCAAGGTGAATTGTTTCGGCGAACAACAAACATACTCATAGTTACGGGCGTAGTGCGATGGAGTGAAGATAGCGCTCTCCCAGCTTGGGCTCTGATGTGAGACTGGCGATGCAAAGGCACGTTTGGTATTCACATCGAACATGCACTGAGCAATGCACGCGTTATATCATAAATGTCTGCACCAGCCTAAATCTAAAAACGGACTTGCGAGTTTTTTTGACACCTCGTGCATTTTTGCAAGGGAGAAACTGCCTCCGCCCAACATGCTGCGCGTTTTGGGCGCTTCATGCACTTTAATTGTTTGGGGCGATTACGCGATTTTTGAACCGCTATCCTAATCGTTGTGATCAACCTTCGAGAACATTCGGCCTGATCTGCTTGTCTGGCGTTTCTTATTGGGAGAATCTGCGACGCTCTGAGTTGCAAAATTTCCTCGCGATGCGCCAGCGTTACTTTTGCGTCGGGTTGCCGGGCCCAGGGTCGCTTTCTATGAAGTTCACTTTTGATTTGCGCATATCATAACTTCTGCCGATTGTTTTGCAACGGTAGTTCAGTAGCTGTTGTCATTGTGCTTGCCATCACTTGAAGGTGAACTTTTGATTGAATTGCTTTTGTGTTCGCCACCGTATAACAACGATACGCAAGGTATTGA
>Ga0210059_1012131_pt1 | contig 13079 bp, 6 predicted proteins | sample Ectturendosymbi2_FD_188042 | JGI IMG/M metagenome (GOLD analysis project Ga0210059, IMG submission 188042) | Ecteinascidia turbinata endosymbiont from Florida, USA - Sample 2 (SPAdes) (version 2) | ecosystem: Host-associated > Tunicates > Ascidians > Unclassified | place: Key West, Florida...
CCGCAGACCATCCCAACCCGCGACCGCCCCGCACTTCTTCGGTCTCAAACCCGCACCTGTCCGAAAACTACTAAAACCTCATAACTAGGGCAAGTTTTTGTTGCTGTAAAATCGTGAGAAATGTGCATTTATTTTTAACAAAAGTTGCAGTAAAAAGGTGCATTTATGCACAAGCATTTTCAACGACAGTGATTTACTCGCGATTTGTTTACATATAATGCTAAATATTTCCAAACATTGATTATCTGGCGAGAAATGGTGATCATTTGCCAACAGTTTGCGTAGCATGCTAAAACTTCGCTCCACAGAGCATGAAGTTGCTTGGTAATTTAACAATTTGGCCTACAGTTCTGGACTGATGTTTGTTTGGCCGGGTCATTTCTACAATTGCTTTTAGGTCATTATTCAGCTCTAATCGGTTATCAAAGAGAACAGAACTATGCTGAAATAGTTCTCAAGCATGTTTTTCAAATCACACTTTTACATTTTGCGCAATAGTCCTACTTAATAAAAGATGTATGTAAAAAAGGAAGAAGTAGCAATTCAAATTCCTGCAACCAGCTCATCGTCCTACATAAATTCTGAGTATTTCAGAAGCTGTTGGAAACTGTAAAAAAAAGTTGAAAAACCTGCCCTACTCATAGCGCCTGAAGACAAGTCTAACAAGCAGCAAAATCATGCTACTCATTCTTTTTCACTGACAACCAAACCAAAACTTTTCCATAGATCTGATCTTTCGCAGTCAACAGATTTGGGGTGATAAAAAAACACGTTTCAGTCCAGTTGAGACTAGCTGTGCGTTAAGCGTTGTCTTATCCATTTAGAAGTGCTGCTAGACTGAATTAGTCCTCACCAAGTACGGCGGTAGGATTGGAAAATGTTCACTTGCCCACCATATGGCAATAGTCTGAGCTAATGTTTCGCAAGAATGGGTTGTTACATCATAATGTAATAATTGCTGCAGGCCTACTGTCCTAAGCGCAATGCTGGCAAACAACTCTAGTACTGTACATCCACGTATTTTGCGATTTTTGAGCTGATTAAGTTCATGTGCTTTGGCCCAACACTCAGTTACCCGCACAAAGAATTTCTCAACCCGCGTCCGCCCCGCACCCGCAGCCAGTTCAACCCGCACCCGCCCTGCACCCAAAGCAGTGCGGGTTCTCGTACCCGCCCGCCCGCCCCGCAAATGCGGGTACCCGCAACCCGCGCGGGTTAACCCGCCCTGCGCAGGACTCTAACAACTACAATGTACACGTTGCTGTTTTGTGGAGAGTTTTCCGTATTTATAATGCTGGTTGTATGAACTTGCATCTATGAATCATTTCGGCAGATATTCTAAAACCGTGTAAAATTTTCCGGCTACTTAGCACTGATTAATGCCCAAACACGTAAAATATAGAAAATAGCATAAAAAGCAAAATGCTTTTCGGTTTTGTGCAGTCACACGTTTTTGAAAAGACCTTATTGTGGTCACAACGAAATGAACATTTTATGTGACCATTCCGTTAACCAACACGTTCTTCAATTAGCTTTTACGGTGTATAATAACGCGATACAAATTCGGTTAATCGAAGAAGCATGTTTATTTCGCTGGTTCGCATGAGACCGGAACGTCAGAATGCTCAGCGCTTCTTACACAAACATGTTAAAACGAGGATTTGAGTTCGGAGTGCGGCCAATGTTTCGCGCATATACTCGCTGGTCAGGCACAGGCACAGAGTTTGAACACATTTAAAATCCAAATCCGCTTCTGACAGGTCTGTGAATAAAATTTGTTTCTCGTCTGATCAAGCGTCAATTAGAAGATTTCCTGGAAGCTACGAAAGTTGTGCTTGTTCATGTGGAAAATCTCGGGAAATAGAACTTTTAAAAATTAAAGCGTTTTTTGTCTCTTCCCGTGAGGGTTTGGCAACGCCCGGCGGGAAATGACCTGGAAGTGTCATCATTAGGCGGTGAAATCAAGTGCCTGTGTCGATTGGTAGTCATGAGACAATCATCGATATGCGGCATACAACTTACAATTTGCGTGAAGCAAACAAAAGTGCAATTCTCCAACTTGAAGTGGCATAGCTTGGAGTAGCATGACAGTTCCCTGAGTATGAAGTAGTAACTATATCATTATCCTTTGGCGAATGGAAAATGTTTCAATGTTCCGCTCTGTGAGTTAATGCCAGGACTCTACGGTGTTCATTTTCTGGTTCACGGTGCTTGAATGCATTGATACTGTTGGTCGTTCCATAACGGGTAGAAGGCTTCACTCACGCCATTGCCCCTTCATTGATGTATCAACCACGCTCAGCGTGCGTAGAGGACGATTGTAATTTGTTCCAACCATATTTTCGTGTGCCATTGGCAATTCCGTTGCGTAGTGCTTGCAACCTTGTGTGAAGACCAGGGTTGATAAAAATCATGATTTTTTCAAAAAATCGTTTTTTTTAAATTTAAATCAGATTCCTTTGATTGTTATGTTTTTTTTATTTAATGTGTAAAGGTAACCACCTAACACTTGTAAGTTTTAATTTTAAAATATGTGTCATAAGTTTTTTTTGTACTTTGTTTTTTCAAGTACAGCAAATAGAAACAACTGAACTTTCATTCAAACTTCTTTGCTCTTATGCAATATTCCTCAAAACAAATCAGTTCATAATTTAGATGGAATTCATATACAACTTTTATTTTGCATCTGCAATTTTTTTGCTGGGGCATTTCGGGCACTGAGACATTTTAGTCATTTGCCACATAGTAGTATTCCAACTCGACGTAACATTATTCACTGCAGGGACCGAGTTTGCTAGAAAACTTCGGGGTGGACAAACGTCGTGTGATATGCATGCTATTGTACATATCACACAAATATAACATTATTGTTTGCGTTTCGATGACATCGCCATGTTCACTCAACCGCGGTATACCCTTTTTGTAGAATTGGGCAAATGGGAGGCAAATTATGGAAATGATATATTTTGGGGACGATGGTCCAAGCCCCCTGGCTACGCTCATGGTGTCATGGCAGTTGCATAGTACTGTGCTAGTACATGACAATGATTACTAGGCATTTGCTTCTTTACTAAGTACACAAAACTTTAGTCTTAGCACTTGAAGAGTTCTTTTTCCAAGTAGATAAAACAAACACAACATTTCAATTATTCTTTAAAAAACAAACAGTACATCAAAAGTCGAATTTATGAACATGCCTCAAAATATTGGGAGGACAAAAGATATTGTGCCCCCCTTGTCTAAAAGTTGGGGAGACATGTCCCCCGTCCCCCTGAAACTCGGTCCCTAATTCACTGGTCTATGGTTTCAGACATTGTGACTGAATTGACTTAATATTTTCGGTCATTTAAAAAAAATCGATATATGACTGAAAAACGACCAAAAAACTAGCTTTATTCGTGCAATTCTAACAGTTCTCAATTCTGAGTCTGCAAGGGTTAGTGATTTCAGTCCACATGTCATTTTTGCAGTTAGTTGGCATAGAACCTGTGATCTCACAAAAGATATGATTGATAAAACTTAAATTGCTTAACTTGTGTCGTCATAAGAACTCTCTACCTTTTATACTGATGTGTTAGAAACCCAATCAAATGGGTCACAGAAATCAAAGCGTCAAAACTGCATATGATTTTTTTGATTTTTATTGCTTGATTTAAATCAAATAGCCAATCAACCCTGGTGAAGACTGGACCGTTTCATCGCTTGGCGGCAGTTGCTTTGATGTCTGGGCACCACTCAATCAGCTGCTTTGCAGGAAGTGCGATTGTCGAAGTAATTGCAACTGCCGGTGACCACAGTTGGCGGTTTCGAGTTTTAGGCTGTTTATGTGGGTTTTAAGGCTGTTTATGTGGGTCAACGAATTACGATAAAACTTGTTGAGCGAATGCGTAATTTGTGAAAATGGTGAACATAACACTATCCTTTCAGTTCTTGGCGAAATTACCATGTTTTTTTGCTGAACTATTCATAAATTTTGCGTTTTTTCTCGAAACCATCACCGCATTTTATGGCTAGGTCTGACTGTGAAAGATCTCAGAGATTAAAACTACGAAAAATTGAGCTTGTAATGATTTGCATTAAAACGTATTGCGAAAGATCTCGATGATTAACCTATTCAATAGAACGTGATGATTAACAGATTTACCGAGTGCTGCGTTGTACCAATTGAAGTTACGCAAAAACGTTTGTTTGGTTACTTTGCACAACAAACAGGTTAATGAATAATTGTGAAGTGCGATTTGAAGGGGTAGGTAAGGCTTAGGATTTTTGAAGGAAGTTCAGTTGATTGAGAAAGTTCATCTCTTTGTTGCAAATGTGCACACATATATATAGGTTTGACTAAAATATGTATCTTAGGCATCTTGTTTCTCGTTGTAAGAACAGTAGAACTCGTCTAATTCGCTTAATTCATCACTTTTTCGTCGGTCCCGGCAGAATACCTATCTTTTGTGTACGTTTCTGTTCGTCTAATTCGTCAATTTGCTTAGTTCGTCACCTCTTTCTATCCCTGAGAAGCGTTTTGTTCATCTAATTCGTCATTTGCAGTTTCGCTTTTAATGTCTAAGCAGTTAGTACGTATGCGAATTCAAACAAATTAAGGATCTTTATCTGAGAATTGTTGTACCTCGCAATTTGTTTATCGAATTTATACACGATATGCGAAGCGCGACCCGACTCCCCACTGAGAGAATGCGGGAAGTCTTTGCAGTTTGTTAAAGATTTAAAAGGTGCTAGATTAAATGGAAGAGTCCAGATAGAACAGAGGAATTAACTGTTGTATTCAACCATAGCGTCATAAACTTGTATTTTACTGCAAATAAGAGCACTATGTATACGAGTTGCTATGATAAAGTATACGAGCATCTATGATAAGAGTTTTCACCTGTTTGCATAATTCGTCACTTCGCCTAATTCGTCACTTTTTCTAATCCCGTTAAGGTGACGACGTAGGCAAATTCTACTGTATTTATTGGGAGGGTGCCCATACGTCCCGATCGTGTCCAAGTTTGTTGCTTGATATTCCGGAAGAAAATTAAGTTGGTCTCAGGCAAGAGGAAAAAGTGTGGGTTGCCGAAAGAAAATCGTAGAAATACGCCGTGAAAATGTCCCTTTAGAAAAGAAAAAACGATGCCCTTCACGTTTCACTTTGTTTTCAGCGAAATTTTCCCACCTAATCAGAAGAATTTACTCGCTTTGTCCCATTGCGAAACACTCAAACTAACATCACCGTTATTTGTAAGGTTGACCACCTAACTAGCGCCCGCCGCTGTTATGAAGCTTGCAAATAATGGCGAAGTTATGAAAAGTTAAGTTGTGGTAACTCATTCATGGGGAGTTAAGTGGCATTAATCACGTGTCATTTCAAATAATTATCAACTTTCGATAGGGTTAATAAACGCAAAGGTACTGGCGACGAGGTCATGGCAGTAACTTAACCTTCCAAAAAATCAAATGCAGTGTGTACAAATGCATTTTTTGTAATAAAAAGCGTCTGATTTAGAATTTTTTTCCGAAAATTTATTGAACCTCCCAGTTAAATGTAAATGTTGACTCTACCTATATCAGAGGTGGCCATGAATCTGGAGTGCCGGAGTGGACTCCGGCAGGATTCTGCATTTTTTTTCGGACCAGAAGTAAAACATTTGTGAAGAACCAGACCCAGATCCGGAGCCACCTTCCAATTTCGGCAGTAGCAGGAGTCTGCATTGTCATGTCTTCAGCAAAAACATTGGTAAATTCGGTTGCATCGATTGTATCCGGAGTCGGATGCTCTAATTTGAAAAATGTTCGGATCCGCACCCGGATCCAGATTAAAAAGTTATGGAACAGGAGCAGAGTCAATCTGAAACAGTGACTCCGGCCGCCTCCGAGTCGTATATGCCCGCCTATGACACATAGTTGTTGATGTAGTTTTCAGTATACTTTGAATGTACATTACAGTGACCACGAATCGTCTGCTAATGACAGGAACATCAAGAAGCATGATGTTCAGCTTGGAAAAGCACTTTCAGCCGTTCTTCGTCACAACAAGTTTGGTTTTTCTGTTGATGCAGGTTTCACGGAGTTTTTTTTAAGTTGCGTTATGATGTGTTGTTTTTTCTTCAGTCAGTCGCATCATTCTTGATTACAGTGGGCATGCGCTGAATTTCTAAATACAATGCATGTCTTGCGCCAGTTCGTCCTGTTGCTGTATTCCCATGCCCCTGAATGGCGTTCTGGAGAGTCGAAAATCGTATTCAAGTTTTTCTTTTCGAGTCCGATTAGAGAGCTGCAGTGATGTATGCACGTCCGGCTGTGCATACTTTGCGTGCATTGTTTTATGCATAGTGAACTTTGCAGAGGGCTACATCCCCGTGGAAAAAATATTGCAGGACAGGCATTTTTCTGTCAAATTTGGTGCCACTGTTGATGATATTCACCGCGTTGTTAGCACAAATGATAAGCAAAGGTTTCACTTGAAAGTCGTTGACGGAATTGAAATGATCAGAGCGAACCAAGGCCACACAGTCGAGGTCAGTCGTTCATCAAACCTCTTAAAGTTTCATGGTTGACCTTGTCCATGTGCAACTGTATCAACAAATGTTACTTTACAGGTGTCCAATCTCGATCTGAAAGAGTTAACTGATCCAGAAGAATATCCAACTGTCGTGCACGGTACATTCTGGAATTTCTGGGAGAAAATTTCTTCCAAAGGACTACATCGTAGAAAGGTTCGGTTGTACTGTAGGTCTCGTAAAATGTGCTCGAATGCTTTTTGCAACGAAACCCCGTGCTTTCTGCGAGGGTAACGATTGATTAAATCCATTTGTGTAGACAAGTTCTGTGGATATTGATGTCATACTGGTTGAAAATTATTTGACAAAATCGTATTATATTTATTGAACTGAGGATTCTATTCCAACTGAATGTGGCAGCAAGCATTTAACAACATTAAAAATATCTAGTGATGCTCCAAAATCAGTTAAAAGATTTGGACAGATACGCGGTTGTAAAAACCAAAGCAAAAATGTTGTAGAATGCATGAGAATTCCCTACGTAGTTGAACATTTGACTTGATTTTCCTGGAAGGTATCCCATTTTCCGGTATCCATTTTCAAAAAGGTGGACAATATGACACGTTTCGTTCCGCAATAAATTTGAATAAAGCTGCTTTTTACATTACTTGATTGTTCAGCCAAAGTAATCCACCATATAGATGAATTTAAAAGTGTTTGCGTAAAGTTCGGCAAAGTTAGTTCGAACTACTGCATATTTGTGGCCGACAATCAAAGTTTGCATTTCTTTGGTTTATTTTTAGAAGTTTTTCGACAGCCCTGGTTAAGGATTAGATATTGCGGATCGAAATGTTCTTCCTTGATCTACTATATTACTGTAATACCAACAAAACCTTTCACACCTAAAATAAGCTGTAATGTTATCCGAGTTTCGCCCATGCAAGGCATCTGAACACGACACCTTAAAGATTCCTTCGTAAACCCTAACGCTTAAAATGACTGGCGTGCAGAAATCATACTGCGTATTCGGAATGGCAGTATTTAAAAAAAAGATTCTGTGGCTTCACTGAAAACAATCTTTCTGTGCATTTGTGGCACATCCATTTTACTTCCATCATTTGGTTTTCTGACTTTTTAAATCGCATTATTTAAACTGTTCTAGGAATACTGTTGCTTGCTTTTCTTTTTTATGAAGTAGGGAAAAACCTATGAGACAATGTTAAACGCTGTCGCGCTGTCAAAACCTCGTTTTCTTGGCTGGAATGTACCGTGTACGGTAGACTGAAAACCTTTTTTGTGGCTTTTATGTATTTTGTTTGGCATCCGGCAAGCAACCAATGTGACCTTTTCACCACTGCAGAGAAACCACATTCACATGACCACCGCCATCCCTTCGAATGCTTCCCAGCCCATCAGTGGAATGCGAAAAAGTTGCTCCGTGTTCATCTACATCGACTTGCGTTCGGCCATGACAGGTAGGTTTTCCAAAAAGGGTAGTGTTATTTTTTAATATGGTATAAATGCGATGAGGTCTACTTCAACTAATGGAATCAAACTAGCAGAGTCTTTGGGATCTGTCATAGCCTGGCGGCATATACCTTTGAAATAGACTTCGTTTGATATAAACAGAAATATACAAATCAATCAATACTTGGATTTCAACCAACCATGTCTGTTTGCGTTTTTATCCTCAGCTGGTTGGGCACTGTTGTTACAACTCTTTTTCTCTTTAAATGTACTTGTGTTTTGAATGCTTCAACTGCATCAAATCAATCCTGTTTGCTGGTGTGTTGGTAAAGCGGTGCGTTATACCTGTTCCGTGCAGATGGCATTAAGTTTTTCGTTTCGAGCAACGGTGTCATTCTAACCCCTGGTGATGATCAAGGTTATCTGCCAACGAAATACTTCAGCAGAGTTGAAGGCGTAACGAAGAAGCAACGTAAGCTACAACTGACCTGGTTGTGTTGTTGCTTAAAACCGAACGCAGAGAATCCATTTCAGCGATTATTGTACATGCGTTTATTTTGATGAAAAAAATACGCGATTGGGTTCTGTCGACTCCATCTTCAGCAAAATCAACGCTGAAAGCTTCTACTGCGCGCCAAGTGCTTAAACTGTTCGTCCTGCAACGTCATGGGCCATTGTCAGTGCCGTTGGGTCTGCGAGTCAACCGAACGCGGAGTGAACTTTTCAATTTGAACGTGCCTTCATTCATAACAGAAACAGTGAGAACAGAAGGCTGCAAAGGGCGGCAATAGCTCAGTGGTAAAGTGTCCCCCTCCCAATTGGAAGGTTGGGTGTTCGATCCACGGCCATTGAGGAAATTGCCGTAGCGCTCCTTGGGCAAGACCGTTCACCTCAATGGCTCCGGCAGGGGGCAAATTTTAGGCTTCGGCCAGCCGCTAACTGCCGTCACCAAAAATCAAATTAAAAAAAGCTGCAAAGGTTCTAACAGATTCATCGCTTCTTTGTGAGGAAGCTACTTGGTATCTTGTAGAACAGCAATTTGATCATTGCCTTTCGGCAACGCAGTTTTAATCTGTCGCTTGAAATTGATACTGTGTAGCAAAATTTCCAAATGCTTGCACCGGCTGAAAACAGTTTGGAATAAATAGTTTTTGAAACAACTTTATGAAAGAGTATCCGCAAATACCATTTCCTGGTTCATCTTGTCATCCAATTTTAGAAGTTTCCTGGTTGTTATAACTTCTACACACATCAAAATTTTGCTGTCGCTTCGCGCTTTGAAGCTACAACTGTCATTGGAAGTCACAAGCCAAACTTACTTTGCACCTTCGAACCAGTTTTTTTTTACGAAGTTGAACCAAACTGTAAATTGCAGTCCTAGCAATATAAATAAGCCAACCATTGCCGATAAACATCTATTAAAAAACAAAAATAACGCTCAGCTATCATTCCAGGAGTCGTTTTATTGAGCAAAAGTGATGACGTACAATCAGAAGCAGGGCCTTCGTTTGAAAGCGACTTGAAAGCTGCTGGCAATGAAGAGTCGGTTCATGGATGTAATCGGCCAAACCTAAGCCAGGAAGATTGCATAGAATCCTCTTCACCAAAGAACGCTTCTGCGTGCACCAGCGTCGATTGGGCGCCGTATGAAGGTATTGACCAATGTGGCGAAGCGTCGGCGATGCGCAGTGACGGAGACGAAGATCACCAACAAAGCGATGGAACTGACACTTTGTGTGAACAAATCGATGCTGAAGATAAATCTCCGAGATTAGGTGCTTCTGGAGGACACGCGAACGCCCCTGAGCTTACCAGTGCAATGAAAACGCTTCAAACTGCTGACTGTGCTTGAAAAACAAAGGTTTTTAAGAGCTCTAGGTTTGTTGCATGCTATCGAGGAATCCGCTGCCTGGGCTCTGCTTTGTTTTTGCGATGATTCAAACTTTCATATATATGCTTTCAAGTTACCGGTCTCCACAAAGGTGATAAACAAGCGAATCAATCAGCAAATTTTTTATAGGAAATCGAGTTCACGTAACACTACGCATCTTTAGTCCGTAAATCTCATTCAAGCAGAATGTTTCAGACATTTAGCTTCTCTCATTCGGCTTACTTTGATCCAGTAGATGGACGCGCTAATACTTTTTGTATTCTTTCCCAATGTTTTGAAATTCGTACTGCCACAGGAAGATTTTGCGTGGCGTGTTGAGTTGTATATGTGTATGCTTTTATTGTTCCACCCTCCTGCTGGGATTCACTGCTATTGTGCATAGAACTGATGACCGCTGTGATGCTGACTGTAAAGATTTCATTATCTCTTACACCGAATGGTGATTTCATTTTCCTTTTAACCTTGCATTTTTTCACCAAATGCCGTTGCCGTCTTCGTGTTCAACATAGTTTTCCCTTTGCTTCATTTTTCTTGACTTCCTAATTCTCCAACCGCTAACCGTCATGAAAAGAGCAACCAACGAAAACCCTCAAGTGCTTTTATTCAAATTTTTCAAACTTGTTATATCCAAAGTTTTGCTCTACATTCCAAACTTTGCAATTACAGCTGCAATCCAGGGTTCGAGTTTTCACATTGACAGCAAAGACAAGTGATTTGTGGACTGCAGCCGCAAGAAAATAGGACTTAGACAGTGGCCAGCAATTAAGGAAAAAATTGTGTCGTTATTCTTGAACGTAATTTAATGTTGTTGATGCAAATTGCGCCAGTGGATGTCAATGTCTGGCTTTAAAATTACCTGGCACTTGAAGCTGTATGTAATCAGGCGTGTCGTCAGTTTTGAGTGGAAGGGGATATCACTCTCAGCGTAAGTCCAAGAAGTACAAAAAGGTGCACTCCTTACCGTGGCAACTAACGTTTTACTTTTCCGTATTTATCTATAGATACCGTTTGGTTAATTATTTTCCTGTCTCCTGTGCGTAATAAAAACGTTATCAATTTCTCGAATTCACGATTTCTCTGCTGCACACAATCATGTCTGTGAGGCTATGGATGTTATTATCTAAAATATATGGCATAGACTTCAACGCGGCACGTTTGTTTTGTGTCGTTTTTGTAAGATTTTTGTAAGCTTTTTCGTATCGATTAAGTTAAGGATTGATTGAGAGGAAAAGTTAGTTGTGTGTATTTACTCAGTTTTTAGCTTGTGTCGAACAAAAATTCGAGTCACCCATTGTTTCGATAGAAGGGATGTATACTTTTCTTGATAATGAAAAAATGCTCTTTAACACTGCTATGAGATAGTCCGGTCAAGACGGGGTTGTTGGCATTAGTGGCGATAACCCAGCCTACAACCAGAGCTTCGGAACCGTCATAACATGACCCAGCTCCCGCTCCGCAGCTCTTCATGAACATGGCTCCAGCTCCGGAGCACTTGTTTTCATGAGTGTGGCTCCGGCTTCTGCAGGTTTTCACACATTAGTATTTTAATTGTGTTGGTGTGCCCCAAGTTCAATGGAAAATAAATTAAGTCAAGTACACAAAACAGAATATACCAAACTTTTGCGAGTAATTCAATCTGGTCGCTTTTCACAAGCAACGCTCTTACCATGAGGAAATCAGCAAAAAAACGACTATCACATGTTCAGACGATTCAGGAGAACAGTTACTAGCAGAAACGCAACTCAAAAGATAACGTTAATATAAACAATTTCTGGAAAGGTAGTCGCTCGTTTTGCCGTCAATGCCTGGGGATCTTTTATTTCTGACGACCAGAATCAAGAAAATGGCTGTTTGGAAAACTACATTTGTGTCCGAGAATTTAAACACAGACCAGTCCCAATTGACCAAGTGTTTTACACTCGTTGAATGCTTTGCCTGTTGCAGTCGTGGCGATTCCAGCTGATAGCGCTGCCAGAGCAAACCATGCAAACAGCGCAAAACAGTCGATTACTTCACTCATGTGTTCTTTGACTTTCAAACACGCACACATTTGCATTAACACAAATGCGAAGATGTCTTTAAAGGCCCTTTGTTCAAAGAAATGGTATGACTTCTAGCAAGAAATTCACTTTGACTTTTTTGAAAAAGCTGAAAGCTTTTGATTTCTTATCATTCTATTTTAATAAGTTCCACAGTTTACAACTGATATGCCTCCACCGGATGTGTCAGGAAAGTTAGATGTCATCACTCTGGAGAATTTACATATTGGAATAATGGATGTTACGAACTGTGTGAACAATATTATTCAGAAGTTAAATGTGTTTCAAGAAATAGTGAAAAGCTCCAATCTCAAACGTTAAAATAAAAAAACGTAAGTGTTTTTTGGATTAAGATTATCACAGAACAGATGGTTTGGATCAATACAATCGTAAAGAAAACATTCGTATTTATGGAATTCCTGAGGACAGGGCCGGTCTTAGCAAGTGTGGGGCCCGATTGGAAGCACTTTTACGGGTCCCACTCAGTGGCTTGTGCAAAAAATTGAGGAGGGCATCAAGTAATAGACCTAATCATAGAAATCAGAAAGAGCGAAGTCCGAAAAAGGTAATGCCAAGTTAGTTTTTCGCTTCCCCAGCGGAGACTCTCCATGTCCGTTCCATGGACATCCCCTAACACCCAATAAATCCATGGGTTGCTATACCCCATACCTTCTTTCTGGCCAGGTAGCTACTGTGGTGTAGGCTACGGAAGGCCATGCGTTAAATTAAATCAACAACACTGCTTGATGTAATCAGTCAGCAAAAAGATAAGATATAACTTTAGGTTAGCATATCTGAAGAGGCAAAATTCCTGACAGTCTCAATCAGGGACCAGATCCAGCCAGTATGTGTAAGGGGGGCGATTTCAGTGATATTTGGAAGTCAAGTCTCATTATAGGTTCTACTACTGTAAGAAAGATGAAGTATACTTTACAACACTGTTGTGACAAAACAATGGACGGCCAAATGGCCTTATATCGCTAAAGCTGTTTTCCGAATTGTTCAAAATCATGGTGAACAAAGTTTCTGTCGTAGGTTTTAGGGGGGCAATCGCCCAATCGCCCCCCCCCCGGATCCTACTTTTCGCGACAACATACAAGCACTATATGGCATGGCATTTTCCAGTATGTTCTTGCAACTACCAATCCACCGGAAAGCATCATCACTATCACATTAGAAAAATATCAC
>Ga0210059_1012132_pt1 | contig 13079 bp, 9 predicted proteins | sample Ectturendosymbi2_FD_188042 | JGI IMG/M metagenome (GOLD analysis project Ga0210059, IMG submission 188042) | Ecteinascidia turbinata endosymbiont from Florida, USA - Sample 2 (SPAdes) (version 2) | ecosystem: Host-associated > Tunicates > Ascidians > Unclassified | place: Key West, Florida...
CTTAGCAGTTATTATCCGGTTAACCGGTTAGCTAAATTCCAAATATACGGATATATCCGTTATCCGGATAGTAAAAATTATTGATATCCGAACTAACCCTAGTTGCGAGTACCTACATTTGCGGGGCGGGTGCGGGAACCCGCATTGCTTTACTTGCGGGGCGAGTGCGGGTTGAACTTGCTGCGGGTGCGGGGCGGGCGCAGGATGAGAAAATCTTTGTGCGGGTAAGTGAGTGTTGAGCCAAAGCCCATGAACTTAATCAGTTCAAATCGCAAAACACGTAGGTGTAGTAAAGTTGTTTGCCGGCATTGCGCTGAGGACAGTAGGCCCGCAGCAATTATTACATTATGATGCAACAACCCATTGTTGCGAAACATTAGCTCAGACTCTTGCCATGTGGTGGGCAAGTGAACATTTTCCAATGCTACCGTCGTACTTGGTGAGGAAGAATTCAGTCTAGTAGCACTTCTAAATGGACAAAACAACGCTTAACGCACAGCTAGTCACAACTGGACTGAAAAAGTGTTTTTTATCATCTCAAATCTGTCAACTGCGGAAGATCAGATCTGTGGAAAAGTTTTGGTTGTCAATGAAAAAAATGAATAGCTTGATTTCGCTGCTTGTTACACTTGTCCTCAGGTATTATAAGTAGCAAGTTTTGCAACTTTTTTTACAGCTTCCTAAATACGTACTCAGAATTTGTGTAGTACGATGTTTTAAGCTGGTTCCAGGAATTTTATATTTTGCAATTTTTTCCTTTTTCACATGCAACTTTTCGCAAATATTTCAGTATAGTTCTGTTCTCTTTGATAACCGAATCAATCGAACTGAATAGTGACTTAAAGCAATTGTAGAAAGGACCCGGTCAAACATCAGTTCACAACTGCATGCCAAATTGTTTAATTGCCAAGAAACGTTATGTACTGTGGAGCTTGCCAAACAACTTCAAGTTTTTTAGCAAATTGCCAAGCAACTTCATGCACAAGTTTTAGCATGCTACGCAAACTGTTGGGAAAAGATCTCCATTTCTCCCCAGATAATGTTTGGAAATATTTAGCATTATATGTAAATAAATCACTTGAGTAAATCACCTTCCTTGAAAATGCTCGTGCATAAATACAACATTTTACTGCAATTTTTTTTTAAATTAATGCATACTTCTCACGATTTTATTGCAACAAAAACTTGCCCTAGTTGAGAGTTTTTAGTAGTTTTCGGACAGCTGCGGGTTTAAGACCGACAAAGTGCAGTGCGGGTTAGGATGGTCTGCGGGGCGGGTGCGTGTTAGAAGCGTCCGGGAGCGGGGCGGGAGCGGAAAAAGTTCAACCCGCGCAGGACTCTAGTGTACACACCAAGCATACAAAAAAGTAAGAAGTGCTGGGAAAGTGCCTTGCTCCTCTCAAGGCTGGACACGTACTAACACCGGTTGTCTAATGCCCTGCTGTATGGTTATCCATTTTCTGTGCTTTTGCAAATGTCGATACAGCTGTGGTGAGGATAAAGTGCTTTGCTCCTCCCAGTGTTGGTCATGTGCAAACACCGTGTCTGTAATGTGCGCTGATGTATAGCTAACCACTTTTTGTGCTCTTGTGTCTGTGATATGGACCATGAGTTTGCAATAAAATATTATTAGTATATTATATAAGGCCTTTCACATTCTGCTCCAACATTTCGCTTCTGTTATAAGACCGCATGATATTCAGGATAGAACAAATTCTCTCAATGGGAGCTGATGTACCAAGCGTAGGACCAGTGGCGTAGGAAGGAAGGGGCTCTGGAGGCTCCGGGCCCAGTGCGGAACCTTCTGAGGTGCGGCAGTTTGTTGATTGAAAATTAATTTTGGAAGTAGTTCCATAGTTCCAACTCTTCTTTATTATTTTTACAGTAAAGGAATTTTTGAAAATTCTAGCTCTTCGGTTGTTGTTTTTAAAAGTCCTAGACTGGTAGGCTAGCCTTAAAAATAGGAAATGTGGCCGTGGAGTGAGCAAATTGATTTAATTTTTACTCAAAAGTATCGGTAAAATCCAGTTTGTTAAAGTGCCCTAATGTTTGTTTTGAAATTAGGGATTTTTTAACATAGTTGGAGGCAATTCCTCCAATCCTTCCACCTTCCTCTCCAGCCAAAGCCACTTCCCTCAACCCAGTCAAAAATCTTTGAACAAAGCAAAGATATGACATTGGACTGCAGACTAGCAAACGTCACTGATCCGGTAATTTGAGGTTTATATTGCCCCTCCACCCAAAATCTAATACAGAAGGCCCGCATGAAATCACAGCGAATAGTCAAATCTAGCTTAATCTTTTTTCTCCTATCATTCCATCCTTAGCAATACTCCAACGGCACATCATTACATCACCTGACATCTAGGCACTGGCAACAAATATATTCTTGGCATGCATCATGCTATTTTCAATGTTCAGTGGGATATTTTCAATACGTGCCACAAGCTGTAGACCGGTCATTAGGTGGGCTTATCAACATTACAATTTTGGCGGTTGAAATGAAGAACCCGGAAAAGTTAGCTTTGCTCAGTTTTAGTAGAACTGCTGTTTTCCTGTATAAACGTAACGGTGTCGGAAAATGACGTTCTTGAAGCGAGATAGCAGAGTTGCTATTTCAACTGATTTGCTGCTAATTAAAACTAGCAGGATTTTCTCACTGTTAGCAGTAAAACTTTCAATCTAGTAATGAGCTGATTTTCAAGCAGAATTTTGAAAAACGTTTGGCAGGTTTAGCAGGTAACCAATTCCTGGCAGAAACTGTTTCAATACTTTTTGGAGTTAAAGGCCACAAGGATGGCGGCAACTGAATCAGACACAGTTTATTGACGAGGAAACTAGTTTCGCGTTTTCCAACGCATCATCAGTCCTGTAAATATAAGACAAACCTTACAGGAGAAATGTTGGCTCTTGAAAACAAGTAAAGAAAAACACACGAACTGTGGCCAGTTGCAACGACATTACTAAAAAATTTTTCCGAAGCTAAAAGATTAGGACTGCTGGAGTGACTGGAAACGCCACTAATTATAAAAACAGCCAGGGCGACATTCCCCTATGTTCAACCAGAGATTAAATTTCGCAGCCCTCCCGGCCAATTTCACCACGAGCCGCCACTGATGTTTGGTAAAAAAACTCCTTGGTAAGCCAAAGCACTATAGTATTGTCAAAAGCTTCGACATGCATGCTTGCAAGATTCAGAATTGGAATGTCGTCTCGGTGCTAACTACTGCCTACCCTGCTGATTCAAGAAAAGCCTATAGCAAAGTTTGCAATAATGCAATCATGTAGATAAATTCTTAGCTTTCATATGTTGTAAAAAACATCAGAAGAACAGCCTACAGAAGATTTTTCAGAATGAACATCGTTCGGAGCTGTTAAAACACTTCGGCGCCAAGGAAGTACGATACTGTTCAAGATATAGCATGTTCTTTTAAACGGAGCTCCAGCATCAGAAACGTATTTCATTTTTTCTCTCGTCAAAAGTGCCATGCAAAATTATTTTCACAACGTTCAAGTGCCTTGTTATTGTTGCGTAACATGGTACGAGACTCGGACAACTTTTTTCGCTTCTTTGTTCGCACTTGAGGCATGGACGTCCGCAGGGGGTGGGGCAAAACGGGCATTTGTCCCTCCCTGGAAATTGGGACAAAGAACCAAAAGTTTCTAGAACACCTGAAGCTAGCAGCTAAGTTCCGATTAATTCATTTAATTGTTGCAATGACAGTTTATTTGCCGGTATGACACGGACACTGCACAAGAGCCAGGTTCACTGTTCTTCCCTGTTGTCAAACAGTGATGAGATTGCAGTTCGCTCAAATCCAATCCTTTGTCTGCAGCGGCAGGTTACGAATCTTGCTAGTGAATTTCTGCTGTTGGTCTTTACTGCGTAACAATAAACACGTCAATAAATCTTCAAACGTTCACTTCATGTTGCGGTAGTAGGCGTGTTTTAGCATGTGACCAGAGATCCACTGGGGGCTCTTTCCACCCAGATCTGCTTTTTTTAGTCGACCTGGGTGTTTAGGTTTAACGTTTATCTTTATACATTCTAAATTATTGTGAGCAAATTTGAGGTGTGGAAAGCGCGACACTTTATTGGCTCGCTCCGGGCGGCATTTGGCCTCTCTACGCCACTGTGTGGGACTATCCTGGCTGACTGAATGCCTAACCGGGACAAAGCCCTTAAAACCGGGACTGTCCTGGCTAAAGCGGGACGTATGGTATGCCTAGTATACTCTATATTACCGCAATGTATATATCCTCATCTTCTTTCGTGTATTTGTGTTTTTTCTCTTTACTGCGATGCATGTTTACAGTCTAGCGCTTTGCGTGTCGGAGTGAAGACGTTACACAATACAATGATAAACGCCGTGCTCCCGAGCTTATTCAATCTCTTTGTGCACCGTTACTAATAGATTTAAATTTATTTGTTTATAGCAGACACGAAGTCCATAGTATGAACACACACACTCTGCAGAACGCAGGTCGATAAAAACAGACAATACAGAACGTAGTACAAGACATTGAAGCCGGCGAAATCACAGGGTTACAGACACTTTTTGCAACTGCATTGAAGACAGAACCATAGGGTTACAGACAGATTCTTAACACTATTAATAGATAACACGTAACACTTGTTACAGCACTACTGCGGAGTAGGGCGCTAATTCCTAACTTGGTCTAGTCTAGGTAAAATGCGAAAGCGTTGTGGCTTTACACGCCATCGATCAAACGGACACTGCGAAGTTCGATCAGATTAAAACTATATTGCATTGGTTGATTTTTCATGTTATGTCAAACACGAATCATTAGCTTTTTACTAGTTCTTCCCCTCTGGTCATACCAATCATTTCTACCATCGCCGCCGTTACCTATAGCGTCACGTTTTGTCGGTCCCCGCAGAATTTTTGTTCGTTTAACGACAGTTACAACTTTTCTTTACGCTATGAAGTGTAAGCTCGGCAGTGGATCCGCCACACAAACCTTTTATGACCGAAAAGTAACGCAGTTAAGCGGGGAATTGTTGAGCCGTGGGTGTGACGTAACAATGACATCAGGGAGTCGAAGGATGTCGTTACATGTTTTACCGCAGTACAGGTGTGGCGGCAGGTAGATGGCGCCACATGAAAATAAATAGTCACCGCTAGATGGTGCCCATGAGTAACAAGTCACTGTGATAGTCACCACAAGCGAATTATCTTAGTTCACTTAACCTATATAATGATAGTGCAACCTAGTAGTAGCAGAGTGAAGTCAGTGATGGATCTCTATTGATGCTGGTTGCTTTCCTGTTTTAATTGCCATCTTTCGCTTGTGCTTGCCTCAGTAGTTCAAGGCGATGCAGTCAACTGCAACAAGGGGGTCTCCAACACGGTGCCCGCGGGCACCAGGTCGCCCGCAAGGACCACCTTGGTCGCCCGCGGCCTGTTTCGAAAGTAGGATTAAGATTATGGGTGTCATCACATACATTAATGATAACATATAGGTAAACTGAACTAAATTTTTATTTCAGAAGTGTGTATCAAACTTGTAGCCCTTAGCGTTAATTGGAACCCAAGAAGTAGCTCTCAGTTACATAAAGGTCGGCGACCCTGCCGTAGTGTATTGGGGGTTTTTGGGGATTGTTGCGACTGTGATCACTTTGAGCGAGGCTTCGTTGAGCAGTGATTTGTTAAATAAAAGAAGCATCCCATGGTGGAAAAATTCTCTAACAAGAATTCAACATATGCTAGCTAACGCTGTCTTAAGAACAACGCAAACGAAACTTAACGACTTTTTTTGCAAGAATGTAATGCAGTACTGCACCACCTTATGCTCTGTATTGTATGTCTACAACTGCCAGTGTTTTTAAATTCTTCTTTGTGTTTTTCTTATGAGAGTATTCGCTAAAACACGATACAGTCAGCGGCGCAGCCAGCCCAAAAGGTTGGAAAAACTTTTGGGCGGGCCATATTATGTCATCAAACTTCGCCAAAACGTTGGTTTGGAAACACGACTATGACGTCAAATTGCGACGTCACAAATAGCCCACACCAAATACAAATGACCCCCATATGCCACTCAAGGAAACCCCCCTATGAAAATTGTCTGCGTACGCCAGTGTTTGACAGTGACATTTTCGGTCGGTTAACCTGCAAAAATTAAAAATGCTGTTCCCGCCAACCAAGTACGATTTCAACAATTCCATGTCATTGAACGCTTTTGAGTCCAGGGGCGGGTCCTAGGGGGGGACTGGGCGATCGCCCCCCCGCTAAAACCTATGAAAGTAACTTTGTACAATTCGGAAAACAGCATTCACGATATGAGGCCATTTTACCGTCCATTGTTTTGTCACAGTAGTGTTGTGACGTATACTTGATCTCTCTTACAGTAACGAAGCCGTTATGAGACTTGACTGCCAAATATCACTGAAATCGCTCCCCTTACCTTACGGGCTGGATCCGACCCTATTTGCGTCGAAAGCGGCAATTACAAGCGCAGTGATCGTGGGGCACTCTAGTAATGATTTATTATTTTTTATTGACCGTAATTTTAGTCAATACCGTCATTTTCGGCTTTTCGCAAAGTGATTTACGATTTTTTTAAATTTTTCTTCGTAACAATGAGAGACGGGGCCTCACGGGTGGATTAGCCTAGGGCTTCGCATCAGCTAAATCAGGCCCTGGATGTACCATTGTAAATACATCAATGAACTTGTTTTGGTTCTGCGAAAGTCTGAAATATGTTAAATTTAAGTGATTTTCACCGACATCTCAGTACTTAGATGACGCCAGGCAAATCCGGATCTTCGCCTAAACCGAATGAAATCGTCGGTCAAATCGAATCCGGATTAACCGAGGTTTACTGGTATTGACACTGGGGTGAATGGGAATGCAGCAATCGATGGAAGGGGTGAACGAAACGGATAAGAAGCACTGATCTAGGCCTTTATAAGGTAAGGAAAAGAATGTAGGCTGCACGAAATGATGAACATTATGCGCCGGGGCTTACAACCGAATAAATACGGTATTTCCATTGGCTTCATAAGCTAATGACTGACATACAGAGTCCTCTTTGGGAAATACAACGTAGCAGTTACTTTCGTTTCGTTCAAGGGGGGTTATCAATTGTGACGTTGCACTCATATGAACTTCGGTGCAGTGTTACAAGCTGTAGCAAACGATCAGAGGGTGACGTCATTTATGGAAGGGTGGTAATGACTTGACGGAAAATAGGTACTTTTCGAGGTTGATAGCGATTCTGCACAATTCATAAAATTATTTCAAAACTATTGTGCCATAACATTTTTACATTTTGTAATACCACCTCACTGCAAATCCTGAACATGACGCAAGAACCTCTCCCAGATGAAACTGAAGCGCTTCTCCAGTTGATGTACCATGTTGGTTTGACGCAGGATACGTTGAAGCTAACTGTCAGAATATGCGAAATGCTTCTGGTCGCACAAACAAGAAAGCTCACACAAATCATAAATAGCAATAAACAACCACACTCATCTCTGTAACACCGACTGCTGCAGAAGTATCGCTTGTGGGGAAGCACCGGAACTGCTGCTAATGACAAGAAGCTGTTTGTCATGAAATGCTTCGCAACTCAAGCTTTCCAGCGTAATATGAAACAAATAAACAAAACAATGACAAACAAGATGACAACGAAGAACTTGGCGATACGTTTGAATGACGACGGCCCGGGCTGGATCGCTCTGACAATGTCGTCGTTTCTTCTAAATATGTTTATTTTCTCAGAAATTATCTCATTCTTCGTGTCCCTGTCTAAATCCATTTCGTTGATTGCGTTCTTGATGTGACTTTTGACCTCCGACCTGGCCCAACCCTGGGGAGCGTCGAATATCGACAAACCCACCGCACCATCCAAACCCAGGGTGTTCTTCACGATCCTGCGGATGATGGCGCCACCGCTGAAGATCGCTGCAAAAAAAGCAAACCTGATAGAGCAGGTGGGGGTTGGGAGGACGAGTTGAGGCGCTGGGAGGACCACGCAGAACAAAAACTCAAGCGCACCTCTTTATCCAAGGCACGAGTTCACCAAAGCACCAATGATGGGCGGGCGCTTAACATGGGCAACACGCTTGAAGGTAGAAAACGAAATGCGAACAAGAAATGATGCTGTTGATGGGTTGGAATTACCAAAGAGCGGAAACAAGGTATAGCGCGACGTGACGACCATTTTTCAATGATGATGTAATTAGTTAAGACCAAATAACAGGTTTCATTCAAATCATCTGAAGGGAAAGACTGAACGGAACGTGATATCGCAAGATAAAAAAATACCTCTCACGATGATGATTGTCTTGAGCGTAAAATGTCGAACTTAAAACCTATCAACGGGTTTGTTTCTATATACCGTAAAACCTCTATTTGAACGCCACTATAAAGGAAGGGTTGAAAAATAGAGCGCCACCGTCTAATTGAACGCCACTTTGATGAATTCTTCTATTTTGGAAAAAGTTACGGCTGAAATCTCCTTTCTACCGTGTTTCTCCAAAAATAAGACCTACCCTAAAAATAAGACCTAGCCTGAAACTTGATATTGATGCGGAAAGTATTGAAAATGACGAGGACGGCTTCAACAGCGACGTGTCACTTGATTTTCACCCAGTGAATCTGTGATTACTTACCGGTAATCACCCTGTATTCGTGTCTTTTGCTAATTATGTAAATGTGTTAGATGTTTATCTCAAAATTCTGACCAGCTAGTCACTAAATAGAGCGCCACCCTCTAATAGAACACCACTGTGGGGGAAGGGTTGAAAAATAGAGCGCCATGCCGGTGAAATAGAGGTTTTACGGGTATATTTTATTGCTTTCAGCAAATCCACGTCGATCATCGCCCACTTGTTTCCCTTTTAATCAGTAACCTTGAACGACAAGCGACGCACTTCGCAGCTGTTTTTTTTTCATTGAGACATTTCGGTCTTTTATCTCACCTTTGCAGTAAAACTCGCCATTAATGTTTCACCCTATATTTTGAAACTTTCTGGCCGAATGACTTAATTTTTTTCGGTCATTTCAAAAACGTTTCAGTCTATGACCGAAAAAAACACAGCTTCGCAGCATCTTCAAAATGCGCGTCTCAGAAGCCCAGAGTTAAAAAACCTAACAAGGCAGGCGGATGTTTGTTTCAAAAGTTTCTTTTTGCGTCCACTTGTCGTCACACAGGAGTCCAGCAGTAGGAGAGAAATGAAGACATTATAACATCACGTTTTAAAGTAAATGGCTAAAAACATCGGACGGGGGGGGATGCTCGTGCTCAGTTGCGCACAAAAGTAAATTGTTTTGATCAAGTGTCAAATGTTTTGCGAGATATTTAGCTTGAGATTGACAACCGTTCGTTTTCACAAAGTTAAAGGTGTTCTACTAGTTACATATATTCACTTTTTGTATGTTTGCCTTGCACGCATCGTCTTCATCAGCGGTTCCCAACCGGGGATTCCCGAACCCCTGGGGGTCCGCAACAAGATATTCGGGGGTGCGTTATGCGTTTTTCGATGGCGAAAGTTTGGATGTTCTATTCCAAGTGAAAATAACATAGTTTAGCCTAATTGTTTCAGTTAACATTACTAATTTACCAAGTTAAATGCGCGCACTGCTATTTCTGCTTCACGCTGCGGTAGGCACGTTGAAGATGGCCGGTGATGCGATTGTAAGCATATTGTGACGTTCAAATGTCTATGGCGAAATTGTGATGAGAATGTTTGATGTAGCAGAACTCCAACGCTTCTGTTGTGTAACCATGCAAAGTTACCAGAAATTGAATACAAAAGCCCTGCTTATTTTTGTGCCTTTTGCAACGACATATTTGCGCAAATCTAGATTTTCCTCTTTGCTTCATTTGAAAAACAAGTAGTGGAACCGTTGGAGCCCCTCGAACGATTTTCGCGTGGCTCTGAGTAATTGCGCGCCAAAGCATGAGCGGGTATTTCAGAGAAGTAGCAACAAAAAATCACTAGGTTTGTTTCTAATGAGCAGTATGGTATAAAAGTTAAACAGCATACGACTGAGTGTTTTCTATTGTGTTGTCAGCAACCCTGTGCATCACGAGTAGAAATTAAAAAATGAAGATACTGCAAAATCGGAGTGTTTTTGTGATTTACACACTTTTTTTGGGGTGCGAACCAGGGATGTAGAAGGGGCTATTTCGTCAACCGCTTCCGCTTCCAACAGAGCCTGAACTCTATCAGAGCCTGGACTCTATCTCATCTATGAGCTTGCTGGCAAGCATGGCTATCAAAACCAGCAGCTTACGATTTACAAGGGCACATTACTAGTTAAAATGATCGCATAAGTTAGTATCTGTCAGCACGGTACTGCTACTCTGTTATTACAAAAAACACAACCTGGAAAAACTGTCTTCAGCACATATCAATACAAACAGCACTTACAACAACTTGGCCTTACCCCAGTGGTTCTTAACCTTTCTACCCACTCGTACCCCCGTGAGCATTCGTTAAATTTTCTCGTACCCCTTGTCTGAAATCAAATAGTAATTGATACTAACACAATTTCATTGCAACGATCTAACAATACAATGAATTTACAGTAAAGTACACCAACAATCAAACATGGTTCTTTTGCTGTTTTTACAATGATCATGCTGCAGTGAGGCTCGTTGTTTGAGGTCGCCACTCGCATGTCTTCACCGGGCTCTGAAAGATTCCTGGCCTTACTTTTGAGGTGTAAGAGAGTTGAGAAACTGCGTTAACATAAGTTATTTATTGCAAATGGCACAAGCACTTTCAAAGCTGCCTTTGCTAACTACGGGGAAGCGTTGAGTTGCATGCACCAGAAAGTATCTAACTGCATGAAATGGAAATTCATTTTAATTTTTCTACCGGCTTTCATTTCAACTGGATCTTCCATCATTCCACCACTGTCATCCGTAGAATTTTGGTTAAAAATAAATGGGTCTTGCATCCAACAGTGTGAAATAGAAATCCTAGCTGAAAGTATCTGTGGAAGGGCTGCCGTATAACACCTGCAAATGCTTTTATATTTTAATGACAATGGGTTATCATGAAGTTGTAGAAAATTAGCATAGTAGCCTGATCAAATTAGACAAATACAGCTTGAAAGTTTATGAGTGAAGGCAGTGATCTTTTCCCTAGCTTTGATCATGTTCATTGCCGTTCCCTGGATGGAGGTGTTAAGTCGTTGAGGTTGCTGAATATATCTGAAAGTTAGCCTATGCCAAAGACATAATGAACTCATTTTCAAGGTGCTCTGCTATGCCACTACCTCCGTGTCTCAGACACTGCTCGATTTCTTTGTGCAGCTCACGAACACGAATAAGCACTCGAACACAGGATAGCAACGGCACTTTTGTGTAGTAAAGAAGAACATTGTGTTGAGCTTAAACTTCGTTACTTCGTGTAGTAAAGAAGAACATTGTATTGAGCTTAAACTTCGTTACTTCGTGTAGTAAAGAAGAACATTGTGTTGAGCTTAAACTTCGTTACTTCGTGTAGTAAAGAAGAACATTGTGTTGAGCTTAAACTTCGTTACAAAAAACTCTGAACAGACCGTGATTGAAGGTTTGGTCTCTGAGAAAGTTTACTGCACTCACAACAATCGACAACACATCTTTAAAATTTTCAGGGCGTGCATGCCTAAAAATGTTGGCACTTCGTACCCTCTGTTGCGGTTTTTGTTACCCCCAATGGGTACGTGTACCCCGGTTAAGAACCACTGTCTTTGCCTAACAAATATCAATGTAAATTGCATACCATACCGTTTAAGGTTGCTTCAAAGCGTTTTGATTGTCATGCATTATTACGTCATAATAATGCTTTGAGCAAAATTCTAGAACGCAAGGTTTTGGACAAACTTTTTTTTAAATGTCAAAAGCTTTTTAGCCTAAGTTGGCAAACACATATGTACAGTAATATTTAAGTTAAGTTCGCACAAAGCTCTGAAAATACCTGGATTCAACTTTTTCAGCAATTTATTGGAATTTACAGCAAATCAAACGTGACAACTGGTCATAAAAATGTTAAACACAAAACATTATATTGCTAAAGTTCACGATTTGATATAATTGTTCATCAAGTTCGTTTGCTTTCAAAATGGTTAGTGAAGGTGGAAGGGGCAGTTTGCTCGATGCATGTTATCAATACAAACAAATAACTTACTTTTCAGCTCTGTTAATCCGCGGACAGACGCACTAACTTTTTGTGTGTGTGTCTTCAGACATTAGGGCAAATAACGTTTGCACATAACTTCCCGCTTCGCACAGATTTTCCTACAGCAGCTTCACTCCGCACTGTCATGCGATGTTTCGTTAACTTGGACCAGTTGGATGATTTGACTCAAAATGACTCAATCAAACGCTTGGCTTTGCCTAACATTGTGAAGTGAATAGCATATTGTAAGTGAATGCTAATGTAAGTGAATGCTATATGTCTTGCTGAAAAGAATAGTTAGCTTCAGTCAAAGCATCAATCAGTCTCCAAACATTAGCCCTAATGATCAGCATCTGTTTGCTAAGGCAGTTGAAAGCACAACTGCTAAGTTCGCGCCTACCACATAAGTTCGCACAAACAGCTCAGATTCAAGTTGCGAACATAACCGGGAGATTGCTGTGCTTTCAAACTGTTGCCATTGTAGTAGACAGCAGCTAGGTTTGAAAAGTCAACTCCGATAAAATCGGTAAGCTGCACGATGACTTGGCCTTCTACGAAGAACGCCATGGATGCTAGTTATGCTCTAACTCAGTGGTTCTTAACCGGGGGTACACGTACCCCTTGGGGGTACCAAACACCGCAACAGGGGGTACGAATCGCCAACATTTTTAGGCATACACGCGCTGAAAATTTTAAAGATGTGTTGTCGATTGTTGTGAGTGCAGTAAACTTTGTCAGAAGCCAAACCTTGCATCACGGCCTGTTCAGAGTTTTTTGTAACGAAGTTACAAAGTAACGAAGTTTAAGCTCAATACAATGTTCTTCTTTACTACACGAAGTAACGAAGTTTAAGCTCAATACAATGTTCTTCTTTACTACACGAAGTAACGAAGTTTAAGCTCAACACAATGTTCTTCTTTACTACACGAAGTAACGAAGT
>Ga0210059_1012133_pt1 | contig 13078 bp, 9 predicted proteins | sample Ectturendosymbi2_FD_188042 | JGI IMG/M metagenome (GOLD analysis project Ga0210059, IMG submission 188042) | Ecteinascidia turbinata endosymbiont from Florida, USA - Sample 2 (SPAdes) (version 2) | ecosystem: Host-associated > Tunicates > Ascidians > Unclassified | place: Key West, Florida...
TTCTCAAATCTCGAAAATTCATAACCGCTTGGTTTGATAACGAATGTGTTGCTACGCCTGTGGTACTGCCAAAGAACATTTTGCAATGCACCTGATCTCGACTTACAGTACAATGTTGGTGAAAAACTAAGAAATAAACATCAATATTCTGATCGCTAAGGGGGGTGCTTGAGCCCCTTCAGCACCCCCCCTGGCTGCGCCTTTGGACGTGAAGTATGAACGGACAATGTTTGGAGCTTCTAAGCGATAGTGGCATTGTTTGTTACGACACAGTCAACGGAGCATATGAGATCTTGAGTTAGTTTCGAAAATAATTTGGCGGAATGAGCATGTGGCTTGAGTGTCTTGTCTGCCTTCACATCCACTGGACAGTGAGCCCTAGCGGTGGTTATAACTTTTGCTCCTCGAGCAGCGTGTCTCCGAAAAACTATTCCACAGGCTGAGGCGCTGCAATTCTCACCTCAATTATCAAATAAATTCCAGGTGGTTTGCAGTATTTCTTGCTGATGTTGATCAAATCTCGCTTGCTGATTCCAAACGTTTTTGAAAATATTACGGAAAGGTATGCCTAAACACCGGAGACAGGACAACAAATAACAAAGAAATAAAAGCAGTATGATGATAGCAGCAATATTTGACACACCTCGTGCAGGCCGCATAATGAGCACTTTTAAGCTAAAGCATTTCAAAAGCTGAAAGTTAAAGGGTGGTTGCTCAACTCCCTGTAGATTATCCAAATACGCAGTTGTTGGAATATAGATTACTTAAACTATGTTCTACACAAAGCTGCTATTCCAATTAAACTGAAGTATGTCGAAACAAGAAGTTCAGCATACAGTGCAAGTACAGCAGGTATGTCAACACTTATTCAGGGTTCTTTTACAGGCGAAATAAAGATCAACCTAAGCTTTCTTTGAAAATACAAGCTAGTGCGTGAAAATGTCGGGGGCGGGGCAATTGCCCGGTTTGCCCCATCCTGGTTGCGGACCTGACACGATGCGATTAGAGTTCAAGTAGTGCAAAATGACTCATGGTCTCACGAATGTACGTGAAGAACACTGAATGTGCTTACAAAAAACGACAATGATTGTGGAAGTGCAAAGATACAACAAAATGGAACGGTGCCAAGCAAACTGAACAAGTTTCCTAGATTGATTTCAATGGGCTTTTACTAAGGTTGCGCCAGTAGGTGACAGATAAAACACAACCGTCTGTTCTGACCTTCAAAATCAAGGGCGTAACGAGGGGGGCAAAGGGGGCACAATGCCTATGGCACCGAATAACTAGGGGGGGGGGCGAAAAATCCTAACAATGTCACAGGCACTTTCTTCAATGCAGTACATTTGCTTCCGAAAGACATCAGGTTCGAACATGGGGGCGCCAAACTTGCTTCTTGCCCTGGGCGCCATCTAATCTTGTTTAAGACCTGCATTGCCTCCCTCGAAATTTCTAGCATATCTTTTCATTTTGTGCTTCGAGAGGTGTTGCATGAAACCAAATACTGTTCCACGCTTAAAGTCAAAATATTTCGCACCTCCAAAAATTTTGGTCAGGATGCGTCACTAGCATGGGCATCGGAAGGGGGGACAGGAGGGGCCTTGGTGTCCCCCTGGAGTTTGAAATTATTAGCAAAAAAAGGTTGTTTTTTCAATTTCGAGGGGTAGAAACCAAATTTCACCACTTTTGCCCCCCCCGGAAAAAATTTTGGGAAAATCCCCTACTGGCCACCCCCTGGAAAAAATCCTTGCAACGCCCGTTGTCACTGGCTCTGCTTTCTTCACTTGGCGGTGATTCAAACATGCACGTGTCAGTATTCGAGTAAAAAGTCTTCACAAAAGTGATACAAGTGGATCGATCTGCATTTTTGATATGAAATCAATTTAATATAAAGTGTCACACAACACCACACATACCCAGTCTTGAAAACCGCAAGCAATCTATTCAGGTGAAATATTAAAAGGCTGAAATAAGAGCAGAGAATGCAAACAATTTCAAAAATAAAATTAAAATCAATAAATCCAAACATGAGCTGCAGCAATTGCTGTACAACACTGGAAAATGCGTCATTTCTGAATACTTGTTTCCACTGAAATTAGAAGACTGTCTGAAACTACTCATCGAGCAACGCAACAAAACGATATTGACGCTCGTCGCTGTGACTTAAAACACAGTAATTGTAATTGTATTGTGTAACGTCTTCACTCCCACACGCAAAGCGTTAGACTTTTAACATGCATCGCAGTAAAGAGCGTTGATAAAATGTGTAAGGGGAATTGCTTTCGTTAGGTTGGCAGCCGAGAAATATGTTTAATGTTTGGCCAACATGCTGTTGATGGCATAACGTATAACATTATGAGTCGCTACATGAACACCACAGTTTGCACATGCCAAGTTTTGCTTCAGCGGAAAGGTTTTGCTTCTTTTCATTATTTGTGAAACACACGTGACCATGCTTTGCTGTGCTTTCCATGGTAACCACAAAGTGCACAGTGCTTGCAAAGCCTTCACAAACCTTCCTGTTGTTTTTTAGTCTTGCTTAAAGCAAGGTGCATCTAGTTTCGTAGCTTTTTGTAATTATGGCAGGTCTTTTGTAGGTAAGCACTGTCTTCGTATTTTAACTTGTTTCTCTCTCTGATGGAGTTAGCAGGTGGGTGAAAGGTATATCCCGGCATTATAGCAATAACATCAAACTGGAAAAACGACTTCGCCTCCCAACATGTGACGAGAAAGAGCACCCACAACTTAGGACTGCAGGATAATATAAGATGCGCTTTGCCAGAAACTTAACCTTGCATAGACAAGCTACTCAAGATCAAACAGTATCAAACTGCCGATTGAATTTGATTTAAATGACAACTTGCATACCATTGTTAAAGTGCGTAAACATGTTCGTTAATATAGGCGAGATCTTGTGTCGCCCTATGGCCTGGATTCTACTTCTAGAGTTTCGCTCACATTTGTATTTAGCCAGCTAGACCACCACGGCGCGTAGTTTGGCGTTTCGCTATTTTGCTTTCATCGTATACATATCAAGGTCATGGACCAACAAAAATCCTTGCGTGGACCCTTATGGATCCATGGACCCCGGGTATGATTCATTGACTTAGACCAGTGGTGGGCAATTAATTTGGCTCGGGGGCAACTTTGAGAAGGCCGTGTTTAGCGGAGGGCCGTAACCTTCTGATGCTGTGTTTCTCAACCGTTTTTGGTTCTTACGACCATCTTCCTTCTCTTCTTTCAATACGTGCGATATTATAACCAATACGAACACCACAAAATGCATTTCCAGCAAAATGCAACGAATTACCACAATATTTTTACCACAAAAATGTATTTTATAACATTTAATTTCAAACGGCAATTGAATTTCACAAACATTTATGTGACGGTTGACTTTGCCACAGTATAGCCAACTTCGAAATTCGTGGATGAGTGTTTGACAGTGCTAATCTCATATCATGCTCGAATTTCCTTCGACTTCGTTCTGACGTGAACGAGAGCTGAAAAACCACTCTCGCAGAGATGTATTGTGGCAAACGAAAGCAATATTCGAAAAGCCAGTTCAGACAGTTATGGATATGATTCGCGCACAGCTCACCAGGTCCGAGAAAGTGGCATTTCGTGAAAAATGCCATGTGCTGATGAATCATTCTGAAGATCACAAAATTGGTACTGTAATTAATCGAGAATATTGGCTGCAACCAGAGAGGTAGAGAATGAATTTCGTATAAGTGCAGCTTCCTCCTTGAGCTCAGAGAAATATCGCTGAAACTCAATTTCAAGGGATTGAAGGTGGTCTGTTATAGATGTCTTCAAACTCTCATCATGTTCGTCAGTGTTTTCAAGAACACTTGACAATTTCTCAAACATAACAGCGTTTCCTTGCATTGCTTTACCACGCAGGTTTTGAAACTTCGAATAAAATGCTTGCAGTTTCGTCGCGAACCTGGATGATGTTTGTACCCTTTCCTTGTAGTTTTAGATTGAAATTATTCATTTTTTCAAAAATTTCAATCAAATAAGCAGAACCTTTCAACCAAATCTTGCCACTAATGTAAAATGAGAACTCGTTTACTTTCAGTTCTGAGACTAACTTTATTTCGCCCTTCATCTCAAAAACACGGTCTCGAACACTTGCTTTCAACAGCCAGCATGCAGGGGTGTGGATTAGAAGAACTATGTATGCCAAAAACATGTCATTGCAGAGTGTTAAGTTTTCCAGATTACCTTTTCCTTCAAGACCAATCCTTGAACACTTTTTGAAAGCCTGAACGTGATCCCATCATTGCACAAGCTCCATCAGTAAAAACCCCACAAACATATTTACACTGCAACTCTGCCTACATCTCCAGAATATCTGCAATTGTTGTAGTTTGCAGTCCCTCACAAACAGGAACTCCTCTGTTTCCTGAATGAATATCTCATGAAAACAAGCGATTGAGCACAGGAAGTAACATCTGTTGAACCATCCACTAAAAAACATTGCAGATGCTTCCATTTCATTTATCACCTGGTCTTTCACATCTTCCCACATATCTGAAATGTGCCTCTGAATAGTATTGGTGAATTAGATATTCGTCTCATTTTTGCCTTACTACATTCTCTAAGATGTAGTTTTACTATTTTCAACAAACAGGGTTTCACAAGCGTTTCTCCGATCGTGTAAGTTTTTTGCTTGCCAATTTCAAATGCGACTTTAGATGAAGCCTGTGTTCTTGGTGAAAACTTCCGGAAAGATGTCTCTTACGTTTCAAACATGTTCCATGGCGTCGGAAGAATTCAAATCCTTATTTGGCATGAAATGTTGTATCATCTTCGAAGGTTCCATAGACAAATCACTGAGTCTTTATACCACTGCATTACGTTTCTTCCTGAATGTTGACTACAAATACACAACAATATACTGCTGTTAGGCTATCTTAGACAACAAATAGTTTAAAACCAGAATAAATTCTTTGTGAAGTTCTGGAAGGCTTTGTCTCTAACTAAATGCTGTATGATCTTCGAAGGTTTCAGAAATTAGCACTGAGAACAACGTCGCACTAACAGACTATGGCTTCTCTGTGGTTTTGCCAGCTATGGATGAAAAAACAAATTTCAAATTGGCTACTCTTGAAACTACTTACGTTGTTGTCCATATTAAGAATAGAAATGAAAGTATCACAATACTACTGGAGGTACAATATGTTTTCACCCGACTGCTGGCTGCAACTTCACGATAATAAGCTGCTGGTATCAAAGACTACAACTGTGTTAGAAAAAGAACTACCAAATACGTCTGTTGACACAAGCAATATGTCGCTTGTGGTTTTCTTCACCTCGGATTTCGACAATAGACGTGCAGGATTGTGGTTGCAAAAACTAACAGATTGGATTGTACAACGGCAGACTGACGTTTCTGCTCTTCAGATTGCAACTTTGGATGCATATTGCCAATCATCATATTATGCAACATATTTTGCTATTTGATTTGGTAACTCGGATGCTAAAAATTGTACCCTTAGTAAATTATGGTATATGCAACAAACAAGCTGCTTCGAGAAGCAAATTCATTGCGATGACCAGATTTTACGATTTGAAATTAAGTTTGAAAGCAAAAACGACAAGTTACAAATCGTCACAACGAAACCCTAGCGTACCCTAAAAATATACGCGACCCACGTTGAGAAACGTTACTCTGGTATAAAAGCAAGTCGATAGAAATAGAAGCAAGTCTCGGTTCAAGTCAGCCTCAACACTTTCTATGATAAGTTGGAGGAAATTGCAGATTTGATGATATTTTATGTATGCTTCCGCGGGCCACTGAAAACGCTGTGGCGGGCCACATGTGGCCCGCGGGCGGCTAATTGCCCACCACTGACTTAGACCCATCCAAGAAAGCTGTAAAAACTGGGGTATCCTTGTTTATAAAATACCACACAGTCTGTTTGAGTAAAAATATGCACATGCCAGTGCCATGTTGTGGCTTGAAATCAAACTGGTTGTCTGTGGTGGCCACAAATGGTGCAATGCAGGACTAAATGCAATGTTCAAACAATTTGGAGATTGTAGTAGCAGGAGAAACAGGTCTATAGTACTCAAGAACACTTATGTTTTCATTCTTGTTTTTACAGATAGGTGCAATGACAGTTTGCATGCATTCCTGTGGAATTTTGCATTAAACGCACATGAAAGAGGCTACATCAAAGAGGCAAGTGTGCGTTACTACCATTAAAGAGGTAATCACACACACTTGAGCCAATACAAAAAATGTGCAAAAATGCTATCTTTGCCAACTGCACGATTTGAAGGTAGTTTTTGAAGTATAGATTTGATTGGATAACTGTTGCACTTCAGGTCATGAATTCCTTAAAAATTTTCATCTGAATTTATATTTTGCTTCACAAACGTGTTGTACAGATTTTTGTTGAGTTCAGTAGTGCCGCAAAATGTTTTTTCCACATCTAAGTTACAGCGTCATTTCCAATTGAACCTCACACTGTAGATAAGAGCCCTAGTTTGTTTCTGTTTATGCTGATATTTTGCCAGAATTGTTTGGGACAGTGTTTCTGTAAAGCTCTTGCCATTTTATTCGCCTGGTGTTCCTCCTTAGACTTTCAAAAGACTCTCGGTGCATTAACACAATGATGGACGTACTTCATCTCTCTCTTTTGGGTCACTTAACATATACTTGCATGCCACTCTCAGGCAAGTTCCCATCAGATCCATACAGCATGTCTTAGTAGCCTTGCAATACGAAGAAACATCTTGTTCAAGGATGGCCAACCTGTGGCGTATGCGCCATAAGTGGCGCATTGAATGCTTGGAAGTGGCGCATTGCATCCTTTTGGTGACAATAAAACAAGCCACTCCTACTCATTAATTTCAGTGATTTTATTTTTCCTGCACGTCCTTTCTAGAAATGCTATGTTTCTTTTAGATCAATTTGGCTTCAGAGTAGTTAAAAATATAAGTATGGTTTTCCTCTCTGTGGGAATGAAGTCCAGTAACTAGCGTTGTGACGTTTTAACAATCCCTACGTAACTTGATAACTTCAACGTCTTTGAATAAATTGTTGGCCTTGAGCCACTCCATGGAAAAGCAAGAGGATCATACATATTGGAGAAAGTAAAGTCATGTCTAGAAAACCAGCAATTAGATTGTAAACTTTTAAGTGTCTGCACTGATGGAGTACCGTCAATGATTGGTAAAGGAGCTGGAGCTGGAGCCTTACTCGAAAGGTTTTTAGGTCGTCCTCCCCTAAAATATCATTGCATTATTCACCAAGACTCTCTGTGTGGATAAGTTTTGAATTTGCAGCATGTTATGGTACCAATTGTAAAGTATATGAACAAAATTAGAGCTAAAGGATTAAACAGAAGACAATTCCGAGAATATTGTGAACTGCTAGATGAGGAATGTGGTGATCTCATCCTTCACTGTGAGGTACATTGGCGTTCTAGAGGACAAGTTCTAAATCGATTTTGGAAACTGAACCACACTGTGCATGATTTTCTAGAAGAGAAAGATGAGCTGCCCAAGAAAAGGACCCTTTTGTGTAATGAGAACTGGTTGTTAGATTTAGCATTTTATTTGATGTTACCAGCCATGTCAATTACCTCAATTTGAAACTGCAGGACAAAGACAAACTGCTTTCTAGCTTAGTAAAAGATATCAGTGTATTGATGCATGCAAAATGAAGTTGAAACAGTTTATCTCTCAGTTAAAAAAGGAATTTAAAGGAACAAGGTGAATGTGTTTAAAATATTGTCAACTTTGCATAATACATCGAAAAAATCAAATTACTACAATAAATCTTTGATAGTCGTTTTAGTGATTTTTCTGAAGAAGACCGCATGCTTGCATTTATAAATCCATTTTCACCTAACATAACATTCCAAGATGCCTAGTAATATCCAAATGGAACTCATTGAACTAAAAGCAAATTCAGTATCGAAAATGAAATTTGATGAACTGTCCACATTGCCAAGTGCGTCGGAAATGATTGGTTTTTAGCGATCATTACCATGTCAACATTTTCCAAAAATGAGAAAATTTGCCCAGTGTTATGCCTGTCTCTTCGGCGCTACACGCAGATGCGAGCAGTTATTTTCTTTCATGAAAATGATCAAACACAAACTGAGGTTGCGACTGTCCGATTCCAACTTGAAGAACTGTCTGTTGCTTTCAGTTACGAATTTAACTCCTAATATTACTGGTTTGGTGAAAGCAGAGTGAAAAGTCACATGAAGTCATTTATGTTTATTTTGCCCGTGTATAAAATTATCTTTATTCAAAAGTGTTCATGTATTACTATTAGTACTTTCTTAATTAAAGTTTTCAATGAAAATTAAAAAGTGTTGTCTGAGATCTTTTCCTCTAAAACTGGTACACGTGTCATTATTAATAAATAAATTAGGTAATGCCTGTTTATATGTTTGCTATATAAAATAAAGCATATATTTTTCAAGTAGATATATGATATTATAACTGCAAAATACGTCCATATAACCACACGTTTCAAAGAAAGTGAATGTTTCTTTGCCGCATCTGAATCAAGCGTGAAAAAATTGGCGCATGGGATCAAAAGGTTGGCCACCCCTGATCTAGTTCAACAGTTTTGATGAAATGTAATTTGTGCCATTTCAGTCTTAAGATGCCACCTACCTTGGATGCATTGTGCCTGCGCCCCGTTATCCACAACTCCGCATGCCCCTGCGAACGGTTATTTCATGATATGTAGAAACGAAAGAGCCCTTCGCACAAATTTAAACAAATCTGCACATTAACGCCTGCGATACTCGTTCGTGAAATGTCACTATTCTCCTACGTCTGGTTATTTTGATGGCATTACAACAGATTTAACAACAGTTACACTCGACAGGAAATTCCGAACAAAATAATTCTTCACCTGCATAACTTTGGTGCCACAGGTTTGGTGCAATTATATTTGGAATTATATTTTTTCTTGGAAGGGCATCGGCAGGTTTTCTGTGGTTTGCTTGTATACTATACCATGCTTGCACTACTGTAGAGCTCAGTCTTTGCATTTGTATCATGGACTTTCCAGATAGAACCTATTAGCTGAGCTAGTCCTCTATGTAAAAAGTGAATAATAATTCCTAATTATTAATTCGTATTTCATTAGGCCTAATATTCCAGCTTATTTGACGAAGCAGTAAAAGCATTTAGGTAATTGCACAAGCGTGATTTAGTTCTCTTTTTGCGTCTATGTTTGCTCGGTAGCCTAGAAACCCAACAGCCGTGAGGAATGGTTGAGGACTCTTTGCAAAAAAATTCGAAATTTGCAAAATTGCGCGAAATAAGATGAAAATACTGCAAATTTGCTGTTGACGAACAAATGCTTCACAGAGCTTTCTCAAGTATTAGCGAATGTACAAGGTTTGCCTCCTCACTTATCGTAAAGGTTTTTCATTGAAACCAACTAGTATTTTAAAACAATCATAAAACAAAGTAACCACACTTCAGAGACAAATTGCTGGTTGTTTTGTAAGAAATTGCTTGTGTTGAGAACAAATAGGTTTTGACGGGCAATACGTTGGGGAATAACTAAATATTCGTTATCAATTCGGGTATTCCCAGTATGGCACAGGAATGAGAAGCCCGGCTTAGTTAATAATTAAACCCCAGTCATTGTAGTTACACTCTTGCGCACACGGTTGGGAGCCTTGCAAATTTAGCAGCTACCCCTGTTGTAGGCCTGGCCGAAAGTTTTCCGAATTAATTTCCAAAAACATTTCTCAAACTCAATGCGAGATTCCCGTTAAAAACTAACGAATTGTTTCCACTTGTTAGGAAAAATACATTTTTGATTTTCAAACAAACGTTTCTGCCTATAAACCAGCGTTCAAACTGATACCCGCCCTACAATTCTCCTTGTTAACTTTGGAAATGCCTTTGTGAGGGTCCATATGCACGTAGATCAAACTGAACAATGACCTTTGGTGAATTTCTGAAACATTCTTGTACACTGTTGCTGGCGTGATGAAATGACACTATTAATTTAAAATGAAATTTACTCACAAAACGTCAAAGCAACAACCATTCCCAACCATTTAATTTACATCGACTCCTTAGAGCCTGTCAGCCATACATACAGCTTGTAGCTACGGTGGCCTATCTCAGCATTTTGAAAACAGTGTGCAAATCCTTTGTCTGGTGTGATTTATCTGGCGGATTCGCTGGCCTCGTGGTTGTCTCACCCTTTCTAACAATGTTGACCTTTTTTGGAAGTTCCGTCTTGAAAATAGCTTTGCAAGCAAACCATTGACCAAATCAACATCGTTCCCTCCTTTATTCATTTATGTATTCACATAAGAGCTATAAATCCGCTAAACGTATTTCAAACTTACAATTGGGAGCGTAGTTTGCACGGGAGATAAAGGATTTCATTTACGACGATAAATGTGAGAAAATCAGAGACAGCATCATTGGGCATCCCAGCAGGTTTCGCTATTGTTAATCCGAAATCTGATCAAACAATTTTGACAATGATCCAGATAAGACATAATCAACTCTATAGGTTCATTCGTATTAAAAACATTTGTACTATGCAACGCGATACTTTCATGTAACAAATTTTGAAATTACAAATCAACATAACGAAATTTTATTCGTCCTCTGACCACTTTGAAGAATATTAAATTGAACTGTATTACTTTTTTATGAATTGAGATGTCATTGCATCCTAGTAAACATTCCTAAGTTAGTGGATCAAGTAGGTACTCTCTGCAAAGGGGGTAAGCAAGGAATCTACCGGCAAATCTATAGGAAATCGATTTCACGAAAAATCACTCATTCTCAGTTCTGAAATTTGCAAGCATAAGTTACGGGTAAAAAGTGAAAGGCTAATGTTAGTAGAGTTGGAATGTTTTTGTTTGCCTTTCAATTTTTAGAGCACGATCCTCGCATGCTCGTTATTGCATCATGTTCCCTTCAAACACTTGGCAACTCCATGCGTGTCGATGAACATGCAGCTAACCAACGTATTCCCGTTTATTTCTATGTATTTTAAGTTCTGCGCATTGCGCGCCCTTAGCGATTTATTTGCCAATTAATTTTTTGAGGGAAACACTGGCAATATAGATGTTTGCTTTTCCCTGTTATGCGACAGGTTAATGTTTTTCTATAGTAAGGCCGCAGAATCCTGGCGACTCCTCAGAGCGTTGTCAGTTATGATTGCGTTTTTATGGCACTTTTTCCGATTGATTGTCATGACGTCAACTTTGAAGTTCTCCTTGAGGATCATTACATTTCTTCCGACCAGCAGAAAAATCAATTCAAGATTCCGAGCGTGTAATTAAGAAACTGCATGATCTGCAAAATTCACCTGACTGTCCGTAGCATGAAAAAAACACAACATCAATACTGTGAGCTGAGAAAAAAGATATTTAATTGAAGCCAAAATCACAATGAAAATAGGAATTTATTTTGCGAGGAACACAAGGTACCCAGGCAATGCAAATAAGCGATTGTCAAGCGCTGCGTAAAAACAAATATTACGTTACAGTCACCTGGTAAGATGCTTCAGCAGTGGTTCCCAAGATTTTCTATATTGCGACACAGTCTCAAAGCTGTTGAAAATTTCGAAGCACCTTTGTCGACAAAATCACTCCATATCCCACTAATAGGCTAATGTGTTTCACACGTCACAAATGAGCTATCAGATTCAGTTTACAAATTGTGTTGCGGCGCGGTGTTTGGGAACCACTGTGGTACAGCATTACCACTGTGGTACAGCATTATTGCTTCAACATAGTGCAGAAAAAGTGAGTTGCAATATTGGTGCCATGTAACTTAAAATTCAAAAACGTAAGGTAAGGCAATGCACAAGAATTAAATGCACGAAAGCGGGGTGAGTTGAATGTGTGGAATGCCTGGTTCATTTGAGTGCCTGGTTCACACGTGATGCGGCAGAAGCGGCGCGGCACTTTCGACAGTTGTAATCAGATGGATCTTCCTTTATATTCACAGGAAGCAAATGGTTATGGAGATGCTATCTATCGGTATCTGTATCTCTTGCGTTCACCGTCTTCCGACATAAACTACGAAGAAGCAAGAAATGAAAGGTAAATGTTTTTCAGATCAAGCTTTATTCTGTAGTAGCATTCAGTGCAATCAACATTTTGGGCTAACTTTTGTTTTAGTTGTCAATAAAAGCATGTTCAAACAAAAAGTTATCATTATTTAAACGTCACAGTTCTTCTTACACTGTAATTGTTGTCATTAGCTATTTTTGATACATTCTCCTCCACACCAGACACTTTTCAATAAAACTGTGTTGTCACCTAGTAATATATCTTTTGCCTTCGGCACTTGGAGAAAGTTGTCGCGACTGCAAATGGTTTCTAACTCCGAAAAAACGCACCCACTTGTAGTCATCAGATTATATCTTAAATTTCAGCAAGGTGACGTAAGCGAAACCCTACATTGAATATCCCGTTGCTTCTAAACATTTCGCTCTAGACTACTAGAGATTGTCAAATGTACGCCTAGGAGTACATGTACCCCAAGTTGGGAACCCCTGGTTGAAATCATGAGCCTTGACTATGACAGAGATGATCGGAGTCACTTTTTGACTCCTGTGCCGGCTCCAGATCCGACAAATGTGACCACAGCTCCTGCTCCGAAACGCATTAATAATTTGCAAATTGACTCCTGTTTACACTCCGAAAACTTGAAACCAAGAAATAGAATTATCTCACCTCGACCAAGTTTCGTATGACTCTTTCACCAGAGTGCTGTAGGCACCATCACAATGAAACAACTACTACTACAAATTCACTTATTAAGCTCTCATAAATAAAACACCACACGTTGAAAACACATCATTTCACCTGTTTCAAACAATTGCATTACCTAAAATTGTAAACCTGCAAGGCAAAATAGCTTGTTTATAAATACAGGGTGTTTCACAATTGTTGAAACAAAGCGATTGGGCACAAACCCAGTATTTTAAATGATACCACAATGATGATTACATTTATTGAAAGGTGAAAAGATAAAATTTTATAATCTGCAACTGTTTGTCCTCAAATCAGAAATAATATGTCAAGAAGAGTCCTAGAGTACATGCTCC
>Ga0210059_1012134_pt1 | contig 13078 bp, 5 predicted proteins | sample Ectturendosymbi2_FD_188042 | JGI IMG/M metagenome (GOLD analysis project Ga0210059, IMG submission 188042) | Ecteinascidia turbinata endosymbiont from Florida, USA - Sample 2 (SPAdes) (version 2) | ecosystem: Host-associated > Tunicates > Ascidians > Unclassified | place: Key West, Florida...
TTTTTAATGGAAACTAGGCTATAATCTTGAGTCTTTTGAGCCTTTGATTGGCATACTAGCATTTCTGGTTAAACCATCAATCCCATAATTAAATAATTAATTTGTTGTTTTTTGTCTACAACTTTAGAACCACATATAGTAGAAAGCCAATCAAAGGATCAAAAGAGTCAGATTATAGCCTAGTTTCCAACAAAGGCTGGAGTCAAAAAATTCCCTCTAGTCACTAAAGGTTCCCAACCTGGGGTACATTTGCCTATCTGAAGGGGACATTTAAGTTTAGCAATAGAAGGGGAATATATATCATATCTCTTATTTCCAAATATTTATACCTAAATCAGCAAACATTGCTTTAAAAAGTAGTTAGATGCTTATTTTTAAATATATCCGCGATTTATCATGACAAAAAATTGTCATGAGAAATTTTTGGGGTACATGTTCATCTGTTGAAATGCTGAAGGGGTACATGGTAAGAGAAAGGCTGGGAATCCCTGCTCTAGTGGTTAGGGTTCAGAGCCGGATGACCTCAGCTAGTTTTGGGTAAAACTGCTTTAGAACCCTTAATTGGCTTTCAAGCGTTTCTGGTTTAAAGTCATGTCCTAAAAACAACAAATTAATTAATTATTCCCCTATCATTAAAATTAGCTGATTATCAGTTTTTTATTGTTTTTAAGCCATAACTTTCATTTTTTGTGGGTGACGTCATAAATGAGATAGGTTTATGCATTTTTGGCCAAGGTTGTCGAGCTGGTGCCCTAACTGCAAGAGGGAAGTATTTCGCTGAAGCTTTTAATGGAAACTAGGCTAAAATCTGAGTCTTTTGAGCCTTTGATTGGCTTTCTAGTGTTTCTAGTGCAAAAATCATGGTCAAAAAACCATGAAATTGATAATTTTACCACAAATTTACCAAAAATTGGTAATTTTATAATAACTTTTGAACCAGAAACCCTAGAAAGCCAATTAAAGGCTTAAAAAATTTGGATTTCAGCTAGTTTCCAATGAAAACTTGAGCAAAAGACTTCCACCTTGTGGTTGGGGTCCCAGGGCCCAATAAACTTGGCCAAAAAGGTTGAAATCTGCCTAACTTATGACGCCACCCACAAAAAAACTGAAACCTAAAATGTTCCTTTTCGTTGCAAACTGGAAGACTTGCTGAGTCTTCTGAGGGTCCAGATAGCTCTAGCACAATTGACTGGTGAGTTATGGAGTTGCAGAGTGCCATGAAATTTGCAGCTCAATGCATGATTTCAAAGTATGATATACTTGTACACTGGCTCCAAACATGTTAAGGAAAGTGTGTTGTGTGGGCCTCCTTGGTTTTTGAGTAGACGACCTTCTTTAGTAGGTCTCACTTCTCCAGTACAACGCATTGTAGGAATAAAATATAATAGGATTTGGTATTCTTGATTCGTTTTAGCTATTCTGGAATAGTAAACTATTCTGAAATGCCCATCCCTATGAGGATGCATAGTGTCACATGAAACTGATTTCCTCAAAAAATTTCTTCTCTGATTCACTTGTGTAACCTTTGTGGAGACAAGGCATTATTTGCTTCTTTGATGTTTAACAGATGTCTCTGCTATGTGCTACAGGCATATTTTAAATCTGAGTTTAAATGTTCTGACAGGCGGATTTGAGTGGAATCAAATGGCAGAAGTATTCATCCCTGACAGCTAGTTTCAGTGATGACCCAGTTCTTTCAGCATTTACATGGTGCTTGTCTCATGACATTCTTGCAGTTTGGCGACGTTCACCAAAGAAGAATTCATCAATTGATGTTCATGTAATTTACTTCTATATTGCATTTGTTAGAATGTACTGTTCTAGTATTTTTGTATGAACACAAATTTTATGAATAACTGCAATTAAATATGTATGTGTATCTTTACTGTTTGTTGGAATAGCAAAATAAACTTTATTTATCCAAAAGAATGATGTTTTTAGGTCCTAATTTCTGACTATCATCTTATTATTTCAATTTTAAAATTGTGTGTAGCTTAGTTAAACAATTATCAGATATTGTGGCATTGTCTTTCATTCATTTTTATCCAACCTATCTTAATCGTATGTCTATAACATCTTGTGGGGAATATTTGACTAATTAGCTAATTAGATAATTAATTTTTGACTAATTAGCTAATTAGATAAAATATTTGACTAATTAGATAAAATATTTGACTAATTAGCTAATTAGATAATTAATTTGTTTATTTTAGATCATAACTTTTGAACCAGAAATGCTAGAAAGTCGATCAAAGGCTCAAAAGATTCGGACTCGAGCCTAGTTTCCAATGAAAACTTCAGCAAAACACTTTGGCCTAGTAGTTGGGCCTTAGGCCAGGCAACATGAGCCAAAATGACCCTAAAACTACTTCACTTATGACGTCAGTCAAAAAAATCCGCACCCCCAACCAAAAAATTTTTTTCAAGTGTAATCTACTAGGCTGGCCGATCCGGTTGAGCCCTTGAACAGCTCTATAGCGCAATCGACGGAGGAGCTAGGGTGTTGGTAAGGCAACCGAAAACTGCTGTTTTAGGCTGAAATCAAAGTATGAATATATCGTACCCCGGTTCTCAAAGTGTTAAGTGGGTCTTTTTAAAAAAACCCTGGTGGGTTTTTTGGGTCATTTTTTTTACAGCAATCCTGATACTGTTACACAATTTCTGAAAGAGATAACTCCAATTTTGAGAAGTTTGTAACAAACGGGTGACTTCGGCATTACAGTTATTTGAGAACTGTTGAGTTTAATGTAGTGCACTGTGTCAAACTATTATGCGTTCAACTGTTATAGTTATGCGACTGTTAGTTTGGGATGAGCATTTTAATTTACCTAAACTAACTGAAATCCAAATTGCTAATTGAAACCAGGTAATTCGATTCGGCTTAGATCTTCCACAACTTCAGCGGTAGACTTGTTTCCATCACACAAAAGTCAATGCACACAAACAGTCATTTCTTCAGTCCATTAGTGTGCGTTTTTCTCTGGCTTCACATAGAAACAGAGCAATAAGTACACGTGAACAGACATTTTGTTAGTCTACTACCTGCCTTTTTCTCTTGTACCATGTGGGCAAGTGGGAACTGAGCTCTATTGTGAATGCACTGACATTTTGCAGTTCGCTACATAAGCTTTTTTGAAACACCAACATGCGCAGTGACACAACTGACTATATGCATTTGTAAGTTGTTGAGTGCATTGTTTGTTGCGTGTTTTAAAATCAGTTGTAGTCGGTTCTTGAATGTGTCAGCTAGAAAAGTGCCTGGAGAAAGGAAAAAAGCCAATATCTCTGAAACTACTGGTTGGAATTGGATGAAATTTGAAATGAATGCATTTTGATGTACATCCTACCTGCATACCAAATTTGAAGCAAATTGGTGGTGGTAGTCATAGCACCATTGGGGTGATATGACATGGAATGAATTGCAAGTTCTAGCCAAATGCTTTGACAAAGTTTTGGTATTATTGAGATTCTTGTGTTGTGCTGCAGATGTTCATTGTTTTTACATTTAAATATTGAAGTGTTATGACAGAAATTTGGAATTCTTAGTCGACAAGAAGCCAGGATTGGTTTGTTCAGCAGTGTGGCTGAAAAGCGTCTTATCAACTGGTGGGATCAAAGGCAGCCAAATGATCGCTATCACATTCCATATGCAATTGCTGATAGTGTTGGTAAAGATACATGTATTATATATATTAATATATATACAAACTGTTTACTTTTGTTGTGCTTCTACCTACAATTTTGCTGACTAATATCTGAGTTTTTGCGTTATCAAACTTTCATTGCAATTGAATGAAATACCATCCTGTATGAAAGCATTTTTTCCTTAAATTTAGACTTAATTGGCCATGAGAAAGCGGTTCGACAGTGCTGCAGTATTACGGGAATGCAATGCAGCAGCTGTTGCTTAATTGAAATCCACTCTGGCACGCAGCAATTGTACCTGAGAGGGCTCTAATCATGGATAAATATTCTTCATAAATAGCAGACTGAGTTTGTTAGCTATGCAAAGCAACAAGCTGAGAAATGTCGAACTGAGAAGTAGATGCGATTAACACCTTGGGAGCTAGTGTACAATATACTCGTACTTTGAAATCATGCACAAGCCGATATTTTTGTGCTACTTTGCAACTGCATAACTAACCAGCCAATTGTGCTAGAGGTGTTCAAACCCTTAAAACATGCAGTGAATCCTTCAGTTTGCATTAAAAAAATTCGAAAGTTTCGGTTTTTTTTTCTGGGTGACACCATGAGTGGCAGGGTTGAAAAAAACCCAGGTTTAAAAAAAAACAACCCACCTGTTTTTTTTTGTTTAAAAAAAAAAACAAAAAAACGTTTTTTTTGGGTTTTTAAAAAGAAATAAGATTTTGTTCTTTTTTTAAAAAAAACAGAAAAACCCCATTCTCAATTGTTTTTATTCCATCATGCAATATCACTATTTTCAGAATTACACAGTAATAACTTGTTATACCTATTATGGCATTCAAAATTGAGTATTGGTATCAGTTTGTTTAGGACAGCTATGTCTAACCCGCGGCAGTGGAGGGTTTTGTGCGGTCCAGTTGAGGTTTTCGCGGTTGTAAAAGTATCATAAATACTGACAACCTGTCCTTATTTTGATAATCTTTAAGTATTTTTCATGCAGGTGATACTCCGTGTCACTTTATCACGCATGTTACCATTGCAATTAGGATTCGAACACTTTCACTTAGTTTGAGGTAAATTTAGTTTGCTAAGATCAAAGTAAGCCATTCAATGTGCGGCCCTCAATAGTATATCATTCAATGTGCAGCCCTGGTCAAAATATTGACATACTGTTTGGCTCAGTAAGCAATTTGGGTTGGACATAGCTGATTTAGGAACAACCGTAAACAAACATCGAATCATGCAACAGAAAACAAGCCACATCAGAACAGCGTTTAGTTCCCAGGACATCTGAAATAACCATACGGTTTTCTAGTCAGATGTCCTGATGAATAAGGAAGATAAAAATAGAGGAAAAGAAAACAAGTCCTGACTGATTAGCACATTTGAATAATGACAATCCAGGCTAGATAGTGTAGCATATCATGTATTGCCAGAGATATCTGGAAAACAACATCTGCCTTTCCATAATACAAAATTATTTATTTGTAGCATTTTGGAAGCAATCATGTTTGCTTTGCTGGTTTTTAATGTTATCATTGCTGTTCTTGAAGTTCAAGGTTTAATTTAGTAACAAATAGGTGATATTTTGGTATTGAACGAATTGTTGGATCTATGGAAGACCATCTTCCTATTTCTGTATATGTAAATGACTTTTGAGTTATTTTTAATCTAGTCTGAGGAATGGCATATTCAATACTTGATCATTGTCTTGTATCATAAGAATGAATATCTTCAATTTTTGTGAAAAGGTCTATAATTGTTTGGGAACTAATCTAAAATTAATTTTATACATTAATTTACTGATTTCTAGTTGAAAGGTTCTGTTTATATTAAGTATTTGGGTATCTTTGTACAATTTACATACGTTAGTGTTGAATTTGCTAAATGTCATAATTCTTAATGATTCATTGTTGAGGGTAAAGAAATGTGCCATATCTTTGATTTCGCAATATTTTTTCAATATGTACTTTGGTATGGTCCAAAATCAGAAAAAGTTCAGATGTAGAAAGGGCAGAAAACTTGGTTAAAATATACTGATTGAAGAGAGCTGAAGACGATAACCATTAGAATTTACTCAAACTGTTTGGTTTGTTCTTCTCTTTTTTGTAAGTCCTTTAAATTTCGTTGCTGTTTGTTTTGTTTTATTGAAAAAAAAAATTAGAGATAACAGAACAAGTGTCCTGCTTATTTTATTTTTTACTTAGTAGATTTTGCAAACGAAAAGTAAAGAGTGATTTTTTTGGTGGGCTTTCTTGAAAATCCCAGGTGGTTTTTTTTGGGTTGGGTTTTTTTACAACAGCCCTGATAAGCTGGGTAAGTATTAGGACATTTTGCCCCAGGTTATTGGGCTCTTTACACCAATTGCCAAAGGGAATTGTTTTGACTCAAACTTTTATTGGAAAATAGGCTAAAATGCAGGTCTTGTGAGGCTTTGATTGGCTTTCTAGCATTTTTGGTTCCAAAATTACAGCAAAATAAGTAAAGTTTCGGAAAAAAAAATTTTAGGGGCAATTTTTCCCAAATTTTATTTTGTTGTCCATAACTTTTGAACCACAAGTGCTAGAGATGCTTTTGCTCACTTTTTGGTGATTATTTGCAAAAACAAAAATGCCTTTTATTCAGTTCTTTATGATTATTTTTTTATTTGTTTATATTCAAAAGTGTAAAGTAATGTTTTTCAAGGTTGTAATTGTCAGTATACTTTCATAAGAATTAAGCTCACATACATGTCAGTGGTTTTTGAGTAATCATAACATTTTTTGTTCCATATTTATTAGGTTGATTGCTAAAGGTAAGTGTAACTGTTAAAATTTCGAGAAACAATTCATTGAAAATTATATGTTCTTAATTTGTTTCCAATATCAATTTGCCAGCGAACAACTTTGTGTGCCTTTTTCTGAAAAGCAACTGCATTTTTTTAGTTTAATTTTTTCTGGGAAGTGTGTATTATGTGCTTTTGATTCCCAGTGGGTCTTGCTTTGACTTGTGAGATGTACTTCCCCTAGTAAGACTTGATTCGCTTACCAGAATTCTTGCATTTTGTGCCAAACGTTGGTGTCTTGGCTGTCAATGGGTTTGCTATGTTTAAATATTTTCAGTGGAAACACAGCAACTATACCAGTCACCTGGTCTACTTGATTTTTTGTATATGAGAGATTGATTAAAGCAGTTTGTGGAATTGTTTTGGCTTCTTTGCAGATGCAAAAGTTGCAGCAAAGATAAAACAAGCAATAGAGAAATTCAGCAATTTATCATGCATTGATTTTGTGCCGTGGGTTGATTCTCAATTTGTGGTTACCTTCGTGAATTCTGATCAGTGTTCGTGAGTTCTTGTTACAATATTTGCTGTTGTTTATTGTGATATTTTGATTGTTTTGTTTTTTGTTGTCTGTATCAGTTCAAATAGAAAAGTAATAGGTCTTTTAATAAATTGTTACCTGGAGCAAGTCAGAAGAAGCTAATACGGACCAACATGTCTGAAGTACAACCCATAAGCCGGGGGTAGGCAAATAGCGGCCTGCAGGCCAAATGTGGCCCGCCACAGTGTTTACAATGGCCCACGGAAGCATTCACGAAAATCTTCAAATCCAAAATATCCTCCAACTCAACAGAGCAAACGTTAGTGCCGACTAACTTGAATTGAGATTTGTTTCTATTTCCAAAAGTTACGGCCCTTCGTTGATCGCGGCCTTCTCAAGGTGGCCCCCGAACCAAATTAATTGCCCACCTGTGCCATAAGCTAATAGCAGCCCATGTGCTCATGTCACATGACACATGCCTTAGGTTTCAGGCTGTTGTATATGGCCCACCAAAGCCTGGATTTTGCTTATGTGTTGGGGTGATGGTGGTTTCCAGCTACTTACGATGCTTCTCATTGTGTTTTGATGTGCTAAGAGAGAATATAAACATGAAAGGCATTGCAAAGGAGTGGTATTGTTTCAAACACTATGTGAAATACTTTGACTAGATGCTGCTTTGACTTGCAACTTGACAATAAAAAAGAGGGACACTGTATATGGAAAGAAATTCTTTCTCAGCACAGAATCAGACACTAAGATCTTACAGAGTATATATTTCACCTACAAAGGAGACATCATCAGCTCTGTGAAGTGCATGAAGTATAAATAGGGGCAAAATTTTTCAGGTAGCTGAGAAAAACCTGGGAAAACCTATTTTTTTCGGGTCTTGAAATGAATGCAATTTTAAGCGATCAAAATTCAACATCATTGTGAAATTACGATTGTTGATCCCTGCGCAAATTAACAAATTATTAATTGAGTTAACCCATAACGGCTGCGATTGGCTGCCCCTTTTTTGGCCATAAATCAGCAGCCGCTAGAGCTAGCGAGCTGTTCAAACCCTCTACAGATTCAACAAGTCTTCTCGTTGACATCTAGAAATAGTTTTTTGTTTTCGGTGGGGGTTTTCTGGAGGTGACGTCACAATGAGGGCATGTTTTGGGAATTTTGGCCAGCCCTGGGCCCCAACCCATTGACCCATTCTATTGGCTCAAAGTCTTCGTGAAAACTACGTCAAACTCTGCGTCTATAGAGCCCTTGATTGACTTGCGAATGTGTAGCCAGAATTATGGATAAAAATCCCAGTTGTTGACCTAATTCAAAACTTTTCAATAAAGGCATAATTTGCCCTTTCAGGGCAAACTTTGACCAGCCATAACTCGGGAGCAGATTGAGCTAGAGAGCTGTTCAAACCCTGTAATGACTAGTGGCGCCGTGTAGTTTAGATTAAAACAAAATTTTTTAAATTTGGTTGGGGGTTTTGGGCCAAATGAGATCATGACAGGGGCATGTTTTTTGGTTAATTATTTGATGTCATCATCAGATCCCACGTGCCAATATTTTGGCTAGCAGTATTTTTGGATTCTAAGCGAGAATACGTGTTTTTAGAGCCCTTGATAGAGTTTCTAGCGTTTCTGGTTCAAAAGTTAGGCCAAAAAACAGCTAATTGGTAATGGGCTTTTCTCAATAGTTTTATTGGATTTCCCTAATTTATTTTAATGTTTTTTGGCCCTAATCTTGGAACCAGGAACGCTAAAAACCCATTCAGACCCTTCAAATTCCCGAAATGTAACCAAAAAACAGCTAAACTCCAAAAAAATGTATGTCATTAAATGGCTCCTGCAGGTTTTAAAGGTAGGTCGGACAAATATGCTGACGTCAGCAAAAAATACATAAACATTCTATCATTATATAAGCATTAAAAAAAACATACATCCTGAACTAAAACGTTTTTTTGTTGCAAAATACATACCTTCACTAGTCTTTAGAGGGTTTGAACAGCACTCTAGCTCAATCTGATTGCAAGTTATTGCCTGGGGAGAAATGCGCTTCAGAATGGCTTCTGAGTCAATCAATGGCTCTATAGACGTGGATTTTGACCAAGTTTTCAACTAAACTTTGAGTCCAAAAATGGCCCATTGGGACAGTGCCCAGGGCCTAGCAAAGATGGCCAAAATCACACAAAAACTTGTGACGTTCCCCCCAGAAAACCTCAAACCCAAAACGATAATTTTTTTTTGATTTTGACTCCAAGACTTGCTGAATCCGTGGAGGGTTGGAACAGCTCTCTAACTCTAGCGGCTGGTGATTTATGGCCAAAATACGGCGAGTGAATATGTTGGCTCGCGCGGTCGTTAAAAGGGTTAACACTTTCAGAGCCGGGCTACGATATATTTGTACTTCGATTTCGGCATAAAACACAGCAGTTTTCCGTTGCCTTACCAATGCACTAGCTCCTCCGCCGATTGTGCTAGAGAGCTGTTCAAGGGCTCAAACGGATCGGCCAGTCTAGTAAATTGCACTCAAAAAAATGTTTTTTGGTTGGGGGTGCAGATTTTTTGTGACTAAAGTCATAAGTGAAGTAGATTTAGGATCATTTTGGCTCATGTTGCCTGGCCTTGGGCCCAACCACTAGGCCAAAGTGTTTCGCTGAAGTTTTCATTGAAAACTAGGCTCGAGTCTAAGTCTTCTGAGCCTTTGATCGACTTTCTAGCATTTCTGGTTCAAAAGTTATCATAACTTATGATCTAAAATAAACAAATTAATTAATTAGCTAATTAGTCAATTATTTTTACTAACTTACATCACAACTTTTGAACCTGAAACCCCAGCAGGTCATCCAAAGTATCAAAAGACTCGGATTGTAGCCTAGTTTCCAGTAAAAAGTTCAGCGAAATACTACCACCTAACGGTTGGCGCCCAGGGCCAGGAAAGGTGGCCTAGAAGTCCTCCACTTATGACTTCACTCACAAAAAACCCGCAACCCCCAAGCAAAAAATTTTTTTCGAGTGCGGACTAGAAGACATGCCGCTTCTTTTGAGACTTTTACCAGGTCTGTAGAGCATACCGAACCAGAGAAATTCCCATGCAAAACCACGTGCGTTTTGGCGTTTTTTTTCTGAAAATCCCCGAAACCTTAGCGGACCTCAAAGAGTTGAGCGCAGTTTTTCAATGATGTTTATAACACTGATGCATGCAAATCACAGCGCATTTTTGTCATTCAGTCTGTTTCTGAGTTTTGTGACAAATAGTCCTGTGGCTGAAAAATCCCACTCTGGTTCAATTGATTTGGGCTTGATTTGTTATTAAGGCATGGAACAGTTTTTCAAGGTTATTTTTGACCTCTTTGTGCCTCAAAAAGACTCATTTCCTTTATCACAATTTGTGATCAGATCGCTTCCTGTGCCGGAATAGTTTGGTGGTTTTCACCCTCATAGATTCTGTTTTTTTGATTTCAAATGGCTGATCAAGCTTTCGGTGCTTGAACCATCTCGTTTTGTATAAAAGAGCACAAATTGCACTTTGATGTTGGTTAAGCCTTGTTGCATATGAAATGGCTCTCAGCTTCTGATTTTCTTTTATTGCTAACGTCTTCAAACTTATTATGTATGATTCAAACTCTACTTAAAGTTGCTTCTGAAGGAAAGTCAAAACAACACTTTGTGGAAAGTTATTGTAAACTTAAAAGGAATAAATCGATTTTGCAAAGAATTACAGCTTGTACATGAACTAACAGATAACAGCTTATAAATGAACTAACTAGTAACTACGGCATACCTTTGAAGAACTCCTTCACGTGGCAGTTGTTTTTTAATTAGGTTAGCGAAAAGACAAAAGTTCGCGTAGACACCTATTATGTGCAAAATGACGCCACAATCTGTTTAAATAGGTCAATTGAATGCAAATATAAGTGGACCAACAACAAAGGTACGATGGTCACCGAGCAAAACCCGCACCTTATGCCTCATGCTAATAGTTGTAAGTTCAAACGTGCTAATTTGGCCGTTACACATGCTAATGTGTAAATTCAGTGTTATCAAACTCACTAATATTTGAATACAACAGCAATTCCAGGTTTTTTGAAATACCTGGGTTTGGTAGTTGAACAACACCTGTGTTTCAGATAGTAGAAAATAGTCAAAAAACCCGGGTTCGGGAAAACCTAGGTTGGAAACACTAATAAATAGAATAAAATAAAACCCACAAACAGTAAAGTTACCAATTAAGAAAAACTAAATGAATAGTTGCAACCCTAACTGCCACTTTACATTGGAGAGGAAAATATAACAGCAGAAACAACTAACCAAAACAAACTACCAAGTGTACAGTGACGTAACAAACAAAATGACAGTCCAGTAGGTTGCACAGGATGCGTAAGTGGTGTAGGCTAACGTGCTTGCAAGAATTCGTTGACACAAGAATTCATCGACACAGCAAAGCAGTGTGTTTATCAAGGTTTGCAGTGCTAGTATTCTGTGATGAAATGAAACATTTGCCATCTCGATTTAACAATGTCAATCTATGGTACCTACTGCTGCAGTCACTTTCTGGCACCACATCCAATGTGTGGTGCCAACATAAATGGGATGCTGAGATGTGTGCTAAGAATAGTGTTTAAATATGTGTTTGTAACAAGCAGTACTAAAGTGGTTGCGATATTCTACTGATGCTAATGGTGAATGGTTGAGTGTGGTGAGTAGGCCAAGAGAAGAGTAGAGATGTGTGTGGTTTCTTATTGTTTGCTCCCACATTGTGAAGCTTTGGCAATTGATGCTCATGACTTCTGCTTGCAATCCCCCAATAGTATGTTTTGATATATCTAACTGTAGCTGTATATTTTTTACCATGCAATAGATCTGTTGTGGGTAAATATAAGAGGCGACAAAGCATCAAACTCAGCCCCTTATGCAACAAGAATGGAGTGGTGGAGCATCAGATTATGCATACTTTGGGATTTAGTCATGAGCACACTCATCCTGATCGTGATGCATACATTCAAATCATACCAGAAAATGTACGCGCAGGTATATGTTTGTGTGATATATGTTGAGCTTATAACTTTTGTGCTTATGAAAAAGTTATCTGTTGAAGTTTTTAGTTGTGTGAAGAAAATGTACTCATGTATTAGTGATGATGTCAAATCATTATTATTGCATATTATTAAATCTTGCCTGAAACAGGATTGTTTTTAATCTTACCATTTTCATATCCCCCAAATAACAGCAGTAAGTCTCAACAAAATATATGTAGTCCAATCAATCATCAAATTGTTTTAAAAAATCAGTTATACATAATTTATGCATCCTCAGTCCTGAAAACTGCAAGCAATAGCTTGTGATTGAAATTAAGAATAATTAAAGCGTGATTTAGAAAAAACATGTGAACCTTCTGTTTCAAACACATGCTGTGACCATCTGCTGCATTCAAAACCAAAACTAATGTCAATTACAGAATGGCTAGCTTTAAACAACATCGGGATGAGTCAAGCAAAAGATTTATTAGTGCATGTTTCCTCTACAGTAAACAAGTGCTGGCTGCCACACCTGGGCTGTTAAATACGCAGCCAGTTTTATTTTCCATTGTTTTTTTGTGCTTAGCCAGCTTGTTAAAAATTTTTTATTGCTTAACACTTTTGAGAGCCGGCGTACCATATATTCGTACTTCGATTTTGTCCTAAAAAACAGCAGTTTTCGGCTGCATTACCAACGCCCTAGCTCTTATGCCAATTGCACTATAGAGCTGTTCAAGGGCTCAAATGGATCGGCCAGTCTAGTAGATTACACTAAAAAAAAATTTTTTTTGGTTGGGGGTGCGGATTTTTTGTGACTGACGTCATAAGTGAAGTAGTTTTGGGGTCATTTTGGCTCATGTTGCCTGGCCTAGGGCCCAACCGCTAGGCCAAAGTGTTTCGCTGAAGTATTCATTGGAAACTAGGCTCGAGCCCAAGTCTTTTGAGCCTTTGATCGACTTTCTAGCATTTCTGGTTCAAAAGTTATGATCTAAAATAAACAAATTAATTAATTATCTAAGTAGCTAATCAGTCAAATATTTTTACTAACTTACATCATAATTTTTGAACCCAAAACCCCAGCAGGTCATCCAAAGTATCAAAAGACTCGGATTGTAGCCTA
>Ga0210059_1012135_pt1 | contig 13078 bp, 7 predicted proteins | sample Ectturendosymbi2_FD_188042 | JGI IMG/M metagenome (GOLD analysis project Ga0210059, IMG submission 188042) | Ecteinascidia turbinata endosymbiont from Florida, USA - Sample 2 (SPAdes) (version 2) | ecosystem: Host-associated > Tunicates > Ascidians > Unclassified | place: Key West, Florida...
CTATTCGATATCTGAGCGCAAGTTTTAATCAAGCAAAATAGATTTTTGGACATGTAAATTACCCATTTCGGTTAAAATATTAATTATTTTTCCACGGTAATGATCGCTAATATTGGTTCAATCAGTTCAATGTGGCCACGCTCTAGTAACGTGTTTGCGTTTCGTCGACGTCCGTATTGGAGCCGACTGGCGTCTGAGTTGACCTAGGTTGTCAATTCAATGCAAAATCAGGTGCAATTGACCAAGTGACACTTGTCCATCAATTCCGGTTGATGCGATCAACCTATTGGCAACCCCTGGTCTATTTCAGTGTTTAAGCTGCATTTATTTTGGTTAATACTGTTGAACATTCTATCTCAAGTTTTATGCAGTCAACCTTTGCTTAAAGACAGTTTAAAGTGGTCTATTCTCAGTGAACAAAATATATTATTTTCATTTTATCAAGTGATTGAATGCTGGAGCTCTTTTGCAATTAGTTGATGCAGGTGGAATTGATCACATGGTAAGGGCTATATCCTTGGATTAGCGAATCTTCTTTACCATATAACCAAAAACCTTAACCCAAATTGTAAACCTGTGTCTGTTTTTCAAATCTTATCAATGAGTGCTGTAGCTTACATCAAAATTTTTCCCATAAAAAGAGTCGTCTCTGTCAGCCCAGCCTAAACAAAAATGCAGAGAGCCCAAACGACGACCACTCGCACAGCAAGAATTCCCTTTGGACTAGGTTCATCATACTAACTGCTCGTGCCACGAACTTAGTGTTATAAGTACTGTAGACAAAGCCAGATATAACCACAGAAGAGCTATACCTCTGGCAGCAAAATACACGCTAATTTTCTGTTTTTGCAATTGAAAGTGCACAACATGTGATGTTATTTTTATGGATTGGGTCACAAAATGACAGGGTGTCTTTGTTTGGAAGTGGCTATAGGGCTTCTGGCAGTGACAGTAGTAGAATATAACGCTGAGTGTGTCATATTAGCAGCACTGTCATGGTAGTCAGGTAGATGTGTCTTACTGTGTGAATGATTTTCGTGCTGACTCTTGACATAAACGGGCACCATTTGTTTTGGTTGTAGTGATTGCACTTTTCATGGTGCTGGTTTTCATTTACTTTTTTCAAGAGTTTCTAAACTTTTGTGGTCAGATATGTGGTTTAGGTTTAATAAGTGTTAGGTTTAGGTTTAATAAGTTTCTACCAAGCCTAGTCTAGCCTACTGCACACTTGTCATGGATTAGTGTCATATTACAGGTGATGTATAAAGAAGTTGACAAAAATGAAGGTCCACTGGTGGACCTATAACCACTGGTGGACCTATAACCACTGCCTGTTTATTTCATATTTAACCAGCGTTGCATTCGGATAGATGTCAGATACAAAATTTCAGGAAATTTTGAATAAGGATTGGATATGGATCAAGAGTTAAAAAATCAATCTCCACTCACCTCTGCAGTTCAATGGCAAGAGACAGCTAAGGCAGTTATTATTTGGAGCGATTTTCATACTACGGCAGCCGGAAAATTAGCTAGCTTTGAACATATTTTCTGGTCACCCAACGTTGAGAATACCACTATGGAAAGAAAAGTCAACATTGCTGACAGTGCAAGGTTGGATATCTCTGAGACGACTGTGGAATAGCTGTGAAAAAACTTCTTGACTTAAGGATCACACACCCTACCTCACAGTTGTATTCTGGGAAGTCCCTGACAGAGATTTACCAACAACATGAACAAGAGAAGGATACGTACAAACAAAGAGTGATTGACATAGAGAAGTCTTCATTCAATCCCCTCGTCTTCACAAGTGGAGAGATGGCACCAGAATGCAGCAGAGTCAACAAAAGACTGGCTAGAAAAAAATAGCTGAAAATGCAGGGAGCAATACGCATCTGTCATAAACTTATAACATGAAGGACAAAGCTCAAATTTGCCCTTTTAAGGAGCACCCTTGCTGCAATATGAGGATTTCGAGGCAAACGAAGTGGTGTCCACCTCCAGGACCTCACGGACATTGGCTTCAGCTTAATTGCTAGGCCCACAATCATATAAAGCTGAACTATGGTGTCAATGACATGATGCCAGTTATATCTATGATTTAAGTTGTTGCTTTTTGTGAAACTCTACCTTAGAACTAAATACTTCTCTTACTTAGGTATATTAACACTTTTGGAATAATGTTTGCTGCTAATATTACTGTAACCTATCCATACCCTTGTCTCATCAACTTCATTTGGCGGTGACACCATGTATCTGGTTGGGAACAACCCATACATGTAACCCACCCCACTATGGTCTGTGGGTAAATTTATTTTTCTTCACAATTTGTATGTATAAACATTGTTTTCTGCCCTTGTTACTTGTTTTTGTGATGAAATGTGTTAAAATGCATTGCTCTCTGCTTCATAACCCTTATTGCTGCTCGCTTCCTTCACATGTGTGTTTGCTTCACCCGCTCATCTGTACATGTATCAATTCTTCACCCATTGTTTGCCCACCATCACCTGTGTTATGTTGATGTCTATTGTGTTTTTTTTTCTATAATTTTACTTTGACCAACTGTTACATACTGAGATAGCGGCATGTAAATCAGTCACAGTTTATTGACTGGAAAACTAGTTTCGCGTTTTCCAACGCATCATCAGTCCTGTAAATGTAAGACAAATCTCACAAGCGAAATGTTGGCACTTGAAAACAAGCAAAGAAAAACACACAAACTATGGCTAGTTACAACAACATTACTAAAATTTTTTCGAAGCTAAAAGGCTGACCTTCCCAGAGCCTCATAAACCAGTCACTGCTAAGAAAATCTGCGTTTGGCAGCGGTCTAACAGACACTTTTCCTCTGGAGATAACACACGTGCGCGATGACGCATGCCAGAGAGAAGCCACGCGATAAAACAGCGTAACGGTTCACGAAAAATCAAGAAAGGCCTAGCCTTCCAGCGTACATTGGAAGCATTAGTTATTCCTTGTTCCAAACACAACTTCTTTGATGTTGGGACAGTTCGTCAATTCTTCCTTTCCTGTGTCATAGTTCTTTCAGTAAATGTCAACATTTGCAGAAAACAGTAGTGGCAGGGATTCTCTCAACGGATCAAAGACAGTAAGCAAACTTAAAAAAAAATAACTAGCCACAGTTTGTGTGTATTTCTTTACTTGTTTTCAAGTGCCAACATTTCGCTTGTGAGATTTTTCTTACATTTTTACAGGACTGATGATGCGTTGGAAAATGCGAAACTAGTTTTCCTGTCAATAAACTGTGACTGATTTACTTGCCGCCATCTTTGTGGCCTTTAACTATGAACAATAGATATGCTTGCAAGTTTTAATCGTCGCAGAAGAATCAAAGCAGAAAGCAGGCAGATTCCTCAGAAGCTTGCCACAAGGCTAAAGTTTGCTTACTGTTATATACTGATATCCTCTTACAGAATACCATTGCGGTAACCTGAAAAAAAAAAACTTCATAGTGGTGCATGGTTTTCTCAGAATATTTTTCCAGTTACTGTAGTTGCATTTTCAACGTTGCATAGCTGGAAATCATGTCCATATATAGCAGATTTTCCGGTTACTGTGATTGTGACCGCTTGCGTGATTGTTTTCCAGTGAAATTAGGGATTCCTATTTTTTATTGGTCGATCATACTGTCAGTCTTTATGCTAAAATTTTGCTTTGAGTCTTATGTTTTACGCACTTGTTTTTAAACATCAGAAAGCATGATGCATGTTTTTAAAGATTTCAGGTGACGCAGATGGCGTGACCTAACGTTATGAAATACACTTTAAGAGTGCGATCAGAAATGTTCATCTACTACCATATTGATCACGCAGGCTGTTTGTGACTGGTCTGTGGTACTTGCAAAGGTTTTTTCTTGGTCAGTGGGGTTCACACAACTAAGAGAATGAAGAGATAAGTGGAGGAACAGTTTACCACAACACAGAGTTCTCACCACAATTACATGCTCTGATGAAGACGTTTCACATTGAAATCAATGTTGTTCTTTTGCAGTTAGTTTTCTGCTGTTTAACTTTTAATAGTTGGACATATCAGGTAAAATATAATGTATTTCTTGGTATAAAAATGAATAGTTTCAGTGTTGAAAATGGTGATATTCCAGCAACAGCCCTAATCAAAAGTGCGAACTATGCAGGAAGTGTGGCAAATGCAAAGACACTATGTTGTATTGCATATGGGGTTTCACGGTGCATGATACCTTGCTTCCAAGAAAATATCACCTTGAAACATGTGTACTGTAATTTGCCTTTGTGTCGTGCCACCACTCCTTGTTTTTTTGGAAATCAGAACTCATTCTGTTTATTGGCTCATTATAATTCATTGCATTCTGCACACGTGCTCCAAGCAATAACACGATAGACGTTGAGGTTTCTGTAAACAAATCATTGTGAAAAAGCTTGTATTGATTACAGTACTTGATTTTCAACAAAGATTTTTGCAAATGGTTTAGTAAGGTGTTTTTCGAACGGGATGTACCAAGTAGAGATCTGTGGTTACTGCGCTGTTATATGTCACAGGGACATCGTAGAAATAAAAAAATGACATCATTGCAGGTGGTATGAAAGTTTTCTCATAATTTTTCATTTTTTTCGTTGCTCCTCTGGTTATGGCCAAAATATAAATTGAAAACCACAAACCAATTTATAGCCAGACATTGCTTCTTGTGCTACATAACTAATTTGCAACCAGACACAGCACTGCTTTGTGCCAACGGCTCACACTGTAAGGTGTTAGTCACAACGCCACAGCATCGCACCCAACGTGTTAAGGCAGTGTCTAGGTAGCTGACAATGGGTACACAAGGTCAAGTCCTAAGTAGCCGGTAACGGCTACGCAGGTTGAACTGCTAGGTAGCCGTCAACATGAAAACCAAAACCCTAGCATAGTGCATAGTAGAGATCACCTGCCAGCAGTGAATACGCAGACAAACTGCTCAAAAAGTCTAATTGAAATGTACCTTGCCTCCAAGTATGGCTACGCAAGGCGAGTTGTGCAATTATTATGCTAACGATTTATAGTCACATGACTAAGGGCATAGTTGTATGTGAGTTGGGGTTAAGGCTCACAATTTCATAGTTTAAATGCATTGAAAGTTGGTTAATACATGTAAAACTTCTTGTTTAAAAAGAAGTAAAATGAACTGAAATATAACAAAATGCAATAATTGGGAGGTACATTAGAGTAATTCAATTGACCAAAGAATACTGAATAGGCTAACCTATTCAACTCTCAACCTGCATTTATCGTATTATGCAAAACCTTAACACTAAATCTAAAACTCTAAACCTAAAACCCTAAACCTACTCCTGCAATCCCCAAACCTAAACTGTAAACCTGAAACAAAAGTAAAATTGAAAAAACCTAACTAAAACTAAAGCTTGAAAGCAAAAAGTGTAAACCCCTTGTTTACAGTGAAGATGAACAAGGAGTTGCTAGGCGCAATCCTTTGTTTCTTTTGTTGCGTTGAGTAATTGTGCATACGGCTATGGCAAATCCTAGAAGCAATAAAACAAAAGGAATGATTGCACCTAAAAACTAAGAACTCCTGGCTCATCATTATCAGTGAAGACACTAAAAGCTTTAACCTTGACATTGCAACCTGAGCACCATCAGAAAAGCATGCCAGAAACCCAAGCACAGTACAGATATGACTTCCAGGACCACCACTAAACCTAACCATGTGCTAAATCACATGGGTGCAGGCTACTTAGCAGTTGACCTTGCGTAACTGTCATGGGCTACCTGGACACTTCCAAATAATTAATGTTGCAGTAATGTGAAAATGTGGTTTGAAGGTTACATGCATACAGGGGACACTGCTAGCAAAGAAATCATGGTTTGTTTTAAGGATGTCTTTTGCTGTTTCAGATTGGATAGTTTATTCTGTAAGCATGATGAAGTTAAAAAATTGTGTTGGATGTGTTGCACTTTTATTATTCAATTATTTTAACTTGCCATATGCAGGTAAGTGTTTGTACTTCTTAATCAAACGTATATTTCAAGCATATTGTTGATAAGTAGCAAGTTGCTAATTGTTTTCTTAAATTTCCATGTTTTGTTTCTCATTTGTGTTTGCACCTGAATAGGGATGGACATTTCAGAATAGTTTACTATTTCAGAATAGCTAAACCAAATCCAAAATACCGCATACTATCCTGGGATTTTCCTGCAATGAAAGCTACTAAAAATGGCTGTCTACTCAAAAACCACTAAAAATGGCTGTGACTTATTACCTTCTCATGACTTATTACCTATGTGACTACCTTCTCATGACTTATTACCTATGTGACTGCTTATCACTGAAGTGTGTTTTGAGGCAATGGTGTACTCTAACTTGGGCAATGAAAATTAATTCTGATGCGGGCTGCATCAAATGTTCATGCAGGTTGCATTTGGCCCACAGGCCACAGGTTCCCCAGCCCTGCTTCATGTGATAGTAGTAGCGGTCACACACATGGATGGCGCCATCACGGTTCTCATAATATATTACTGCAATGACTTCCAGTAAACTGATTTATAAATGCACAAAAGTGGTTCTGTCATGGAAGGTCAGCTTCTGATAACCAGGGTTCCTATAAAAATTGACTATAAATTCCCTAAAGTTGAGTGTAAAACTCACAATTTGACAGAAATTCCTCAGATTTTGCACAAAGCAGTATGTTACTTTCATCCAGCTTTCAACACTTCGGGACAGTGGTTTTTAACCTCGGGTTGTGACTATACAGAAGGGTCATCAAACATTTTTTGGTGGTCATGAGTTGATAATTTATATATACAGCTGTATAACATTTGCTTTTTTTGAGTTTCAGTTGGGGTCATTGGATTATAGTGGGTTGATATAATGGGTCGCAGTACAAAAAAGGTTGAAAACCACTGCTTTAGAATATAAACCAGGGCCATGCTGCATTACATTCACACATAGTGTGAATCATACTGATGTGCTCAAAGCATTTTTTGGGATCATTGACGCACTATTGATTGAACAAGATTCAACAATGCGTCAGCCCAGTGTCTCTCAACCTCCTTACTCATGTGGCCCAAATAACTTTTGGTAAAAACTGCATGCAGTGTGAATCATACTGATGTGCTCAAAAAGCATTTTTTGGGATCATTGACGCACTATTGATTGAACAAGATTCAACAATGCCTTAGCCCAGTGTCTCTCAACCTCCTTACTCATGTGGCCCAAATAACTTTTGATAAAAACTGCGTGCCCCACTACCTTCATAGCATAGGACATGTTGTTATGCACATAAATAAATGCGCATTAGGGTGCATCAGCTCCCCCTTACTTTCTAGTTTCAAACCTACCTTTTTCCCACTGGTGAGGTTAGCTTAGAAAATAACTTCTGCAAAGTTTGGTGCTGATTGGACCAAATTTGACCTCACCACTCAGCAAGTTTTTACAGGGTTCCACATTATTTTTTCATGTTTTTTTGCCACTAGGGAGAGCTGCGTTCAATAAACGAAAAAAATATTGATTTCAACAGATGCCTAGGTACTTTTTTCACATATTTTGAAAAAAAAAAACCAAAATATGTTGAAGGGAAGCAAAAATATTGGCAGTTTTGTATGTATATTTTGCTGAAGAGCGCCATGAGTAGTGATAACTAAACATGGAATATCTCACTAAGTACTAATTCAAATGAAATGAAACTGGTATCTACCCGCCTATTTTCAGGGATGGGGAATTTGTTTGTGCTGTTACTTGTTCACATTTTTTACCACTAGAGGGCACTATAAACAAATACTATTTTAACTCACACCAAGTTTTTGGATTAGAAGTTGGTAATCAGTTAATTTGATTTTGACAAAAACATGTACAAACTAAGAATAAATCATACAATTTTGAGTCAAAGGTAAACATTGTGTTTTTAATTCAGATTGTTATCTTGCAGAGCAAGAAACCAAGATCATGACTTTAAAGTATGGTGAGAGTTGTGAACTACTTGCAGAATGCATTGAAAATGCTTTTCTTTTTGTGCCGAACCATTAAAATCTTGGCATGGTTTTACCTCGCACTCACCGTAATTATTTGCAACATGACTAATGTCGACAATGAATTTTCCTTACTGGCAAGCATCATTTGTTTGCCATTGAGGCACTGGAACATTCAAAAAACTCATAAAGACCAATAATATGAAAAAAGCTCCAATGATCTCATTTACATGCTGATAAGTCATCTGAAACAGTTGCAGATACACACATTTTATAAAACCTGGTTTTCCAGAACCATGTCTTTTGGAGGTTACATTTTCTAATTTGTAGTGTTGTCCACTTCATTGGTTTTCAGTGCCAGTAGTGCCAATTCCTCAGTAACATACTGCAAGTGGCAGTTAGAGCTCATTGCTGTTATCAATCTCAGAGTCAATGTCAGCGAATATTGCAAGTATGAGCAAAAGATCATGTTTGGTGCAGAGGATCAGGTTCCTGCAGATAGTTACCATGGAAGGGAACAGAAAACTAAACTGAACAAAAGCATTCATGTCTGGGTTGTCCAGATGCAAATACAATTCCCTTGGGGAATAGAGATGAAATTTGTGATCTTAGTAGTTCAATTTTAATAGCACACAGCAACATTGCCATCCATCTTGCTAAGCAAAGTGCACCAGGTGTATTAACTGATGAAAAAACAAGAACTGCTTCGCCTGGAGATGCAGAGATGTTGTGGTAGGGATGGTGTTTGGTACACTCCAAACCGCAATACTGGATGCCAAACTGTTGCATGTGTTGTTGTGTAGCCATGCAAACAAAACCAAACAAATTATTGCTTTGATTTTCAGTTGACATCACATTGGTGAAGTCATTTTGACCAGTGTCTGGAATGCAATAGAACCTGAAACCTCCAAGAGTCTTGATATTATTACGCTTTTTCACAGGTGCAACAATCACTTCCCCCTACTGGCTTATCATATAAACAACCTTAACACTTTGAGAGCTGCGTACGATATATTCATACCTAGATTTCAGCCTAAAACAGGCAGTTTTCGGTTGCCTTACTAACGCCATAGGTCCTCCGCTGATTGCACTAGAGAGCTGTTCAAGAGCTCAAATGAATCTTCTAGTCTGCACTCGAAAAAAAAATTCTCTGTTGGGGGTTGCGGACTTTTTGTGAGTGACGTCATAAATGAGGTAGTTTTTGGGCCATTTTGGCTCATGTTTCCTAGCATAGGGCTCCGCTAGGCAAAAGCATTTTGCTGAAGTTTTCATTGGAAACTAGGCTTGAGTCCGAGTCTTTTGAGCTTTTGATCGACTTCTAGCATTTCTGGTTGAAAAGTTATGATCTAAAATAAACACATTAATTAATTAGCTAATTAGTCAAAAATTTTTGTAACTTTAGATCATAACTTTGGTACACGAAAAGCGGAAGTGCTAAATAGCCTTATAATAAATACTACGGCCAAAGCAAACGATACAACTGACATCTTGCAAACATTTCGATAACAACTGTTATCATCTTCAGTGCATAGCAATAGATCATAACTTTTGAACCTGAAACCCCAGCAGGTCATCCAAAGTATCAAAAGACTCAAATTGTAGCTTAGTTTCTAATAAAAACTTATGCGAAATACTACCATCTTATGGTTTGATCCCAGGGCCAGGTGAAGTGGGCCAAGGTGGCCTGAAAGTCCTCCACTTATGACATCACTCACAAAAAATCCGCACCTCCACCCAAAAAAATTCTTCTGAGTGCAAGCTACAAGACTTGCTGCATCTTTTGAGCCTTTACCTGAGTCGGTAGCGCTTGTCAGACCAGAGAAATTCCCACGCAAAGCCTTGTGTGTTTCAGTGTTTTTTTTCTCAAATCCCCGAAAGCGGCCGGACGCCAAAGTGTTGACACTTTGGCTGCCAGCCTACGAAGATATCATACCTGGGAATCAGCCTAAAACAGCAGTTTTGGAGTTGCCTTAGCAACACCATAGCCGCTCTGCTGATTGCGATAAAGAGCTGTTCAAGGGCTCAAACGGATCAGTCAGTCTTCTAGTATCCAAAGAAAAAAAATTGAATTAGGGGTTTTGTTTTTTTTGTGAGTGACATCATAAGTGAAGTAGTTTTTTTGGCCATTTTGGCTCATGTTACCAGAGCTAGGGCCCAACCGCTAGACCAAAGTGATTCACTGAAGTTTTTATTGGAAACTAGGCTAGAGTCTGGTTCTTTTGAGCCTTGATCAACTTTCTAGCGTTTCTGTTTTAAAGTAATAGTTTTAAATAAACAAAATAATTAATTATCTAATTAGTGGACTAACTATTAAAGTTTTTTTACATCATAACTTTTGAACCCGATACCCCAGCGGGTTGGTCAAAGTATCAAAAGATTCTCTAGTTTCTAATAAAAGCTTTAGCGAAATACTACCATTTAACGGTTTGGGCCCAGGGTCAGGTGAAGTGGGCCAAAAGTAAACTCCACTTATGATGTCACTCACAAAAAATCCACATCCCCCAGCCAAAATTTTGTTTTCGTTGCAAACTTGAAGACTTGCTGATCTGTTTTAGCCCTTGAACAGCTCTTTAGCGCAATCATTGCCTAAGATATTCCCGCGCAAAGACACGTGCGATCCAGGTTTCTAGCCTCGAACCAGGCTTGGCAGACAAGGTGTTACTATGCAGTTTTCCCAGGATATTCATTGGAGAAGAAAGCTGATATTGTCAATATGTGCAAAAGTTGCTTGATTAATGACAGCAAGTGCTGTAAGGGAGATTACAAGGAGCTTATGTTATTGGTACCTTTTTACCTTCCACAAGGAAAAGCAGTGTCTAGATTTTTCATCATTCAATAGACCTCGTTTTCATCATTCAATGGATCTGGTGTTTCCAGGAGGCAAGGTGGATTGCAAAATTGCTTTATGCTATTAAAATTGCAGTGCTAAAATAACAAATTTTTACTCCGCACCACAAGGAAACTGCATGTGGACAATTCAGAAAAATAAAACATTTTGTTCAGTTTTCAGTATTCTGCTATCTTCCTTGGTAGCTATCTGCAGGAACCTGATCTTCTCCACCAAACTAGATCTTTTGCTTGTAATGCATTTATAATATATATTTGCTTACATTGACTCTGAGATTGATAAACAGCAAAGAATCGCAAAGGATGCATACCAGTAAAGAAAATTGATTGCCGACATTACTCATGTTGCACATCATTATGGTGAATGCGAGGTAAAACCATGCCAAGATTTAAATGGTTCGGCACAAAAAGAAAAGCATTTTCAATGCATTCTACAAGTAGTTGAAAGCTCTTTCTGCACTTTGCAAAAGAAGGGACCTGGACTTGGAGTCGTCATCTTGGTTTCTTGCTCTGTAAAATAATAATCTAAAGTAAAGAAAACAATCCATATCTTTTGACTCAAAGTTATATGATTTACTGTTTATGTATGGAACATTATTGTTGGTTTGTACATGTTATATTCACTGTGCTTTATCAAAATCAAACTAACTGGTGACCAACTTCCAGTCCACAAACTTGGTGTGAGTTAAAATTTGTTAAAAAAAAACACAAAAAAAACATGAGTTAAAAAAACACTTTGAGAGCTGGGGTACGATATATTCGTACTTTGAAATCGGCCTAAAACCAGCAATTGTCAGTTGCCTTACCAATGCCTTAGCTCTCCGCCGATTGCGCTAGAGAGCTGTTCAAGGGCTCAAATGAATCGGACAGTCTTTTAGATTGCACTCAAAAAAAATTTTTTTGCTTGGGGGGTGCGGATTTTTTGTGAGTGACATCATAAGTGAAGTAGTTTTAGGCCATTTTGGCTCATATTGCATGGCCTAGGGCCCAACCGCTAGGCTAAAGTATTTCGCTGAAGTTTTCATTGGAAACTAGGCTCGACTCCGAGTCTTTTGAGCCTTTGATCAACTTTCTGCCGTTTCTGGTTCAAAGGTTATGATCTAAAATAAACAAATTAATTAATTGTCTAATTAACTAAATTAGTCAAAATTTTTTTTAAACTTAGACCATAACTTTTGAACCCGAAACCCCAGCAGGTCATCCAAAGTATTAAAAGACTGTGATTGTAGCCTAGTTTCCAATAAAAACTTCAGCGAAATACTACCATCTTATGGTTTGATCCCAGGGCCAGGTGAAGTGGGCCAAGGTGGCCAAAAAGTCCTTCACTTATGACGTCACTCACAAAAAACCCGCACCCCCCAAACAAAAATTTTTTTTCGAGTGCAAGCTACAAGACTTGTCACGTCTTTTGACACTTCGACCAGGTCCGTAACCTGTACAGTAGCAGAGATATTCCTGCGCAAAGCCACATGCAATCCAGTTGTTTTTTGGCGAACTTGAATTAACCCAGATGTCAAAGTGTCAATGCTCGACTCTTTCACAAGGTGATTTGTGACACCAAATTCTTTCATTGTTCATTCTATGGGGGGTTGGGTTAAAATTTGAACATGATCTATACAAGAAGTGGATCTTTTGTGTATTTCTTGCAGTTCTTCCAACATGGCACAAAACAAACATAAATGTTTGTCGTTCTCCTCCAGTGCTAAGGCAGATGACTTCACTTCAACTTCGTAGGTCTTCTCAATGCAATATTTTAATTTCTGTGTCGCCTCATTGAACCTTAATTTTCTTGTTGACTTCTCTGTTGATGAAGCCAAATGTCCATGTTTCACTGTTGTTTTGCAATATTGACAATGCATCCTTTACGTCTACAAGCAAAGTGTCCTTTTCAAGAGAACTAACAGTGACATTATCAATATCAGATATCCTGTTGTGGTGAACTTGTATCCAATAGGTCTTCCTTTTCATGCCTTAGTACACCAGCATCTTGTTCAGCAACCTAGTTTGTGCAGTATTTGGCATACTCTTAATTTCCTTTTTTAGTCTGATTGCAGCTGTGCTGCTGTGCTTTTCACTAGAAATTACATTTGGAAGTGGCTTTTGCAGTTTTCCACAGCTACAAATAACCTGCAATTTCATCATCACTAAAAAAGCCTTCAAAAAACTATACATGTTTTATTTTGAGACGTTTCGGATTATTCTTAATCCATCTTCAGTCAAAAAATAAAGCAACACTTGGCAATGTCAGCAATTCAAAACCATAAGGCTTTGTGACGCA
>Ga0210059_1012136_pt1 | contig 13075 bp, 7 predicted proteins | sample Ectturendosymbi2_FD_188042 | JGI IMG/M metagenome (GOLD analysis project Ga0210059, IMG submission 188042) | Ecteinascidia turbinata endosymbiont from Florida, USA - Sample 2 (SPAdes) (version 2) | ecosystem: Host-associated > Tunicates > Ascidians > Unclassified | place: Key West, Florida...
TTTCCCTTGGAAATAGCTGCCCCAAACGATAACCCTCCTGAAACTTTTTCAAAAAGTAGCCTACATGAAAAGTGCTCCCATCACGGGTGTAATCTCTACTAGCTAAGGCAGTGGAAACGGTGAGATTAGAATCACTGAACACTCGCACAGCAGGCATTGACATTTAAACACTCGACTACGTTCACCTTGTTACTAGTGTTACAGGCAAGTTTGCCTGTAACAACTCATCTTTATACAGAAAACAAACTTGCTGAAATGACCTCAAATCCGAGGCAGCCAGTACAAAGATAAAGATTACAACCAATCAAAGCTGATTATTAGTCAGCTGACTTGACTGAAAACTGCTTTCCTGGGACACTAACCTCAAGTCACCCCAGTGAAAACGTCACCAAACGTCAGCAGAAGTCACAAGACAATTAGCTAAAATTAGGTAAAGGTCAAACACGACCAGGAAATCATTACGACCGGAAATGTACAAACGTAATACGAACTGATAATCAGAGGGTGGAAACCCAAGCACCAACAAGCACCCGAAGTTTCTAGAAGTTTTTGAAATCAGCCAATCACCCGAGGATTCAGCAAGAAGCAACCAATAGGAACACACAGGATAAAGAGGAGTTGACCAACTCTGGAGCAACCGTCAAGTATAAATACAGCCACATTTGTACTGAAAGTGAGTCTTTTTCAAGACTCGTTCCACCGTTAGGCCCAGTGGGCCACGGTTAAGCCGTTACGGGAGCCTAAGCGCCAGTAATGGTCAGGAAAAACTGGCTTGTCCGGGTTAATCCCTGCCAGACCAGACTGTAAAAACTGGCCTTGTCCGGGTTAATCCCTGTCAGGTTAAATTACAGAAAGTGGCTTGTCAGAAGTTCTGTCAGATTATTTCGTGAAAGTCAGACTGTGGGAATGAAGTTTTGTCAGATTATTTTATGAAATTCATACAGTGAAAGTGAAGTTCTGTCAGTTTGAATTATGAATGCTGTACTGTACTAGCGTGGTTTTGTCAGGCAAGTTGTTCAGGATTAAAACGTGTTTATGACCAAACCCTATCTCCGTTAATTTGCTGTACAAGTCCAAGTCCAGTCAATTGGTTTACTTTCTTCAGCTGTTGAAGGTTTTACCTTCTTCCGCTTACCACCTCGGGATGCCGTATAAAATGTGAGCAATGCTTCCTTTTGTGCCGCCGTGGCCAGGCCACACTTGGGTGAGAATCACTTGCATCTTCTCAATATGCGTGTACATCGTGGTGTGCACCCGTTCCTGCTCGGCATGTCAATTGCATCCCTTTGCAATCCGCTTGGGTCGAACCCAACTTAGCAGCGGTCATTAAAACTACTTTGGTCCTTCTCCGGATCAACCCTTCTTGACTGAACTTACTTTCGACTGAAAACAGCAATATTCGAAATTTCAATTAATGATAAATTTCCGTCTGAACTATCACTCCTTGCCGCGCAGAACGAAACGAATCTCGCTAACAGTGAAACATGAGCATGACGATATCAGTTCAGTATCAGTAGATTGAATGCGTACGTACCCACTGAGTGCAGTTATTGTAATGCATTACGCCCCTTGAGTGACATATTTCACAATACGTATCTTTAATGCAATTGAGTAGTTAACCAATTGAAGATTATCGAGACATAGAAAATTGAGTCTTATATGTATAAGCAACTTGCTTGAATAGGAGAACCGATGCGAATAGATTGTTGATCTCCTTATCGCAAATCATAACGAACAGAATTAAAATATGAAAGTTATGTGAGCGTTGTAACATGTCGAGAAGTGCTTGAATATTACAGAGTACCATATTTTGGTGAGTACCATTTTATTTTATTTGAACATACGTCGTTATGAATAAAAGCTACAAGCTTGAGAATCATGTGCTTCTTTGGTGTGTGTATTTTCTAGTATGAACCGAGGAGAAATGATTAGTAAACGGGCAATTAATAGGTCTGTTAACCAGACATAGCTTCTGCGAGAACGGTCCCAGATTCAGTAATGAGAACTCACGCATTAATGATATCTACTGGATCTAAAGCACATTACGATGTCACCCTATAGGGTCGCATCTTGTGTTACATTTGGCACCCAACGTGGTTTGTTTAAAATAATTTTCACTAGTACACAAAATTTCTAAGTGTTGCGCGAGTGTACACACTTCTACGATAAAACATGAAACTTTTTTTACGCGTCTGTATACTATTTGACACCCAGCGTGTTTTGTTTTCAAAAACATGAATAACATATACATATTTTTCGGTTCATACTTTATTTTATTTTTAATTTTTCTAACACACCATTTTTTACATTTTTTTTCAGGAATATGTAACGTTTTGTCACCCATTCGTGTTTACAATCTAAACATATTCTTTACAAAATTTTTAAGCATCCCATGTCACATTTGGCATTCAACGTGGATTCAAAATTCTTTTCGTGTGAAATATTAACCACCCGAAGTGATTCAACGACTTTTTTTCGCTTCAAGCACCCATGTAACACTTGGCGCTCAACGTGGTTTATCAGAAAAATTTTTTTTCTGTACATGCACATACAACTTTCAGCAACTACAAAAGTGGTTTAAAGATTTTTTTCTGCGTGCCTATGTTACCTTCGGCACCCAGCGAAACTTTAAAATTTTATTAGGCGCCAACATAACATCTACCGCTTATATGCGGTTTACTTTTAAGTGGTTTTTAGATATTTTTTTCAATGTCTACGCAATAATTTACAGATAATGCACACTACAAGCCTATGTGAAGCTCAGATACTCCTATGCGGTACCCTTGAGTACCCTTATCTGACTAATCCTATAGCAATTCATTTCACTTACAACTTGCATTTGCTATTAATTTAAAATTTCGCACATATTTTAATTTTTAGTGAACTAACCTTCAGTCACGCAATATGAAAGTCATGGTAATTTTATTTTAAAAAAATTTACTACTATCATTTACTTAGCATCCGTTCATCTTTATTTTTCACAGAATTCATCTTCTCGACGTGGACAACCACCTCACACATTTATATACCAATAATTTAAGTCAAAATTGCTGCTATCCTCATATTGTAGTTCTACATACAAATTTTTCTTTACACTCTTTTTATATGATTCTTAACACTAAAAGTATACCGAACCTATTTGAAATATTTTCATTGATCATGAGCTTTTGATCAGGTTACTTAGCCAAAATGATTGTTGCAATAGACGTTAGTTCTAGAATTGTATTTACACTGTCATAATGTTTGCCCTGCTGTTTACAGTTTTTGTTACATTACCTCCAAATACTGGATTAAATATGAGTTCTGTCATGTCTGATTTAAGAAAAACCATGGACTCTTTTGACCTCATTCCAGAAAACCTAGACTTACTAGCAGACACACTTCCGCCACCACCTCCCCCCTTGGAGGACAGATACCACACCCAATCCCCATTAGTTTTCTTACCAGATCCCGACCGCAGGTCTGGCCAACAAAGATTGAAGCTTGTCTTGGATCTGATAGTGCAATACAACACTCATAGAGATTTCGACAATAATCATATGCTTTGGGAATTGGCTGAAGACACATATTTAATTAATTTATCCGAACCCAACCTCTTTCTGATCAAGTGCACATTAAAACAAGCGGTTGTGTTTACCCCCGCACAAATTTCACTTCTTAAGATTGCCACTACAGAGCAATATAATCAGAACAAAGTAGTTTTCCAACTTGGGTTACTTATCGCTAAATACGATGACTTGTCACCGTGTGCCTTCAAACTTATGAGGGACGAAGCAAATGGAATCAAAAACTTTGCTTCAGTATTCCAAATCCAATCCTTAACTTTAAAATTTAAAATTGAACAATCCCCATTGCTGCCAAAGACGGTTCAAAAACGACTGCAAGAGGACTATGATGCTCTGCGACGTCAACATTGTCGAAAAGTAAATCCTCAACAGGAACCTAATTTAAGAGGTATTATTTTTTACTAAATTTTGTTTGGACTTCAACCTTTGTCATAATGACATTCTTAGAGAGGTCGAAGTTTCTTTCAAAGGGTTCTCATCTAATTTCCAAAAATAAGGTAAACAACGGACAGGTTTCCAGCGCTGTTAATGGAAATGGTAAACAAACGCGGTCAGAAACGTTTGCAGTCAACAGAACGCGTCAGGAAATCAAGCCATTGAAAACGTGCTTCAATCTGCATTCATGCTTTTCCTAAAACATGATCTCACCAATCAACAGTATGAAACTGCAGTAACGATAATTGATTTTCACTCCTTGCAGAGCGACTTTACTAGAACTTATGCTTTAAATATCTTGGTAATTATAACCAGTAACTGGACTGACACCAGAAGGGTGTGAACGGAACAAATGCTGTCTAACATGGAAACTAATAATCTTGAGAAATCTCCTTCTTTGGAACCTCCACGCAAAATCAGAAGGATAGCTCATTCTGAATTCAGTAGCATGGCACAAGCCTTCACTGCATTTAAGCCGTCACGGGTGACCATCATACAGCGAATCCAGACTACGCTTGCCTTAGCAAAGGAAGAAGCAAACACGCGGTACCACCCACTCTATACTGAAGTTGATAAGAACCTCACGATTTTCAATCTTGATGGTTGTGAATTTCTTGCTGTAAACGCATCCTTAACCGCGATCTCAAAATGGCAAAACCAGAAATTGCCCTACCAACACTTTTGGGTGAAAAATGTTGGGGAAAGACGAAATGCCATCATGCGAGCAGTAGTAATGTTAGCTGGATTATACGGGTTACCCCCTTGCGCAGTTGGCATAACAGTAGATCCCATTGCTTGCTCAAGCACCGAGTCCCATCATGAATTTCTTACCGAGCTACGTCGAAGCATTTGGCACTTCATCCTGACAGAAGTACAACCAATTTCTCCACACATCAAGTCCTTTTCAGAAGCAGAAATGGAGTTTGACGCAATTGAATTAAAAGAGTTATCAGTAACAGAATTCACCCAGAAACAGATGTTAGATCAACAAAGCCAGAATTCACAAAAACAGGTGATTTCATTTTTTTATATATAAATTTTTTTAACATTGTGCCTTCAAATCGCAAACCTTTTACCTTAGACCAAATCAACATTGCTAAGTGCTGAATTTTTACCTCAACAGGATCTTTGTAAGCTTACAAAATGATCTACACTGCTAGAGTGTATATAAGAGGTGCAGCAAAATTTGTTGGAATACAGAAACCGAAAAGACCAAAGTGTACATTGACATCAGTGCGTAACACTCTAATGGCGCTAAGCCGAATTCAAATCTCATGGTTTGAGCCACCTTTACGACTCGTGCACGACACGTTGAAAGCTGCCGTAGAAAACAAGGTTGAACCTTCCATCTTACTGTCGCACAAACTCATTTGGCAAAAAGTAAAGCGACTTTTAATATGCCACCTACAACGAAAATATCGGCCGCTTATCGACTTATTGACGCAAAAAAACTATTCAATATCAATTATCGCTCATGTGGATACGTATTACGTATTTCCACACAACGCCTGACGAATTGAAATTATTGTTAACACCTTCGGCTTATGATGCATGTTGGGTTTGCAATCGCTTACATTTTCCGCTGGATTGCACGACCACTCATTTGCAAGCAAAATGGAAAGCCATACGTGCAGGTGAATATTTTGCATTTCAGATACCGCGGAATATGAAGAAAACTTATGACTTACAATTACGACCTTTGAGACGCAATCCGTGGCAACAACTTTGCGAATTTTCACAAAAACACTATAAAGAGATTGAAACTTTACTTCAAGATCCACATTTTTTTAACAAAATTACTGTTTCTTTGCGAAGAAACTCGGCAAAATCCTTCCACAGGATATGGGATTGCTTGGACTCTACCAATATCGCGTGGCAATTGGATACATTTTTCATTTGTCACCGGCGTGATGACAATATTGAGTAAATAGTACAAGCCATCCGTTCTGATAACACTCAATGCTGTGAAGTCTGCAAACAAGTGGGACATGGCATTACACGGTGTCTTCAAACCAAACTTGCATTTCAAAAACGCCGTTTGAGTCAGGCGTATAACCATAGAAAGGAAAATCAGTTAGGCGCCTATGCGAATACAGAACCTTTTGATCAGCTTACAGACATTACTACCCACAATATTTTTTTAAAAAAAGGGATATGCTCATTCGGACCATACACACATTTCTAACATTTTGGTAACAGTCTCTCGCTGACAACAAAAACATTATTTTATGTTTTAGGTCACTCTAGATACAAGAACAGCGCGTGGATGTGTGACACTGGAAATTCACCAAGATGTAGCACTGACAATGCACCTTAAATATTCCTGCTGCTTTCTACCTCTAGTATCTTTTCCAGTGTTAAATGCTTTTAATAGACCAAGGGCATGTTCTGAAGTGTCAGTGACATCATTTAGGTTCTTCACAAAGAATGAGCAGACATATAACTACTATGTTGTTGCCAAGAATTTGGGTCTGCTTTTAAAATGCAAAAAGTAATGTATGTGGCTGTTTTTTTTCAGTGAGATATCTCGGCCATTACTTCAGTTCATGAATGTAGACTCCACATTCGTGAGCTGAAGCAATGGCCGAAATATCTCACTGAAAAAAAACAGCCACATACATTACTTTTTGCATTTTGTTAGTGTTAAAAATGCAGCATACCTATGCAATTGAGCTCTGTTGTACAAACAAGTGGTTCCCTAACTTCATTGTTTGAAAAATCCCCTTTGGATGCAAAATATCTCCATAAACTCCTAAATTTTCAAGACATAATGTGATCTTGAAATAATATGCCACATTGTCTGCGATCAACAAATTTTGCAACAGATCAAGGTTCTAATATAACATTTCAACTATACCAACAACTACACAAACGTCTTTACTCAGAAACCTGACAAAATCATCGTTCAAAGATGACTTACAAAGTAATGGACCTTTGCTAACTGGAAGCTGGAGGCAAAGTTTGCTTTGCTCTCTAATCTTGAATTAAATTAATAAGATTGGATTTAATTTTTACTCCAAAATTGCTTCATTTTTTGGAGATGAAATAAAAAGTACTTCTGTAATTACCATGTTCCTCTTGTTGGAACATGAGAATGCCAACACTGTGTTTTCTACTTACAAGCATTCAAATGATGATCTGTAATACACTCCCTTTGTGATGTCACAAGTAATTTGGATTCAGGTTGAAGTCTGCAGCTGCAAATGTTGAAAGCGAGATAAACAATAACATGTGATATAAACCATCACCTCCATAAACACATTGCATGTGCCAAGTGACCACATTTTGTTGGCAAAAAAGTAGGTGATGTTGATTTTAAGATCTTTGTTTTCAGAACCGTCACTTTTGTTATAAGATTATTTGCTCGATTTCAGTTGTAATGTTCTTTGTTTCAGATTTATAAACTTAGCAGTAGCGTTGTTGCTGATATGTTATGCCACGCCGAGTGATTCGAACTTCAATCGGACACTAATTGATCATGTATCTAAGCATGAGGTTATGGAGCCATATGCAACTGTTGACAAAGCTTGTCATAAAAAACATACCTGTTGTTGATAGGGTATGGAGAAATATTACATCAAAACTGCATTGCAGTGGTAAGTAAGTTTGCAGTAAAGTTGCTGTGAAAACATAAAGGAGATTGTGTGATTTCATCAACTTTGTGTATGTTTGTAATCACTAGCTGTTCAGAACGTTTGTATCTTTACATTATTTGCAGTTGCTTAACTGCACTTGGTTTTTGCATCTGAGCAATGTCACCTCAATAGATAACACTGAAAACAGCGTGTGGTACAAGGCACAAGAAAGTAAATAAAACTCCAAGTGGTTCTGGTGCTGTATCTCTTGAAACCTGTGCGTTTTACAGCTAGCTGTCATTTCCGGATGATTTACGTGAAGATAAAGTTAAATTGATTATGCATATCAATTGTGTGAACGTTGCGGACATGTTCTCAGGGTATATGTTTATTACAAATCTGTGGACGAATTTTTTCCCACAGTGAGCAACCACTTATTCCGTCAATGTTAGAATGTGACACGAACAGTACACGAAGGTAACTTAACTGCCATTTAGCCAAACTTTTCATATTAACATAACATCGAAAGCATTATAAGTTGCGCGTCTTGTGCACCTCTGACGACTTCTGCTGCACCTTCAACTGGCGAGCACTTTGCTGAAGAGCACAGTCGGAAAGACATAAAGAGCAGATGTGATAAACTTTTACTCTGTGTTGATAAAAAGTACGTAAAACCTGCATGCTTTGCTGTGAGGATTCCTACGTTTAAAGTATTACAGTATTCACTTATTCTTTCCACAGGTGGAAATGCTTCTTTTTCATCGTATGAGCCAGTTCTTCCAATCCACTGATTGACCGCACTAAATCTCGGGGCAGGTGTTGAGCAGCCATTCGATTGTCATCATCCAGAATCGTCAGGCAGAGGTCGATGCCCGATAGATTGGATAGTGATGGACAACATTGTCAACGGTCTGTACTTCTGCGCCACAAGTTGCAGAAGGGGCCATAATCCATTTGTGTATGCAGGATCGGGAACGTCCGAGACGGATGTGGAGGCGGTCAAGCCGGAACCGCGCTGTTCTTAGCAGGGCCATTCGGAGAGGGTGCCGATGTCGAGGTGTCGGCAATACGTGAGCGTGAGAATTCTGAGCTTCCTGCTGAACACTGCAATCAGAAGACAGATTAGGTCACTTCGGACAATTTGTCATGTTCGAGTTACGAGCGAAGCTTCAAGCTTTGCACGACGCGTTCACGTACATGACGAAACGTTCTGTTTAGCGACTTTGAAATAGAACTTGCGCGTGCGGAATGGGACAGTTCGGCGATTAAATGTGAAATGTGTTTTCTTTTGAAGAGTCACAAAAGTGCGAAAATTCGCACCTTTTATTTGAATTGCGTCCGGCCAGGCGTATCCGTAGTCACTTCCTTGAGGACACCTTAAACGGTACGCTATGCAATTTAGCTTGATATTTGTTAGGCTAAGGTCAGGTTGTTGTAAATGCTGTTTGTATTGATATGTGTTGAAGACAGTTTTCTAGGTTGTGTTGTTTGTAAGAGCAGAGTAGCAGTACCGTACTGACAGCTACTAACTTATGCGATCATTTTAACTAGTAATGTGCCCTTGGAAATCGTAAGCTGCTGGTTTTGATAGTCATGCTTGTCGGCAAGTTCACAGATGAGATAGAGTCCAGGCTCTGTTAGAGTCCAAGCTCTGATAGAGTCCAGGCTTTGTTGGAAGCGCAAGCGATAGGTGTGGAAGCGGTTGACGAAATAGCCGCTTCCACATCCCTGCTTGCAACATTTGGTTTCTGTTGTAAAATTTATTGCTGAGCGATGACTGGCATTTAGAGACGATGAGAGCGTTGAATCGCACAGAAAATTTTTCCAAAAAATTTTTAAAACTTTTCAAGCAAATATTTAAAAAAATATGTGATGCTTCTAGCGACTGGTTTGCAAGTTTCACAAGTCGCTAATCATTGTCAAATACCATGTTGCATCATAAAGCTTTGTTACAGTTGAGTTAACGAATGTGACGTCACAATATTCCTTACAAATATTAATGATATGTGGACTGGCGGGGTCCACATATCATTAATATTCATGAGTAATCTTGTGATTCTATTTGAATAAGAGCTGATGATGCCTACTTTGTAGGCGAAATATATACTCTATAAGATCTTAGTGTCTGATTCTATGCTGAGAAAGGATTTCTTTCAAGAGGCAGTATGTGGAAATACTAGTGACTTAATCGATCATTCCCTACCTAAACATTTTGTATCCGCACATGAGGCCTCCCACCACGCCTGGGCCCCAGGTCCCCCACCATCTAAATCCGGCGCTGACACTGGGTAATTAGTACATTTACAGTATAAACAAGAATGGTAGGCTACCAGTTAAACCTTGCAACTAATAGCAAAATAGTTCATAAAACTAAGGGCTCTATATTATTGATTTGAAACCTCTTACATTCTGATTGAAGGGCTCATATCTTTTTGAAGAGTGTTGGGAACCTTATCCACTGTTACCTTTTGTCATCTTATCTTTTGCCTGGGGCCCCTTGTCCTTTGAATGCACAGTAGACAGGCGATTTATGTATGACCAAAGACTAATAGGCCTCCTTATCCTTTGATTAGGGGACCCTAGCATCTTGGTTGAGGACCTTTTACATTTTGACTGGGGTACCTTGTCCTTCGATCATACAGAGAGCTATTTATGTTTCATCATTTCAGTTTTACATCTTTTCTTCAGGTTGAAAATCCAAATGTGTTAAGACATATTATTAATATAACAACATAGAGTAAAGCTAATTAAATTTTATTGTGTAATCATTACGGTGAAAATACAACCACAAAGAAAATATCACACATTTTTGAAAGCACGTGAACTAAAAATAGGGACCCCTTCAAAGCGCGTAAATTGAAAATAGGGCCCCTCATTTTGCACACACTTGCACACCCTGCACACTCACTAAGACCACTACTGCGAGGGGCACACTTTCAATCTTTTCAGACAAACGGCCAAATAGGTCACACCTGCGCGGGGGTACAAAAACTAAGATGGCCTATGCCCCGCGCTGCCTTGATCCGTCCCTGTGCAGAATCGCATGGAATTATTTTCAACTGCAGCAAAAGTGGTTGTTTGACGTTTCCAAAAAGCACAGTCATCCCATCACTGACACTGAGTGGTCAAAACATTAAATCTGTTAACCCCTACAAATATTTGCGGATTGTAATGGATGAGCTCTCAGATGACAAATACATTCAGAGACAACTGCAATATTAATATTGTGCAGCAAACAAGCTGCGAGCTTCTTTCTCCCGATGTCCAAACGCAGTGAAAAATGTACTTTCGTTCCTCCTGTACATCCACGTACGTATCACAATTATGGCATGATTTCAGGAAGGCACACATCCAGAGATCGCCTGTGGCCTTTAATTTTGGTTGCAGAGCTCAATACAACCTCCCGTGGCGAGCAATTGTTAAATAGTCATCAGGTTCAATGTAACATTCCTACTTTTGAGGCCTTATTGAGAAAAACTGCATACCTGTTTACTGAACAGTGCAAAAAGTTTAACAACGTATGGTTGCGCGCTTTGATGCAGTCAGATTACAACCGCATTTTACGTTGTGACTGAAAGCCCGAATATTACAATGTTAGTTTTGAGGATGTGTGCATGCCACAACGCATTCGTACTTCATCTGGTCTTGGCCAGGGTTCGACTATAATTCTTACTATGCGATTTCCGTGTCCTACTGTGGATGTGTAGTGTTGTACCAAGTGTTACGAGTTAGCGAGCAATTGTGTCGATAATCCTGTGGTCCTACACCTAACGCCGTTACAAAACGTTCGTGTCTGTTATTATCAATCTGCGTTGTGCAGACAGTGTGCTTGTGCTCTATGGACTTCGTGTCTGGTACAAACATTAAAAAAAAAGTAAATAATCTCCTCTAGAAAATCGATTTCACGTAGCACTACGCATCTTCAGCCCTGCAGTATAGGAGTGAAGATGCGTAGCGTACTTGGGTAACAACTTTATTTTTTACCTTCGTGCCGCGCAGCTGATCCGAGCCAAGATGTCCCACTTTGGCTATGTAAGGTGAGTACCAAGGAGGTGGATTGGTTCATGAGTATTATGACAAGAACCGATCCCATCAATTTGTTTTGATATGTTTTTTCGGGGATTGCACGTTTTGTATGCAAATATCTAGCTTAGGCCAGTTGGAGGGTTCAGTATTTTAGAACATTAGGAGAAACCTTGCGTTACTTTGTAGAACCTTCACCGTAGCAAAGTGTTCCTGCCAAAAGCAGGGTCGTCCGTGATATAACAGCAGTTGTATGTCTTGACAGTTCAAAGGAAATAGCCTGTAAGGTGTAAGGATCAGAAGCTGGGTGGTAGAAAATAAATTAATTAATGTAGAACATAGATCAAATTTTTTCCAATTTCCTGCGTCGCTCCAACGTTTCAGAACTATTATATTTTAAACATGGTATTTTTCTATTCACTGCCAGCTGGAAGCAACGAAAACATTTTGTGCTGTTTTTTGTGATGTGTTTTTTGTTTTTCTGTGTTTGAAAATTGTTTCTTGTTTTTTCGGCAGGTAAACGTTCGGACGGTTATCGACTAAACTTCCCTTGAGAAACTAGGCGAATGTAAGGTGTAGCAAGTCCACTTACACCCATGGGCGTCGGAAGGATTTTTTCCAGGCGGGATACTAGGGGATTTTTCTAAAATTTTTCTAGGAGGGAGTCAATAGTGGTGAAACTTGTTTTTTCCCACTCGAAACTAAGACAATAACCTTTTTTTGCTGAAAATTTCAAAATCCAGGGGGTCTTGGTCCCTTCCTCCTTTCCGACACCCATGCTTGCACCGATCCCAATGTCTGCTCTTATGGGCTGAAAGAGTTTCAACTTTGGGACGAACGCGATTAGGACATACGCAATTGATAAACTTGGTTGGTTGCTGCAGTCTACACGAAAATCTGTTGATCATATTAGCCGATGCAATGTTTTTGATTTTTTGTGATATCTCATGAAAGTAAGCGTCGCATTGTATGCTTTTTGACTATGTGTGTTGTCTACTCACCGTTCCTTTTCTCTCATCCTCTTCCGCGTATTGTTGCTGCCCCATACTGAAGATGCAAATTCCAATGCCGGATGGGTTTACTGAGGGCAGCATTGCAGACTCCTTTCGGTGAAACTGTGATAGGAACATCTCGCTAGTGGGCGTTCGAAGCAAAACCGTTTCGCCTTGCCGGTTCACCACGCTTTTCAGTTCCTGATGAAAGTTGGAAAAAAAGTGAGGCGATAGTTGAAATACATGAATCGTCATTGGCAGCGCAATCAACTGAAATGTCTATAAGTGAGTTATAGCTTCAATTATCTGTCTGCCATGGTGACCGTTGCCGTGCTCATCGCTTCGCAGCACGCAAAAGACCGTTGTTGGGAAGTGGAGACAAAGAAAGCGGAGCTAGAAAACGGGAAAGTTTCATTATTACAATCCTCGGCTCTGCTTTGTATGTTTGCATGGCGTTGATTGGATTCACAGCATCAGCCAACGT
>Ga0210059_1012137_pt1 | contig 13073 bp, 7 predicted proteins | sample Ectturendosymbi2_FD_188042 | JGI IMG/M metagenome (GOLD analysis project Ga0210059, IMG submission 188042) | Ecteinascidia turbinata endosymbiont from Florida, USA - Sample 2 (SPAdes) (version 2) | ecosystem: Host-associated > Tunicates > Ascidians > Unclassified | place: Key West, Florida...
CTTTCATATGTCGTCTTTTGCGCAGGACTGAAGATGTGTAACACACGAAACTAGTTTCCTTACGCAATAAATTGCGATCGATTCGCTTGGTGTGGGTCACTGATGTGGCTTTACAAATATTGCACACTCCCGTGATTCATCTGCATTTGCGTGAAACGTTTGTGCGGTCATAATATCCAAAGTCTCCTCGGGAGCGGCCTCCTCTCTCTGGCCACTCTCTCTAAGTTTAGGAGGTCTTGTTACAAAGCGGTGCAACTTCGGACGGAAATAAGCTTCTCGGTGCGCGTTTCCATCTGTTCGGTTTGATGCAACGAGAAGCAATGCGGAATTGGTTTGTTTGCGATCGAGCAAGGTTATTGTCAAATGTCTTGTGTCAATGGTTTTGTAAAGGTACATTTCACGAAAACTATGCATGAAATGGAAATTGAACCTGTGTCAGAACTGAGTGCAGATCTTTTCCCGTTTCTTTTTTATCATATTAACGTTGTAGAACTTTGAGTGATGTTTGAATCGTATCAGTTAGTTTACAACATTGCAAACCGCGTGGAAACATGATAATACATTAGTAAATAGGTAAAGCTTCACTTTAACAAAGGAGGCGCTGTAAGTAAGCTTAATCGCCCGCTGCAGTATATCGGTAATCATAAGGCGGCTTTCAGGAAACAGTCAAATCGATAGCTTTCTGTATTTCAGCCCAGTCGCAGTTGCAGAGGAACTGAGTTCCAGAAAGTCACTTGTTGCATTCTGAAGCGGTAGACTTGCACAGCGTGTTATACATTTGTCTGCTTAAAAGTGGTCTGGCACATTACCTAGGCTACATATTTGAAATGCAGCTAAGGAATGTTTTCTAAGGTTGAAGTTCACTCATGTAATTACGCAGAGGTAGTTGGTAGTCTAGTGATGTTTGTTTTTTATTTTCATGATTTAAGGGAAAGTAGAGGAATGCAAAAACAAAAAAATTCAACATGACTTAGGCGAAAGCAATAATGGCAAGGCAAGGCGCCAACACTGAAACGACGCACCAGCTATTATCGCAATCAATCATCAGCACAAAAAGTGGCACACAATGAGAAAAAGAAAATATGTAGAAATAGATGCGTCCCAGCTGTGGTGGTGGGTTTCATACTTTTATAACGGAACATGTCATGCTCTTGTGCTGGCTTTTCGTTCACCATATTCAAGTGGTAGTGAGAAGCATAGAAATGTGGAGCACGTGGCAGCCAAACACGTGTTGGGAAAATCCGGCAGATCGACAACAAACTCTGGTATCGCACGCATCACAAAGCCAAGCAATCGTCAGTAAAGTCAGGTTTGTTAGATGCATTGCAGTCGATAGGATGCATTTTTACAGTGGAAAATTTCTGAAGGTCTCTCGGGATAACAGTGCATTTCCCAGTCCCCAGAAGTGTAATAACTTTCTTGTAATCACCTGCATATGCCAGCTTATTCAGCAGTTGACGTGAGCCTATTCAAAGCCATGCGCAACAGGCATGTTCGCATTTGGCTCCATGCTCCTGCATGGTTTCTGCACAAACCTCAGCGGATGAATATTCGATGATGGTTTAATGAATTCTTACTTCCCTCTAAATTGTTTAAAATTTATACCATCGAACGAGTTTTTAACAATTAAAAGCTCTAGGTTTGCCGTACGCTTTTGAGAAATCAGCCGGTTGGGCTCTGCTTTCATCTTTGTGCGATGATTCAAACTTGTACATATGTATATCATAGGTGACGGAACCTGGGGTTCCACAAGGGGCTAGGCCCCCCAATTTTTTTTCTTCTTTAATTTAGAATTTTGCCTAAATAAGTCTGAGTAGGCTAACACATTTAGGATTGGGTCCATTGTTAAAGTAAATCGTTGAAACTATGAAAAAAATTTTGCAGAATTTTGGTAGCTTTTTGGCAATATTATTTGTAATACATTATTTGCAATTTGGCAGTGAAACTGGCAGGATTTCGTAAATGTTTGGCAGAATACACCGTGCACAATCTGGCAACCATGCTCGGGTTTGCTTACCGCATTGGTGTTGTCGAATAGTGTTACCAGATGATGTAGCACTAAACCATGTCATTTTACATGCAGGTGTGTAGGAAAAATGTGGTGCCACTCCAACAAAAAATTCTTGTAATTTGGTGTAATTACAAACGTTTTAACACCATTGTAAATAGTAAAATTTTGCTGAATCTTATACGCAAAATCAAAAATTTTCTAGAGTTTTTTTGAGTTGCACTTGTGCCCTCCCACTTTGAAAAAGGTTTCGCCACCCATGATCTATATTCAAGTAACTACTCTCCACACAGGTGAAGTGTTTGAATCCATCAGCGAATTTTTAATAGGAAATCGATGTCACGTAACACTACGCATCTTCAGCCCTACAGTCTTATTCCAATAGAACACACGTGGAAATAAAATGTAATATAATTTTAAAGGCTGCGGAAAACGGATTGTAAACGAGGTTATTTGCAACACCGAGACGTTGGTCTGTGTTCAAAAACAATAAACATGATGCATTGCAAGTTAGTTTGACTCCTTTCCTCTCATATTGGTCTTTTTTACCTCATATCAGAGTGAGTGTGCTACCGTCGCATGGTATGTGTCGTATTCGCTTTTGGAGAGAAGATTTATCATGACAAGTTAAGAAGAGCTTAGATTGGAAAAAGTTGTTTGTGCTACAAGACTTGTGTTTAATTATTACATTTTAATGTTACAGAAGTGATTCATTCTTATAAAACAAATAAATTTTGTTAAATTTTACTTACATTTGATGAAGAAGAAACCTGCGAGTAGGCTATTTATCAAACTTCTTGAAGACTGCAAGGTGAATAGTCGCTGTTACATTAATCACTGGTCAGTTTTGTTTTGCTATTTGTTGTGGAAACATATGTTAGTGAATTGTCTTGTGCTTATACCAGCGACCGCTACAATGATATTTGGGCTATGTTTGCAGTAGTTGTGTTACCGTTTCATGAAATTATTTATTTGAGCACATACAGTGTTTTCATTTTGGGGATGTTGGCCTCACAAGGCAATATCCAGGAATTTGACGTTTTTTGCATGGGGTTGACCTTAGCAAAGATCATCACCTGCATTTTCATCACTTTTCAAAACCAAAGATGAACACTTGTACAAAACAATTGTTTTTCAGTATTCCTAAAACTTTCAGGGGGTTAACCCCTCCGGGCAGACCACCCCCTAAATACGCCCTTGTTTCTTGGTGTTCCATGAGGCGAAATAAAAAGTCTTGCTGCTCCGTGGCTAAAAAAGTTAAAGAAACCCTGGTTAGCAGATGTGAAGACGTTGCTTCATGTGCTCTCCGCTGTTCTGCAGCATGGAAATGTTAAGTATTGATGTTTAAGTAAAGCAAAACTTTTTAATTTAACCAAATCGTCGAATCGCTCCTGGTTTTCGGAGATCAGTTCACTCGAACCGCCTTGAAAAACGCCTTAAAAAACATTGCTCTCCCAAATCATCCCCCTAAATATTTCTTGGTGTTCTATAAAGCGAAATAACAAGACCTGGTTTTCCGTGACTAAAAAGTTAAAGCAACCCTGCAACTGGTTAACACCGAATAATGTCACCTTCGATAGTAACTGGAGGTGGCTGCGTCTGGTTCTGAGATATCATTCGTTGTGCTTGGAAAGGTTGTGCTCAAGACCCACAGGGAACTGACTCATCCGTGAATACCAGAGTTCGACTGCGGCCAAAGTTGATTCAGTCAAATGTTTGTGGTGTTTTGATTTACAAGTGATCGAAGTCATATTCGTGCGCAGTCATCTCATAAAGTCCTACAAAACAGTTTTGGCAAGGATCTGTGGTGAAAATCGTAGATAACCATTGACTCTTCGTCTACACTGGGCTCTGAATCATCTAGTCAGGAGCCTTGCTTAGTAAACTATTCTCAGGGCTACCATCAACCTAGAACCAAAAATAAGGACGGCAAAGGAAAATTTGATTATATTACCAATAAAGAAAACAATTGTTTCTGTTTGCACGACAACGCCAGATCATACGTTTGCCTATTTATCTTCAAGAATCATTTGCTTCAGTAATCTCTTATTCTCGACTTCTTGTAATCGCCACAGAAAACTTTTTTTTTCACTGATTTCATCAGTCTCTGTGCTGCAAGGTTGTACTGCTTTTGTGATGTCACAAAACCTTGATTACGAAAGGTTTACAATGAGAAAGAAATGGTCTGTACGTCTATCAGATATTGCTTATTTAAAATTGTTATGCTACAGAAAATAAGAAAAAATAAGGACGCAAGTAACAAATAAGGACATTTCTTAGAAATAAAGACAGAAACATTTTCTAAGACGTAGTACTGCAAAATAAGGACAAATCTTAGAAATAAGGACCGTATGGTAGCCCTAGCTATTCTGTAAATTAGTAGAACTGCATGCGCTGTTTTCTGAAGAATCAAAGCAATGTTTATGATGTTTGGACTGAAAGCTTTAGTGAAATTGCGTCAGGACTGATTTCGTGTCTATTATAATTTTGAGTGTTGGCCGCCTTACTCCAGACAGTAACCTGGGGCCAGAATTTTCAAACTGGACTTACAATCTTTTTTGGGTAACAAAAATGCTTCCGCGTGAGTATGCCGAGTTTCTTTGCGGTCCTTTGGTCGCTTCTGTTTTTCGAAGCACAACGAGGCTCCGGCTGCTGTGCATTGCAAACAAACAGCAGACACCAAACGCTTCCTTGTTCCTAAATTCATGCATTGAACTGTCCTTCCAAGTTCCAAGTGACGCGTTGATGCGCGGCAAAATCTGCAAATCGTGAAGTCGACTGCTAAGCGCTTGAGCCTCTCATTATGACCTGACCAGGAAACGTTCGGAAAGATTTTGGACAATACGCTCAATCCTTCCGGCTTAGTTGGTTAACTGAGAATGTCGAGCGGTTGCCGGTGTCAAGCGAAATTTCTGACCTATTATTGTTTGTCAGTTATTTTGCTTCTCAGGGTAAAGGAATAACGTTTGGCAATTGCTTTTTTGATGAGTGTTGTGTAAATTAAAACTTTTTGGTTAGATGTCAGATACACACAATGAGCTATAGTACGACAACAGCTATAACCACTGAAAAATATTGGACCTAGTCTTAGACGCCAATTATTTTTCTAACCCTAAACCAAAACCTAACCCGACACACCTAAACACTAAACCCTAAGTCCTAATCAATTTTCTCAGCGTATTTGATATGTAGAATATTACTCTGTGCATGCGCGCATGGCCTGAAGTTAGAAATTTCGCTTGACTCCGGGAGAGTGACTGGTTGCTATGACGACCTATTCGAGCTTCGTAGCGTCTTCTCTTGAAAAATGGATATCTATCATTGATGCTTCGTTTTGTGCACGATTGTTGGTTTCAACCAGGCCTGTGGAGCTGGCAGTCAAATTTCAGACTCCGGCTTCGGCTTCACCATCCAAACGTTTTTGGCTCCGACTCCAGCCATACAAAATTGCTTTGGCACCGGTTCCGGCTCCACAGCCCTGGTGTCGACGATGGAGTAGAGTGCGTCGTGTTCCATACAAAAGCGTAAGAGTCGACAATTCTGAACTCATGCTGCTTTAGGTGGAGGGTCGTGGACAACAAACGAGTACTCGAATGAAAATGGCGACAAAAATTTCAGTGAGAAACCTTGGGTTAATACGAACCCTGGGGGTAATTTTTGTCAGCCACACACAACCTTTCACACAGATTACTCAAAATTACTTTACGGCCGCCTCTGAGTAAAGAAAACATTAACGTATTCTAATAATACTGCTGGCTGACAATAGGTCACCTGTTGTTCTGGTCTTATCGCCATTGAGTTTAGACAAATACCAATCTACTTCCCAGGATGGAGATTGTTTAATTAATAACTGCATACTTTCTTGGTTACAGAAATTGAGTTTTACGCTGATGACAAGCAAACCAGAAGCACAATAATAGGTTAGTTCTCTGATATCTTGCAGTGCAGGAATCCGCAGGCTTCCAGCTTTTGTGCAAAGGCAAATTTCTCGTTTTTTTTCACGTCTGCTGCAGATGTTTCAATTAAACTTTGCTGTGCCCCCAGTTTCGTTTGACTTTTACGAGCACTTCACAAAACTCCACCGTGTTTTCGTAACGGGAGTGAATACATCCTTCGTGATGCTTTACAGAGTGCATGCCCACGGATTTTTTGTTCTTGGGAATTCGTTTTCGCGAAGATTGCCGGATCTTCAAGTTAGAGTTGAGTCGGCCTATCCTAGTAGTGCTACTGCCTGGTTTCAAGCTTCGTAATTTTTGTATTTCGCGTTCGTGCAAACCTTACCACTTGATTTCGAAGAGAGACGGGAAAGGTACTGCGTTTGAAAATTAAATTAACGTGTTTTGCTTCTGCTTATAAACAGGTGTGCGGCAGAGGGTGGTAAGACGTTTGCAGAAAAAACACTGAAGGAACTTTGAAAAGTAACTTTTGATTGACAGCAATTATTATGTTTCAGAAGATGTCCGGAAAAAATGTTCGCATTGCACCGAAAAATTTGGGGAAAAACTTAAGTCGGTAAGTCACTGTTAGGTAAGCACCTTAAATCTGAAATCATAATTTTTACAAGTAGTCTGATACTACCGAAAAGTTATCATTCGCAGTCAATATAGAAAAGGTTCAGTTTAATTTGAAAATTTCTTTCAAAGATTCACTGTTTCATCCGGTTTTTGCTTTGGATGCTGATTCCAAACCTGACTTTGTTTTTTTTTCTCGGTCATATCAGGTTCTTGAAATAGAACACATCAATGTTATTGATAATGCACCAACGTTATGAACTGAATAAGAAAGATGGATACTATGGAAAATTAATATACAGATGTATTCTGCTCAGCAACAACCTAAAAAAGCACTTTAGCAAAAAGCTAAGGATTTAAACAAAGAATTATCAGTGATGACTGGTCGACGCGTTCGTAGAAGTACGCACATTACACCAGCAGTCAGTATAACCATGTTAAATATTGCGATTTTTCTCTTTGTAGGCAATCGTTTATGTGCAGTGTTTGGTGCATCTCATCAAACGTCAGCAGAACGTTTCCCTACATTGTAATTCCAGCGGGCCTTAGGCATTGGGATCGTTTTTCCATCAATTTTGTGCCCTGACAGACGCGCTAAACCCTCGTATTTCGCAGACATGTCCAAAAATTTCCATACATTCGCTGTAACTGCAGAAGTAATGTACCTTGATACTCATTTCACATCCAGATGCCTGTAAGTTCATCAGCAGTTCTTTCACAAGCTCACGATCGTCATCCACTTTCCTGTTGCCAATAAAGTTTTTCTTTAACATATCTACGCGGTCCACGTTCGAAGTTCACCCGGGGTCATGTTTGCTCAAAAATGTGAATCTTCGATCATCTTTGTAATGAAAGGGGTCGGGGAACTTTTTCGGATATTACCAAAAATTATTTCAAGAACAGTGAAATTGCCCCACTGTTATTTGAGAACCATATATTACCAATATGAATAGCCGGAAAAATATATTAGAAAACATTTTATGTATGGAAGGAAGCTTGTGATAACATTTTACCCCAAACGTTTTTAGTTTTACCCCTTTTGGGGAAACTCAGTCCGGTTTCCTGACCTGTTCTAATATGTGGTCCATCGCATATCCTTGTTCTTTTCTTAATGATAAGATTCATAAATACAAAACATATATAGCTGTAGTAATCTCCATTTTCTTTCATTACTCTGGATTCATGTGCAATGCAGGAAGGGTGATATATTTCGATTAGCCAGTGGTTGGTTATTGACATTCTTTTCACCTGGTACTAGACTATTCCTTGATGGCCACTGGCCTTTCGCCAAGTCCGCTTTAACTCCTCTGTTCCAGCAGCATAAAAATCAAGGATATTGTGTGCAGACGCTTTGTCGTCCCAACAGGCATGTGATCATTTTTAAATCGACACAGATTAACCATTCATGGCCACTGTATTGCATTTTTCACATATTGCTTTGACGTTACTCTTCCTTCGTGGTTACTGAGTGCTCTACAGCCTGGATGGATCCGTACAACCGTAATAAACAACACATCAGGCTCCTCGAATTGTAAGCAAACATCTTCCACTCGCTCGAATGATATGCATGCAATCCCGCGGTAAAAAGGAGTCCCTAATGTCGTTGTAGCAAACACGTTTACTATTTTCTTGTTCTGGTTGCCATTCGCCCTGAATAACAGCTGCTGTTAGTTGGCTGAACTGTCAGTGTCATTTTCAAATTTTACCACAGTTGAGCAAAGTATTTCATGATTAATTTTGTCATTATTTCTGAAGTACACTGTCAATTCTGGCTCTCACCTGGGATAGGAGGCGCTTGTACCTGGTGTCGGATCGCTTTTGCATCCTGGATTGCATCATGCAGTTCGGGCTGACTACATTCATAAGGTCGAGGCAAGTTCGGGTCCAGCGCCAAGCTATTTATCAGCTTCTTCAACATCATCACCGGATAAAGATGGAGATGAAGTGTGTAGTCATTATGTATATTCGTTAAGGTCTGGTAGCTCAGTAGAAATAGATACAGGTAGATCATCACTGTGTGGAACTGGCCGTATAATCTAAGGAATGGTACGCAGTATCAAGCGCTGTTTATCTTCTTGTAAAATTCTTCGGTGTTAACAAAGAAGAGGCAGTATGGCTTTTAGGTTCTCTCCAAACCAGGGAGACACCAAACGTTATAGCTTTGGTTTCTTTTCTAGAGGCCATTATCTCAAAGCTTCCGTACAAGTGGTGCAAACTTTAGGAGGGCCCATATTTTGAATTATCTGCAAGTGGGAGTTTCAAATGAGCAAAAAGTACACTCATTCGATGAAAGTAGTGTTGTTGCGTCTTTGGTCTACTAAAATAAAACATCCACAGATGAAACAGAAAATATCAGGGTCATTACATCAGTTCCTCTTTACATGCACAGATATACAGCTTTGTGTAGCGCACGAGGCAGTAATAACAGTAACTACAAATAAAAACAAAGGTTTTACACTTATTAATAATTTTTCACACAGATTTCCAGCCAAACTAAAGAACTTGAGGTGATAAGATAAGCATAGGCCAGCGTATCTTGCAGCAACAACTTCTTAATTAGGCTGAGGAAGTGCATATTTTGTTTCGACTTCGCCAATACTTATGCTGAACTACACAGTGCACAAAATGGAGGTAATCTACATGGTGCAATAAGGATGGCAGCAACAGACCTCGAGTGTTCATCTGGTAAGCCGACATCCATTAAATCTAATTAGTAATTACATGATAAATATCGCCACATTGATTGAGAACTTTCTTAAATGCCTATTGCATACAGGTATGCGCAAAATCTTGATGTGACAGAGTTACCAAGACTCAGATTTCGATTCAATCCCCGGACATAGCCTAATCCAGGGGCGGGCAACCTTTTTCGGTTTGCGTGCCGAAAACGGCTAAATCAATGAAAAAATTATTCCGCGTGCCAACAAAGATTTGTGGTGAGGGGTCTGAATTTTGGGCCCCTGTGGCAGCGTGCCCCCCTCCCCAATTGGGGGGTACGGAGTGCGGTTGATACGGCTCTGTTTGTAGCCACATGGAATCAAAAGCACATAAGGGTTAAATTAAATAACGGATTGTTAACAAACAAAATTGAAGACACGGACACTTCGCAGGGGGAGGATCTCGTTTCCGAGGCCTCGCTCACGTGCCGGATAGACATGCACGCGTGCCAAGTTCGGCACGGGTGCCAGGGGTTGCCCAACGATTAGGGCCTAATCGTTTTTAAAATCTGTGCGAGAAAAAAATTTTCCTTGGGGATCAGTAACAGAACTACTCAAAATCTGTTTCAAATCATTTTGTGAATGCATTTAAACTCGATGACTTAAAGGTACAAGCCACCTTTCAAAATACCGTATTGGGTTTCTTGACTTGCGTCAAATAAAGAACTTTCTGCACGATCAAACTAATCCACATTTTTCTTAGACTGTTCTCATAATAAGCTCTATTTAATCCAACGCCAATGCGCAACTGAAAATAAAATGTTTTGATGTAATAACTAGGCGGAAATTATTGCTGTAAAGTGACAAAAATGCTTTTTCAGATTGAAAAATTCTGACAGAAGTTTGTGTGATGTAACTGTTCAATCAAATGATGGAAAACAGCTGCGCGCTCATCGAGCTGTTCTCGCTTCAGCGTCGGAATACTTTGCTACCATGTTTTCTACGGAGGTACATTTGAAGCTGTACGTGCAGATGTGCCAAATAAATCAAATTGACTGTGCTGTTTGCTTTTCAGATGAGGGAGAGGTATTGTGAAGTAGTTGAAATTCAGTGTCTATCTTTCGAAGATCTTCAAGTGATTTTTGATTACATTTACGAACAACCTATTGAGTTGAATGAGGGGACTGTGTACAAACTCACAGATGCCGCCGAATATCTCCAAATGCCAGGTAATCTTTTTACAGCACAATAGTTTAAGTGTTTTGCCGTTTATTTCTGGGAAATTTTTCGAATTTTCCCACACATCGTTTTTGGTAATTTTTCATCCAAGTGGAAATCTAACCAAAAGAAATCGTATAGATCATCAACACTGGTTCTTAAACCTTGCTATGAAAAAGTCGGTACATTTTTGAAATTTCTAAAAACAATAAACTGGCCAAAAGCATTCCTCCGACCCGTAACCATGGTAATAGTTTCGAAGTTTCCTTATACTCGTTTTGGAGTGTCACGACTGGTCCACGTAACTTCGCTTGGTCTTAGCGAGGGACCACGTGACCCCTAAGGGTCGTGAATGCTGCGTTTGTTGAAAGTGAATGGCAGCCCCGCGTGGATCTCTCCCTTCAACGAACCCATGAATACCGAGCAAGAGGACGAAAGTGTCGAAGTACCCTATGCCAAGAACTTTGTGGTAGCTGTTTGTTGCAAAATGGCATTTGTTTTATCATAAATATTTCGTATTACTCGCTTTTTGTATTCAGTCAAGCCTTCTCTTCCATTGTTGCGTCTTTAAAGTTTGTGATTTTTGTTAAAAAAGCTGCTTAACAAATATGATGTATGCCATGTACCTCTCAGTGCATTTTTAAAAACATCCGAAAAAACTGACAGAATGTTTCCAACTTTCCAGATTTGCGAACTGATTGCAAAATCTTTCTTTTGAAATCAACCAATGCAACGAACAGTGTAAAGCGTCTTGCGTATTCCATACGTTATAACCTGAAAGAAGTTGAGGAAAAAGCCTATCAAGTCATAGCCAACAATTTTGGAGAAGTGGTGGAGACGGATGAATTTTATCTTTTGCAGTTCGATGAACTTTCCAAGCTTATGCGTTTGCATGGCGGAAAGGTTAGATGGATTATTCTCACTTTTGAACTGAGAGTGGTTCATTCGGTAACAACAGAATTCAACCACAAGCAACCCAACTTTCACAACCCAAACTCTTTTATAACAATTGAAATAACAACGAAAAACGCAACTTGAAGTTCTAACATCAATTTAACAGCACGCGACCACGAAATAGTCCAAACGTACGGGAATAAATTCGTAGATCGCTCAACTTGCTTTACTCTGATACATTCCGTCACAGGAATGGTTACCCGGGTCAAAAGGGAAAACACCGATGGGTGAAACAATGAAAGAACAACGGCCGTGGGTTTACATGAAAAGCGCTTGGAATTAGTGTAAGAAGATCTTGACGAAGCACAAAATTCCAAAATGAAAGTGTCATCGATTAAAATCAAAGCGACTAGAAACATGGTTTTATTCAAAAAGCGAAATTTATAGCCAGTGCCCTTCGCACATAATTGAAAACACATCAAGTTTCCGTCAATCCAAAGAATTTGTCACCATATCTGATTCTAGTGGAAATGATTTCGCTAACCAGCCAAGCGCGATCACTGGAAGAATAGTTAAAGATGCTAACGTTTCAGCAAATGAAGAAGCACGTCCGATGGTATACTTCTAATGTAAGTTAATATGCAACATGTTTCGTTTCTGTGAAGTCATTCTTTTCAACCTCAACCACTATTTAAAAATTCGCAAAAGTATCTACAAGTGGAAGTGTTATGTAAGCTGACGAACTTCGAAACTCCTGTCGGTAGCAAAAAAGCTATGAGTAGCGTTACACCAAATAACGTGTCTTCATCACATTTAGATTTGTGCGCAGAATGCATTGGATGTCTACATTTGGAAATCGAACAATACTATGGCACAATGACAAATTACAGTTGTTTTAGCTGTTGTGAGGTTTAATTACTATGCTGCTATCATTCTTTTGAAAAGTCGATAATAAGCGATGAAGTCAGGCTATGTTGAAAAATTTGACAATGACTATTTTCCCGATCAATAAAACAACGCTGTGTGACCCTGATCTTGCAGTTTTCAAAATGTGAAAGTCACTGTATTACTTCTCTCATAATCTTTGTTCAAGTCATGGTTTTATTGAGCATGTTGAAAAACGATAAGATTTGATGAGCGATGGTTCACAGCAATGCAGGCAGGCTCAAACTTTCTTTCACAAAAAACGAAAAAATGCACATTTGCGCGTTTCATTCACAGATTTCTCAGGAATGTGCATTTTCTGCAATGATTAAATGGGTGAAGCGGGACCGGAAAAATCGACAAAATCATTTTGAAAATTTGTTCTTGTCTGTTGATCTTTCTGCAATGGGAAACGAGTTTATTGAAAGTCAAGTACTGAGTGAGGTACGTCAAGATATGCGTGAAAACACCTATTTTTTATGGCATTTTATAAACGTGTTTTCGTTTGCTATGTGATGTGAAGTAAACGGCACAAGTCATTGGTACCACGGCAAAAGACCTCGGCGATTTTTGAGTGCAAACGATACTGAAACATTTGTTCATTATGTAAGAAGAGGACAGGAGATCCGTTATTATCTGCATGTCGAATGGTGACGCAGACGGATGCGTCAGATGCATTCACCGGAACAACACTTGACAAGTCCATAGGTTTATCAAAGCTATGTCGCAGTTGATTCTGTCAGTCAAGTGGTTGTTGTTGTACAGCTAATTAGCGCACCATCACCTCATCAGTTTCATAATGATGTTTTACCTCATTCAATCACGAACACGTGGTACTGCATTCATATTCATGTATGAGTT
>Ga0210059_1012138_pt1 | contig 13072 bp, 9 predicted proteins | sample Ectturendosymbi2_FD_188042 | JGI IMG/M metagenome (GOLD analysis project Ga0210059, IMG submission 188042) | Ecteinascidia turbinata endosymbiont from Florida, USA - Sample 2 (SPAdes) (version 2) | ecosystem: Host-associated > Tunicates > Ascidians > Unclassified | place: Key West, Florida...
CTCGTTACGCCGCAGCACCCCTGATTTACATGAATTGGATAGACAGTCACAGCCGTGTCGAGTAGGGTGTCACATTTGTGAGCTTCAAAATCAACTGCTTACTTTTTCATACGATTTGGTACTGCTAGCATCTTCTCAATAGGGTCTTCAGCACGCACTCGATCAGTTTTCCACTGCGTGCAACCAAGCCAGAATGAAAATTAGCACTAAATATACCGAGGTATTACGTCTCTCTACAAACCAAAGGCAGTGTATGCTGCAAGTGAGAGGAATACACTGCAGCAGGTGGAGAAATTCAAGTATATAGTGGTGGTAGTTACGAGTGGCGGAAGGAGGAGCGATGAGGCTGATGGATGGATTGCTAAAGCTAACGCAGTTCTTCGTGACATTTATTGCTCTGTGGTCACAAAACGAGAGTCCAGCACCGCGAAGCCGTCAGTTTTTAAATTGGTCTTTGTTCCGATCCTTACCTATGATCTTGAATCTTGGGTAATGATCGAAATAATAAGTCAAGTGCAAGTGGCAGAGAGATTGTTGCGATGAGTCCGTGGTGTGACACTTCGCCATAAAGTGCGCAGCTGTGAAAGTCGCTGAGCCCTGAATGTGGAACCACATCTCTTCTGAATTGAGAGAGCACAGATATCAATATATTTTTTTTGCCATGTTCCGAGAATTCCCCTACGAACGATTGGCGAGGCAAGTCCAGCTGGCTAAACCCACGGAAAAGCGGCTCAGAGGTCTTCCAAGGCCTAGGTGTAATGTATACATCTTCGACCATGCTTGGTCTCGCCTTGATGTGGAGCCAACAGAACTATCTAACTATCTGAAATTGATGTTGACCGTGAGGTATTCCAAGTCGTCCTAGGAATGCTGCCGCCACGAGCGACCCTCCCTAGAGGAAAAGCGGGCATGAAAATGAATGGAATTCATAACATCTACGTTATTTCGTTTATTCACCGCTGTTTAAAAGTGCTCGCTTAGCGAGTAAACAAGTTCGTTAGACGGCTAGAAATGATTAATACGAAGGTAGAGACGGTTAGAAATGATTTGTCTATAATTCATCACACCTTTCGCTGGAAATAAAGATGCAAAAGCTGTTTCTAGTAAGTTCACACACCGCCGTTGTTGCGTCAGCGTCATAATGCTGCCCGCAGGTTACCTTACAAGTTATCATGTGGCCCACGGAGCAAGTTGAGTTTGAGACCCCTGGTGTAGAGTGTAGAGTTGGTATGAGTTGATAAATGAGTAACCAACTTCCACAGAAAATTTGTAGGGGGAAAGCTTGCTGCCGCACAATTTTTTTCGGGCAAAATATCCCTCACCTCGTACAAATTTGCCTGCTCCTACATTTATGTGTCAGATGCATTAGAGGAAAAATATATCTTAGCTAGTGTAAACTGTGTCGTTAGACAAATTAACCAGATTCTTGTATGTGAACACAAAAGCTGTTTGTCATGTTTCTATATTATTGCTATGTTAATGCAGCACATTTGTTGCTATATGCATTTTTAACTGTTTTATAAGCTGAGTGTTAGTATGTTGCATTACTTTTTGTGTAGCTCATTACTGCTTTGAGTGACATACGAGTAAAATCGGATTTATTTTTTGTGACTGTAATTCTATTTGATTATATTACATATTGATTCTATTTGAAAAAGATTTTAGGACTGATGATGCGTCGTGTTACGTTAAATCGATTTCCTATTTAAAAGATTTGCTGATGGGTTCAAACCCGTCACCTTTGCGGAGAGTAGCTACTTGAATACAGATATGTGCAAGTTTGAATCATCGCAAAGTGAAGAAAGCAGAGCCCAGTCGGCTAAATCTTCGAAAGCTTGCAGCAAACCTAAAGCTTGTAAAGGGTCCCATCCCACATTAGTTATGGGAAAACACTGTGCGGGCAGTGACGTAAATGACAGCTACGGTCGTCGCTTCCTGTCCCTGTATTCCTGATAAAGTATTTTGTGCTTGGTCGGGATACGTAAATAAACTGAACTGAACTGAAAAAAACCTATTCCCTTTCCTGAAAAAAGATTAGGTACTTTTCTTTCAATATAAATTGTACCGGGACCCTGACAAAGTGCTGCATTGCCTGACATTTTGAGACTTCGTGACTTCCAGTTGCTCCATTCATTCAACATTCACATCTTTGGGTTTTTAAAACACAGTTTCAACATCATTAATGGCGCAACTACTTTGCATGCACGAAGACAACAGCTGAAAGTAATGACTGCAATATTTGGAGAAACCGAATATTTTCTCAGTTAATATTTTGTTTCCATGCCCATCCTCTTCCACACCGACCAGGCTACGTGCATACAGGGGACTGCCGATCAACGGACCTAGGTTCTTTACAGCTTCCCACTCTATTTTACACTTCTCCAAGACCTTCTCAGTGGCTTCCTGCTTGGCGGTGCAAGAGATTAATCAGTATGTGTTTGCTCATTCTGCATAACACGTTTTTCTTCATGCCAACTATGTGAGTGCGGAGAATTACACCAACTTCAAAAAAACTTGTTTATTTGTAAATCTTTCAGCACAGATTCTAATTAACAAAGTCTCATTATGCTGGCTTGTACCTCTAATTAGGGCGTCACGAGTTGTCGGCGGGCTCCCACCTTCGCTCTATCTGTGTCTTGGGTCAAGCAGCTATTTTCTTATACTGTGAATACTGCAATAGTTGCAAGTATTTTGCAGCACGTCAACTTAAGTTTTGCTCTGCACCAATCTAACGCCAAGCGAGAGGCTGAAAAGCAGCAAATGCACCCCATGCATATTTCAATGTTTCCGTATCACCCAGCCCGGTCTGAGTTAGTTTGCTAACGAAAGAGATATATGCTCACTGTACTTCTCAGCCTACAGCTATTGATAGTTTGAATGAAACTACATCACCATACATACGAATGGTAATCACTTTGTGGAAAATCTTAGTTTTGCGCATGATTTCTTTTGCAGTAAAGTTTTTTTATGTCACGCAAATGCGTAGCAAATTTGAAGCTGAGTTGGTGGTTGGAAAAAGTGTTGGAAAGGTTTTATTTTCTAAATTTGTTTCTCTGGGACAGGCTCACGTTCCTTAACATAGGGTTTCAAAACACAACGACACAAAATGCTTAGACACAACGCATTGCAATATAGGTTTTAAGTGATACACAATACACACAGACACTACTGAAGATAAACAGATGCTGAAACAAAAACTCACCATTCCTACCGTTGTTCTCGGTTATACTCATGCAGATGCGTAAAGTAGCGGGAGAAAAATGGAGATTTGTACGGTACGTGTACGGTTGATTTGAGTAGATAAAAAAAGGATAAAAACTATTTGCAGGTTTGGTGTAGAAAAATCACACAAAAAAATTAGTGAAAATGTTCATGCTTTCCATTGATATTTTATACGTTACAAGTAGCATACACATTTTAGTGGACGATAAACGGCATGGAAAAGTCAGAACCGTCGCCAGAAAGTTTTCAATAGGGGGGCTTGAGATGATAAAATTAACCAAAACTCCACATATTCAGTTCAACAAAGCATGACCAGATCAATCAACAAAGCATGACCAGATTAATGATGGCTTTTAATATCTTTTCAGTAGCTGCAAGCTATCTGTATTTATAATCCACCCCTTGCCTTCAACAATGAACTCTGTGACATTCCTTATTGAAATACCTGCAGTATGGCTGATGAGGGTCTACCTGACTCTCAGGAATCTTTTTCAAATGTTTGGAGTGCAATTGCGAAAAAAAGTTTGGAGAATGATATCAATCTACAAGAGATTATAACAATGTGTGAGAAAAACAATGTTTCTAATGAAAAAGAACATGCGATTTCATCTTGCCCCTTGTCACGTGGTAATTGCTTTCCTTGCGCAGGAGTGCCTACTTCTTCTTTCGTTTGAGCGAGTTGTTCTTTTATCCACTGCTATCCCGCCTAGATATCGGGGCAGGTGTTGAGCAGCCATTCCGTTGTCTCATCGTACATAATCATCAGTCCGTGGGGGTGTCGATGGACAGGACAGTGGAGGACGACATGGTCAACGGTTTGTTCTGCGCCACACTCACAGGCCGCAGAAGAGGCCATACCCCATTTGTACAGGCAGGAGCGGAAACGTCCGACACCGGTGCGGAGGCGGTTGAGGCGGACCCAGGCTCTTCTTGGGAGGGTCATTCCGGGTGTGTGTACCGGTGTCTGGAACTGAAGTGCGGAGTCTTGTGGGGTTGTCCGCCCACTCTGCGTTCCATTGATGATCCGCCCACTGCGCCGCACGTATGTTGTTGTTGTCAGAAAAACTGATGAGTTGTTGACCGGTGGGTGCAAATGTCTCGGTTTGAGGCGCCGTGCAGCTGCACACGATGGACAGGTGAGCGCTGAGTGGAGCAGATGTCCAGGCTCCATGGCACGGCGTCCTAGAGATAGTGTGGCTCCTCTGCAAAGAAGCTCAGCAGGTTGGATGTCTGCGAGGATAGCTTCTTGCAAAGTTACTCACGGTGTCGGCTGTACGTGAGCGACCTGTCCAACGTTACTCCGAGGTATTTGGGCTCGGAGCAGAAGGACAGTGTTTCGTTGTTGAAGTTAACTTTCAGCTCACGTTTGGCTTCCTTGTTGTTGAGATGGAAGACTGGCGATACCGTTTTCGTGGTGCTGAACTTTAGCTTCCAATTCTGGAGGTATTCACCTAGTGTTGCCATGTCCTTGCTCAGCGCCCCTTCCACTGCCAGAAAATCTCCATCAGCATGCATGATTGCTAGGTCGTCAGCATATGCATACTTTCTGGAGATGGTGGCTGGCAGGTCAGAGGTGTAGATGTTAAACAGAAGGGGTGCCAGGACTGATCCCTGTGGGACGCCGTTCTTGAGGCATCGTAACCTGTTCCATTTGCCATTTCCGGTGGTAAGGGTAAAGCTGTGATTGCTAACCATCTCCATGATCATGTGGACCATGTGTCTGTCAGGCAGCAATCGCAACAGCTTGCAGGTGAGGCCGCGGTGCCATACGGTGTCGTAGGCTGCTGTGAGGTCGACAAACACAGCTCCGGCCTTGTTTTTAGCTGAAAAACTATCCTCGATGTCCTGTGACTAAAGGAGTGCCTACTGATGGATGTTTGTGGAATTCTAATAAAGAGTCACTTCCTAGATTGGATTTTCATGATGAACCTGGTGCATATGGGTTTCAGATCAACTTTGAACCACAGATCCAATCTCTATCCAAGTGCACACCTTACACATACTCTTACACTTTGCCCAAATGGTTTGTGAAAATGGATGAAGTGTGTCCAGTTTTAGTCCGCTGTTCATCAAGCCGTCCTCCAGGAACTTTAATCAGAGCCACTCCTGTTTACAAACAAGCTGACTTTGTGAATGAAGTTGTTGCTAGATGTAGTCATCACAGATACACTGACAAGACATCCCATATTGCCCCCAGCCATCTTATTTGGGCTGAGATGAAATCATCATGTGAGGTGAAGCACAGCCTGCCCTGTGAAAAACGTGAAAACGTGTGCATTGTGTATCAACCACCTGAAGTTGGTTCAGAATTTATGACCCTCTCATACACGTTCATGTGCCTGTCAAGCTGCAAACCTGGTATCAATCAGAAAGCCCTTGCTGTAATTTTTACTTTGGAGTCACCCAACGAAGAGGTGCTGGGTCGACGTGTCATTGACGTGAAAATAAGCATGTGCCCTGGGCGTGATCGTACCAAAGCAGAAAATGATATGCGGGCAATCCCAAGTGGAAACAGGGTTGTCAAAACGGAGAAACGAAAGCGAGGGCCAGACAGTGAAGACAACGAAGTCTTCTGGTTGAAAATTGAAGGCCGTGAAAGATATGAAATGCTAAGAAAAATTAATGAAGCTTTTGTGTTTTCTGATAGGTTTAAACTTCAAAATTCGTCCCAATGATCCTTGCAAACAAGAAATTGCAGTATGATTTTGTAAGCTAAAATCTCCTCAATCCTTCATGGTTTTTCTGTAGCAAACCATGCGTGATTGGTTCACTGCCCATTCACAGCAACGCCTTGCAACATTGATGTTTTCAGAATTTTTCCAAATGTTTACAGAATACTGCAGTTTTGGTGATCTTGCATAGTAACACGAACTCCTGTGTTGTGTTTTCAGAATAGCTACGAGGCTGTTTAATAAAGGATAAACCACAACTATTTCTTTCGTTTCGGTGCTGAGTGGCTTTTGTTTCGGTAACTGTCTTGTCTAGTCTAGTAAATCTAAATGGTTATCAGTTTTTAGAAATTTTGTGCATATGCTGCTTGTGTGTCAATCACAAATGATTAAAATATTTGCTTTTATTTAGAACAGCTACGTCCAACCGGAATGTATTGCTGGGCCAAAAGTTAACTCTTAAAGTGGGCAGCCGATTGGATGATTTATTTATTCTCAGGAAACTTAAATTTAGCTTAAGCTATTGAAAGCGTTCGAATCCTAACAGCAATAATAACGACTTTTTGGCACGAGCTTTAAAGGGCCAATGGGACCATAGAGTAGAATTCAGTTTACTGCAGGTGGAACAAAAGTGGTAGAAATCATAAAATAGCAATGAGTTTTTCACCTAAGCGGACACAAGGAAATCTGCCAGTATGCGATGTAGACGTGATAGAGTGGCACTGACGAACACTGCATCGAAAACGTCAAACTTAAGGTTATTAAAATAAGGACGTCATTATATTTAACATTCATAGTGTTTCACGTTTCAATTTGGGAGGGCTTGGAGTTTTGTTTTGGGGGACTAAACCCACCAAAGCCCCCCCATTGGCGACTGGACTGGGTAAAGTATCGCAGTACATTGGCAGCAGATTAACATGATCTGCCTACAGTCTTATCAGTAAAATATCAAATTCCCTTCTTACTTAGTTCAGGAATTTGAGTTATTATTTTCTTGTCTTCTTTTTGTATACCGCTTGAATTCAACTGTATTCATTCATTTTATTGTCCTGTTCTTATGTGTTTCCCAAATTGGTACTTGCACCATCTGGTAAAATAATTCAGTGGCACCCAACATTTCCTTCCAGCAGACTGCTCAGTAAAGGACTATTTTTTATAGCTTCAACCCTCAGATTGTTCATTTTGAGATAACGCAATATATTGAAAACCTGGCGTCATTGGTAAAATTTTGTTCGTATTCGTAATAAGGGAACGGACAGCACCACAACAAATCAGTGCTGCCATGTAAACCGAGGTCATATATCGCGGTCGCGCTACATCACACTGCATGTTGCAAACCACTAAAATAAATCGATTGAAAAAGTGTGTCAACGGTGGCTTTGTTAATATTCTTCATATTTTCAGGTACTCCTTTAACTCCAGCTTCCCAAAACAATGTTCTTACTGGAAACCACTGATTAGAAACGGATCGAGTCCTTTGGAGAAACATGCAGTAGTTCTGCCAACCGTTCCCTGCAGCGCTTGGACGTTCGACAAGTCAATCATGAGAAGTACAATAGTATCTGAATTTTCGCTAGTATGCAGAAGCACATGGGCCAGTTACATATCTCAGTCGACTTTCATGTTTGGAATGCTCGTCGGAAATGTTGTCGTAGGATGGCTTTCTGATAGGTAACTACCATGCTTCATTTTTTTCGTAGAGTGGCTTTCTGGTTTGTTTCATAGGGTGGCTTTCTGATTTATTTCGCAGGATGGCTTTCTGATAGGTATCTGCCAAGCTTCATTTTTTTCGTAGGATGGCTTTCTTTCGTAGGATGTCTTTCTGATAGGTAACTACCATGCTTCATTTTTTTCGTCGGGTGACTTTCTGGTTTCTTTCGTAGGATGGCTTTCTTTCGTAGGATGGCTTTCGGATAGGTAACTACCATGCTTCATTTTCGAATCATGAATTTGGCCTACGTTTCAGGGTGGAATATGTTGTATATAGCTAGTAAGTGACTCACAAAAAATGTGTGAATGGAATAATTGCCACTTCTTGTATGTTAAATTTTTAGTTATGAATAGCCTAGTGATACGAATAGCAGTCAAAGCAAACGAGTTCAAAGACACACGGTAGACATTTCGGTAAATCCTGCTATCATCATGAAATATGAACTGCAATGAATTTGCTACAGGTCTTTTGTAGCCAGTAGCCAGTAGGAAGGTTGGCGCTGTAAAAATGAATGCAAAACACAAAACTGTGACGGCAGCGACGTAGTTGCACGAAGTGTTAGCAGTCACGTGACTCAACAGGATACGTGCCGAGGGTGATGTTGTATGACGTCACAGATACCGAACGAAAGTTAAGTACAAGTTTCACAAACATATTTTTCTTTAAAAATGACGAAGGAACAAAACTTCAAAAATTTTTGATTTAAAATGGTTTGATCTTAGGGATTTCATAGGTCTACCGAGTAACAAACCCACGTATTTCTTGAAAAACGTTTTGCCTGATGCAACATTTTGGGCTTCGTGTACTTATGTGTATCTTGATTATATTTTCCTTTTCCGTTACCTTCAACTTTATCTAAACATGTGATAAAAACCCCTTCAACTTTATTGAAATTAACTATTTTAATGTTGATGGTCTAAATTGATGGACTATATCACAAATCAGTTACAATTGGCATGCTGCAAATCTTGCAACACAAAGCTGTAAATAAACGCAAGCACTGAAGCTTGGAAGGCTGTTTTCAGTACTATGCAAAAAAGTACTAAAGAGTGTAAAAAACAGTGATGGTTTTGTTTCAATGGATATACTAATGGCAAAAAGAAGCCTTGCGGTGAAGACAATTTCATTTTTCTTTTAGAATTGGAAGAAGACGGGCTTTTCTTGTTGGAGGAATGGGCACTTTTGTTTTTGGAACAGCAACTGCTTTCACAAAGTCTTATTTAGCCTTCACTTTAGTTCGTCTGGCAATGGGATTTTTCGTGTATACCATGTTTCTTGTTCCTTTTGTTTTAGGTATTTTTGTTGCTTTTCTTATGAAATCTAATGAGACATTCTTCGATAATTGAACTATCGATTTACTTTGTTCAATAATTTTAAGGTAGTTTTAGAGGGTGGTTAAGTGCAAAAAAGGATTTTGTTCCTAGTCAGGAAGGTGAAAGCAGTGCCACTTATTTGATATGTTATTTTACCAACTTATTTCACAGTACAATCATGCTATTAACATTTCTTTACTCATACTTCACCTCCGCAAAATATGCCTTGCTCAATGAGCATCGAATGGTGATAAAATCGTTTGAAAAATAGATACGGGTTAGAGTTGTAAGGAAGTATAACATGGATAGAGAGTTTGGAACCTCGGTTGACTCTTTATTGACGGCGGCTTCGACAAACCGAAAGTTGTTGGCTCGAGCAGTTTGACTACTTCCAGGCCACAAATGTTGGATTGATTCACATTAGATTTTTAGAGACTCTGCAAACGTGTTGCACGAACTTCTCCAGTTTTTCACTTGAAGAACATGAAATTTAATTATTGTAAACGAGAAACAACACGTATTTGATTTTTCCTTTTCAAGCTTCAACTAAATATTGTTCTTTATAAAACTTTCATAACTTTTTCAAAAAGTTTGTTACTAAGTTTTCATTGTCTTAATCTGTGCTATCACAGGTTTTTGCGTTAAGCCTGAAAATAAGCATATCAACATTCACTTCACGAGATCAGTTAATGCAGACTGTGCGTTGATTCAATTTTTACGAGCCTATTAGTGATTTTTGAAATTACTAGTATGGTGATGCTGTATTTTACTTTAGAACTCTGCGCAAATGCTGAATAAAGGATGGATTCAATGATTTATTAGTGTTCATAAATATTTCAAGTTTTCTATGGCAATAGGAAAGGTTGGGAAATGATTTCTTTTAAACTCTCTCCACTAAACTTATCCGTACCCGTAACAAGCTTTCAATAAATTTTACGTTTCTTCAGTTTTATTCAAATTGTTTCTAACAGTATCAGAACTCATTGTCGCAAAACGTCGGGCTACTTTTGCTCAGTACGCAGAAGCTTGCTTCGGAACGGGGCTGGTCGTATTATCACTCCTTGCGTACTGCACGCGAGATTGGCGCCATCTCCAGCTTTCTCTTTCCATACCCGCTGCTGCATCTATTATAATTTGGTGGCAAGTATATTTCCTTGATCTTCGTCATGTCATCTGCTTTGCCCAATTACAAGTCTGTTGTCATATGTGACTTGACATTTAGTTTTTCATCAGTTAAGCTGTCAAGCAGAAGTCGTCTGTTTGTCGCTGACTTGATTGTTATAATGAAGCCCCTCCACATAGTGGAATAAAGAGGTCATTTAATCACTAAATTAGCCTAAAGACCACATGGGAAGCGAAATTTTACGCTGCCTTGATGAGACCACGAAAAGCAAAATGGTGCCACCTGAAAATTGATGAAAATATTTTCATTAAGTAGGTGACGTTGCGTAAAAAATGTGAAAGTCCATTGAAATAACATTTTCAAGAGGCCGACGTTTGCTGGCACCATGCTGACTCTATATAGATACTCATTCTGTGTAACAAATGTGAAAATAAGTTCTGAACAGGATGAGTTATTGGTTGGGCCAGCTTTATCCAATTCAATGAATTTAACATTTTACCAACTAGGATTTTTAGAGACGAGTGGTGTTATAAAGGTTGTTTCGCCACTTTTAAAGAACGAGAAGCAGAAATTTGCGCAGCACATTCAATTGAAAATAAAACTTGTAACAAAATTCGTTAACATTATTTGATTACAAGCTTTTTCTTCCTTGCGATTAATTATAGACAAAACACGATCAGACCAGTCTTTTTCCACGATCACAAGGATTATATTTATCACGTAGGTGCAGCACGTGGTTGCTTTGATAATGTGTAATGTGCTTGCTCCCTGCTTCATGCTCAACAAGAACGGTAGATCTTTCCATATATCAATCTTCTGTAATACTATAATTCAGTCCCGTCGTCACGGGCGAATTTGGTGGGCTTAGACCCCAAACTCCAAGCCCCCCAAATAAAAATATGAAACATTATAAATCAATGGAGTTTTGTCAATTTGACAAAGTCAACCCTCCTGTTGAAGACTTTCTGGCAACGGTTCTGTACTAATTGCTGATTTTCTATCATTGGCATTCACTGTTTTAACTTCAACCTGCAGCAGGCTTGAAAGCTAACGATGATCCTTGGGAGAACATGAGGAAGAATATATCGAGAGTTTCAACATAACGACAGATAAAGGTCTTACGACTTTGACATTTACTTTGTCTTACTTTGTTTGCAACCAGCGCGTAAATTGTTATTTTTCTTTGTCTGTAGGTGAGCAAGAATTTTCATTTATTTTTCAAGGCTTATTCCTGAGTCACCTCGGTGGCTGCTATCGCGCGGTAACAGAGAGCAAGCAGTTGAGGTTATTGTAAGAATTAGACAAGCAAACAAGAGGTCTTTCGAAAGAAGACAACCATCCATCCCAAGCCACGCTTTGGAAAAAGAAGGTTTGTTGTTGGAATAAATAGGTAGACTAAGCAAAGCTGAGAGAGGTTAAAACGAACTCTCTTTAAATATGATACATGTTTTCCAGCTCGAGCATAGCTTACCTGTTCGGGACAGGATCACAACAACTTTTCAAGAGGTCTTATATAAATATTGAATTGCCGACCTCGTGCTGAAGCACCTACGCAACGATTCACTTTTAAAACACATCTTTACTGTTTCAACCTTTTCGAGTTTTCCTACAGCGGTTGAATCAGTCTTGTTGAACGAATTGAATGAAGATCGTGATTCGAAAACTGAATGTCCATCAAGCAATTCAAGGTCTTGCGAGAATGAACTTGGTGTTAAAAAGAAGTATGGTCTCGCAGATTTGGTGAAAACGCCTCAGATCCGTCGGCAAATCTTCATTCAGTCTTATCAGTGGTAAGTTCAAATCACCGCCCTTGTTTCACTTCTATTGCCAAGGTCTTATTTGTCGTGCTTTACAATGGGCTGCTGAGAAGTTAACCCAGACCTGCCCATTCGTCGACAGAGACTGGCCTTGAGTTCAAGCCCAATCTCATGGGTTTGCTGTTACACAATGACCCGATAGCATGTGCTATCGAAGTTACGAAATTCATTACCACACTCTGTGCAATTAAAACACAAGTCGAGCGATAACACATACTATGGGAAAGAACAGCCCATTTGTTGATGTTCAGGACAACTGTATCTACATTAAAAGTTATTTGTGTTTTCAGCAACATTGCAAATGCGAAACGGTAACTTCATTACCACTTTATAACCAGTGGCGTACTTTAAAGACTGGCTTCTTTACAGAATATTGTGATTGACTGCACGGTGCTGCGTAGCAGCTAGGGTTAGGGCTGTACAAGTTTGATTCGCATGCTGATTTTTGCTTATGTGCGTCTGTGCGGTGTGCCATTACGAGGCCATGCAGGAGAGAGATAAGATTTTTTCCTGCTTCTCCAGTTGTTAATGTTAACAATTACGGTTCCGGGCAAAAGTACGGTCAAGTAATTTTGTATTACATCTGTAACAGCAAAACAATGTAGCCCACATTCCTCAGGCAACAATACTAAACACCAAAAGTCCGAAACAAACGGGAAAGGTTGGTTTATCTCTAGAAAACTTTGGAACGAAACTTATCTCGCATCCAATTAAGATCCTGTTTCTAACTAATAGGAATGTATAAAGCAGTTGGATGACGCCGGGAATATAAAATAATTTGTGAAATGGTGGTTGTGTTTTTGAGCGACTGTGCTCAGTCATTGAGAAAACAAGAAGTTTCTGCAATAAACTAAGAATGTTCCAAACGGACGTTTTTCCTTGCGAATGAATGTGCTTTTCCATATTAGCTCAAAGATGCGATTGGGGTGCTGGAGCAACAACGTTGCAAACAGCCACCCTAGCCCTAGTACATTCAACCGCACAGTACTGCGTTTCTGCCTGGGGCCGCAGTCCTCATGCCCGCCTATTGACCGCGCCATCAATGACGCCTTGCGAATTGTGACTGGATGCCTGTATCCCACACCAGCGGACAACCTTCCAATCCTCGCAGGCATCCAACCTCCAAAGCTTCGTCGCAACGGAGCCAGGCTGTCTTTAGCACGCCGTGCCATGGAGCCCAGACACCTGCTCAATTCAGTGCTCACCTGTCCACCGGG
>Ga0210059_1012139_pt1 | contig 13072 bp, 6 predicted proteins | sample Ectturendosymbi2_FD_188042 | JGI IMG/M metagenome (GOLD analysis project Ga0210059, IMG submission 188042) | Ecteinascidia turbinata endosymbiont from Florida, USA - Sample 2 (SPAdes) (version 2) | ecosystem: Host-associated > Tunicates > Ascidians > Unclassified | place: Key West, Florida...
GAAGGCAAACTCAAGGAGGTTCGGTAACGGATAAGCTTCGTTCATGTTTTAAAACCTTGTAATAGATGGCCAGGAAGTTTGCGCTTTTATTGTTCACAGTGTTAGTTTTTAAATTAAATTAAAATATAAAGATTCTAAAAGATGCGTGTGTGATAATTATTTACGTGATGACCAAAAAACGCAAAACCGACCATCACATTAAGGAAATGGTTGACAGCATGTCACAGAAAAAAAGGAGAGGTGTATAACGAAAACCACTGGGAGATAATGAAGTATAACAGCACAATAAATAGAGTAAAACCTACATAGAAATGCACAAAAAACGGTTATATAGCGAGAAAGTATGGGGTAAAACTTACTCGGAACTTTCCATTTACACTGATTGTTTGCTAAAATAAATTAAAATTTTGTGTTTTTTACAGAAATGTTTAAACTTATGTTATGTACTCTTCTTTTTGTCAAGTTTCAATTCATGGTGGTATTGCTAATACCACTTTTGGTGAAATAAACATATATGCCTGGAATTTCGTAAACAATAGCTGAGTGTGCAAAATTTTCATTAAAAAACAAGCAGTGCAGGACTCATAGGCGAAACCAGGGGGCATGACCCCCAAATTTTTAGCGTATCTGGTCATTTTGTGCTTTGAATCGGCTTCCAAAACAAAAGTGCTGTTGTTCGCCTAAAGTCAAACATTTGGCCCCCCAAAGTTTTTGGTTGCCTACGCCACTAGCAGGACCTCCAATGACCATGCTCACAATAAAAAAATTGATAATCATCAACATGATACAATTGTCACCATTGTATTTCTTCTGTGTCACAAGACTTGGAACAGCAAATGTCAATTTTCTGTCATTTTCTTATTTCTCTGATGACACAAGCTTGAATGTTTCCGTCTTGTTCTACCACTCGTACGAAATTTTGGTAGTGTTGCTAAGACCTCGCTGCAGCAAAGAAATCTGATGTGAGTTTTAACACCACGTTCAGCAGAGTCATTTATCACATTTATGGCATGCATTTTGACAAGAGCATTGTGATAGATATACTGGTGGGTCCGGCCAGTATAGAAAAACTTCAACCAGAAAGGAATGATCGTTGTTTATGAAAGTAAAGATAACCAAGTCTGCCAAAGTAAGGCATCTGTCAATGTTTTTTTGGGAAGCTTGGCTTACCATACCCGCTACTACTGTAGCATTGAGGAAAAAGGGATTGTTTTGGCTTGAGAGCTAGCAGGCAATCTGCTAATGCACTTTTCTCCACCTCGTTCAACTTGCAGCTAAACAATGAGAATGGAACCATTTCTAAAGTAAGATACCAAAGATGGCGACCAAATGCTTTGGCAGCAATATTTGAAACTGAGCTGTCAACAGCCTGATGCTGATACAACAGATCTTTGTAAAGTTGCAAATCATTGTAAGGTCATCAACGATACAATTGCTGGTAAACCATCGCACAGTAAATTTGAGTGAAAAACAAAACTATATAATCTTTAGCTTTAGCAGCTGCACTCTTGTTGTGATGGTGCCTTATCGTATCCTAGATTCAAGTAAAAATATTTTACTTGCATAAAGCATCGTGCCTGTCTATCTTGCTTTCTGGACTGTTTCTGGTCTCTTGAAAGGAATGTTTTCCTATTCAAGACAAGCATAAAAACTCAACAAGTTCAAGATAATCATCTGCTGTGAAAATTCTGTTATAAGGTTCTTACAATAGAATTTTGTAAAAGTGGTGGAACGCAACAAAAGAAAACATGCAAGCTTGCATCAAGAAACAGAAAATTTAGAAATTTTTGCTGTGCCAAGTCTTGTAACACAGAAGAAATACAGTAATGACAATTGTATCGTGCTGGTGATTATATCAATTTCTTGCATTGCCTTTCCTCATCATGGGCATTGGAGTCATGCACTCTTGTTTTTTTGTGACAATTTTGAACACTTATCTCTTTCTCACGTAATTTCATACCTATGTGCTTCTTTCACCAAAAATGGTAGTAGCAGTACCCAGTGATAGCATAACTCGAGTCAAGTTTCTGTTTTGGCTCCTGGGGGTGTTGTGCTAGATTTTCTGGATTATGTGTTTCACTTAACACTAAGTTAGAGCTGAGTCTCAGCTTTTCACTGAGGGGCCAACAGCGCACAATACATTGTACAATACATCGTGGTTTAATGATTTACATGTCACGATCATAGCAGTCAACCTCATATATTTACTTTGAGTCTTTTGTTGGGGCATGTGACCTAGGAGGTAGGCTATATTTGTTGCAGCAAGAGTAGGCTAGAGTTGTGGAATTGACCGAGAGTGAAGGAGAGAACTATAATGAAAGCTAAAAAGCTGCCTTAAACAAATGTTTAAATCTAAATAACCTGGTAACAGATGTGCTGAAACAACATTGGGCACTACTTTTTTGCTCGTTGGGCGCTTGAAACATCATTGGGCACTACCGACTCGAAGGGTTTGTGACTTTACAAAATTTCTGGCTCCGACTCCTTAACATAAAGTGAATGAAGTTTGGCTGTCAACAATTTTGTAGCAATTAGCAATCAATGGAAATCGTGGTACACAGCAAGAATTCTCTCTTTCAACAAATCTCTCTTTCAATTCTTAACTTAGGAGTATGATGTAAAGAAACGATCCAATTGGACTTCTCGAGTCGGACAAAAAAATTCGACTACGACTCTTAGTGTTGTTAAAAATCCGACTCCGACTTCACCCTAAAACCTGCGACTCCGCAACCCTGGTCTAAAGTGCGGTCCACGGGCACATGACCTGTGGTTGGTTTCAGGTTGTGTTCTATACCACCCCCAAAACCTCGATTACTCTTCTCCGCCGAAGCGACCGAGGTTTCTTGCTACTTGACGTTTCACATTAGGGTTTGATGCGCTGGGAGCGAATGAAAGCAAAAAATTCATCGCAAATGAGTGTTTCTTGTTCAAACTCTAACTGAAATGCATGGACTGCGTGCTCATCTGCACCTGATAGTTGAAAAATTGCGAAAGGGGCTGCTGGCCAGCGGGCGCCTTCAGATGATCAAATTTGACCCTTTTTGCATTAAGTTTGGACAGCCCTAGCCCAGAGGGTGTTTTTGACTGTCGTTTGGGGATCTTTTAATCCAGCAACTCCCAAGCCAACACACCTTGTGTTTAGCAGATGCCATTGCACCGTCCGGGTCGCCAATAGAAAAATCCTTAGCCGGATTAGTGTAAAAGGACTGCTCTTTTATTGCTTCATCAATCGACAGTAAGGGCTTTTGAACATTCTTGAACGTCACAGTGACCGCTTGAGCGATCTCCAAGGCCTGGTAATCTGTCTCTGCATCAAAGAGAAACAGAAAATCGCAAAGTAATTTTTAGAGAAATTATTCTTCAGCAACTAATGACGACTTTTGCTCTCAGTATGTGAAGGCATAGTTCAGAAGTAGTATTTTAAAGAAAAACGTAGTTCATAGTTTCAGCTCTTAGTGTTTATGTATGTACCAATACCGCAAAGCGACCAGAGTAACATTTATCAACCGTATGATTATATTCAATTTTATCTCAAAAAATGGTGCATTTTCGCCATTTCCTCAACCACATTTTCATCAAAAATGCGCTCAAGATACTGCTTTTTAATGTTGTGCCGCGTCATGAAACTTCCAGTCAATAAATTAACCTGGTAGCTAATCAAATAGCCCGAGAACCAACGAAACACAAATGCACGTCCAGCATTTTCTCGATTTCTCAGCAACTGTAAGAAAAACAGAAGTGTAGAAAATGGAAATGACATGCTGCTCTGCAGGCAGAAAAATATTTGCGTTGTCAAGTTTCCGTATTGTTCAAGAATATTTCCTTTATTACTGCCCTGACATGGGTAAAAGAACTGCAGCCATGCGTCGCTCTTTAATTATTTTTCTGCTTCCTTGAATACAATAAGAAAAATCAAGCAAAGATACTACGTTTTCAGGATAAAATAACAAGACATACCAGCCACTACAATGGCCACAGGTTGTCCGGCGTAGTCAACGTGGTCGACGGCAAGAATCGGTCGCGTTGGGTCGAAAGGGAAAAGGTGCGTGTTCTTCACATTTTCGGGGATGTCAGTTCCTGGACGTGAAACAAACATGTGCCTCAGAGAAATGCAATGTGCAATGAGCGCGACTCTGTGGTGCAACGTACGTGAAATTACGACCAGTTATTATAAAACTAAACTGTGAAATTGAAACATCAGCCCATATTTGCATCAGCATTCTCACGTGTTAGCAAGACTACTGGCCACTTGAAGTACTATGAAAAATTAGAATTGCCGCGTTCCACTACAAACCTTTTATGATTTGCACGAACCCAGGCATCAGCACTGCCATCGAATCGTATATCTCATCGATGTCTGCATTCGCCACGTCTGACACAACCAACGCACAATGCAGTTCGTCACTTGCAATCTTCCTGTCGCTGATGTACTGAGCTTCTCCGGAAGCCTTAAAATAAAAATACCAACGCATCAAATATGGGATGCGATCGTTTAAACGCGATGCTCTGCAACACGGGCGGGAAAGAAGATGCTGCTGTGCATGAAGCCTGCAACTTACCTGAAGCTTGGCTGATAGTTTGGGAATCTCTTTAGAAACAGGAAAGGTACTCGGGTCGTCTGAAAACGTTTGTGTTCCCGTGGACACAGGCCTTGTCAAGGGAGAAATCGCGCTCGCAATCCCAGGGCCTAGTCCAGTGGCATCGCAGAGAGACAAGTAGAACTGGCAACAACAGCAAATGTTGTGATAATATGGCTTCGGTAGCTTACAAAGTGCCAGACGACGAAAAAAAACATAAAAAGTTGGAAAATCATAAGGTAAAGTAACAATTACCTGAATCGCAAAAAGCGTAAAAAATAAAAATAAAATGAGACTATTGACGCAAGATATTTTCCAGTGGCACGGTCGTGTGAATTCGCAAGGGCAAAAACACAATGGGCTCAAACGCATTTGAAACGTGCACAAAGCAACCGCTCACCACCAAATAACAGCGCCTGACACAGCAAAACCTAAACGCTGAGTAAATATTGCAACAAGGCACAAATACACTATAGCCAAGATATAGCAACTGACATTTCAAAAATTAAACGTTGAGCTAAGTAAACGTTGCAGCAGCACATGACCACACACTAAAAGTCACGTGCCAAGGCTGGTGCCATGCACCAACAAACCTATTGTATTTGCTGACGCCAAATAAAAATGCATTTGGTTTTGTACTTCCCAATGTTGTTGCACAAATCGTAAAGCTACTTTTTCGGTCCGGTAGCTGCACAGCCATTAAATGTTCGGTTAGTTGCCGCGTTTGAAAATTTGCGATTATATTTGCTATTCCGAACTGCAGAATTAACCAATGAAAAACCGCTTGACAAAAATATCAACACGTTATTTTGTCTGTTGGTGAAAATAAATCATATCAGCATTCTAAATTCAAAAAATCCTCCACTGCTTGCAAAGCAAGGAGGAAATCATTCCTAGGGACTTATAGCAACGCTTCAGAAATGTTCACCGACATCTACACGTTTTTTAAAAAGCTGGTGACAATCCAACAGGTCTTTTAAAGAAAGCTCGCTAAAAATGAAATCGAACGAAACAGAAGTTTGGCTTTTTACAAGTTGATGGCAAAGAGGCATTTTTCTTCATTCACCCTCTTGACACTGCACTGTTGTCGGAATCGCATTGGGTTGACGCGTGAGCGATTCGCCGCCCTTGGCTTAACATCGTGAACGCACTTGCAAATTCGATGTTGGGGCGTTTTTACACTGCAAGGAACTGAAATTTCGCATCGCCCGCTTGACCTATGGCAGGGGTCCTCAAACTACGGCCCGCGGGCCAAATCCGGCCCGCGAAGCCATTCCATCCGGCCCGCGAAGCTATTTCCAATAATGAAAAAGTAGGTCTAATATATTTACGAAAAACTCGTTGCTTTAGTAGAATGTAACATATCCCGAAGCAATCACATTACGTAAGATGTCCGGCCCTCGAACTGTTGTGTAATAGCTTATGTGGCCCTCGGACAAAAAGTTTGGAGACCCCTGGCCTACGGTATTGTGAAAGCTACGGAACAGCTGAAAATAAAAAGGTGAAAGCTGATTCCACTACAGAAACATGATATTCGTAGGTGTGGCTGGAATCGCCGAGACGTGATTTTATTTGGTGTAGTCGGAAAGACAACATCCAGCAGAGAAAATTGTAGAGAACTGCTGGGCAATGAGGTCAAAAAAAAGCGTCGCATCGTAATTGCACTCTTTAAGCGACTGTAATGGAATTTGAACAGTTTCTTCAGGGCAGTAAACTGCGATTCCAAGCCGCTTGATTGAATACGGTCAGGGTCATTAATCAGTCTCTTTTCTAGCAGTGCAATTGAATAAAACAGAGTGTCCAGAGTTGCCACTGCTAGTTTTTTTTCCCTAGATGTGGGATTTTTCTGTTTTATCTGGGTTTTTTATCGAAAATCTTCTCTTTTTTTTATTCGGTCAAATTTTAGAAATGCATGTTGTGTTACTGTATTTTCCATTCAAGAATACAGTAGTTTCACAGGCATAATGTGCAGAGTCAGTAGCCAGTACAGTAACGTGGGCTAGACCTGGCCAAATTATTTGAAATATGTTTTACGTATGCAGCACTAGGCATAGGTCAGCACTCTAACCTATCGCTGATATGCAGACAGGAACTAGGGAATGTAAAATTTTTAATGGTAAGTAATCAAATATTGCAATGAATGCAATGATCAGGGTGAAAAACGAAACAGTAAGACCTTGAATGTATCATGTACATGTTTCAATTTGTGCATTTAAGTGAAGGTAAAAGAAAACATCAAACGTTTTTTTAGAAAAGATCTAACTAACTTTTTATGTTACTGCATGCATTTTATTTGCCGCTATACTTCTAAATTGTCAGTATGTTTAAGAATACTCTTGAACTTGTTAGAAATTTGATGCAAATAATGCATACTACCAATTTCTTATGTGCAAGTACCAGCAGTTTAGTGCAAGACCAGTAGCGCACATTCCAAGTTATGTTTAACTTTTTTTGAATATTTTGTTTGTCTGGGTTTTTTTAAAAGTAAATTCTGGGGTTTTTCTTCATACCAGAGTGGCAACACTGAGAGTGTCAAATATGAGGTTCACAACACTTCATGAGTCCATTTTATGCTACTCCATGTGTTCCATTACGAACTGAGGAAACCACAGCCACAAAACTGCGCTTTAAACAAACTTCAAAGTGCAATATGCTGCAGTAATCCACTTCCAATATACACTTATTTTGCACAGAGAATGAATCAGTCTACTGTACCACGGCGTAATGAAAAACTATTAATCAGTATTGGCCTACTACTTAACATCTACACAGGCTCATAAGAAAAGTAGAAAAATACGTTTTAGCAAAAGTGTTTTGTCCTCAATCAAAAACTTTTAAATATGTTAGGCAAAGTTACCAGAATTTGTTTACTTTACAGCATGTACTCAGCTTCACCAGACCAGGTCATGATAAGTTAATTAAGCTAAATGTGGTAGTAGTAGTAGCAGTACACATGCTAATCTTAGACATCAGCTACATCAACCATATAATAGTCCTTCAGATCAAAAGCTAATCTCTTGTACTGAATAATTTTTCATTTTGCTTAACAGCCTCATTTTTGCAGATTATTTCAACTTATCTTAAAACTACATCTCTTAATTTTAAACTTTGCTACTTCGAGTAGGCTGCTAGTCTGTTCCACGGTGATACTTTTTAGCATCAAACAACTCGTACAGTAAACGTTGCCCAAGACCCCATACAAACCATACACACTCTTTCTGCTTTATTGTCGGATTCCCAATCTACCTCTTCCAGTTGGATTCGCTGAATCGGACATGTAGCGGGCCCCGTTTTAGCTAAATCGGAACAGATCTACAGTAGCTAAATCGGATAGATTTAGCAAAATTAAAACCGAAATTGGGTAAATCTGTTCCGATTTAACAAAATTTGTCCGGTTTAGCAGTATTTTGTGCTAAATGTGTCCGGTATAATTTTTTTACGAACGGCGCCCCATATGAACATGGTTCACAAAAAGCGCAGTCAAGTAGCTCGGTGAGACATTCACGGTCGTGCCTGGGTGATTTGTCGGATTCGCAATCCAACGGGACAATAGTGCAGTGTGAAATGGGTAACTGTTCGTCAGATTAAAACTTGTGGCCGTTGCAATTTGCAAATCAACCATGACAAACAAAAAAAAAGTATATTCTTGGGATTTTTCAGCTATACATCGTTATTTTGACGTCCTGTTTTCAATAAAGCAACTTTGCGTCACTTTTGTCAGTTCCAGAGAACCTGCGCGATATACGGTTTGTGTGCCGCACTATCACGTTTCACGCATTAAAATCTTCGTTAGGCTGGAACGGAAATCGAAGCTTCAATCAGTGACGCCGGTTGTACTGATTTGAAAAGGCGGGGGGCTTGTGAAATGTTTGGGCGTCAGTTGCAAAATGAGAACTCGTGGCGTTGTTTGTGTCATGGACAGCGATAATGCAGCTTTTCAAATATGTTGAAATGTCAAGTATTCAACGCAGGAACACATAAATGTTGGAATGTTTGTCGTCTTTACATGTCTTGAACAATTTTAGGCGAGAAAAGCAGCAAAAACATAATCTCCGAGTTAAAAAACTTTGGCGAAACAAACTGAACGATACCTTTGATGGAATTCTGCTTATCGAAAGCCTTCAAATGCTCAATCCTAGCTATGTGAAAAAGTTCAAGATATCCACCAATATGACCTCAACGTCACAGAAAAAGAAAATAATTACGTAAATGTCAATAAAAATGTAAGGGAATGAAGCATATAGGCTTTAAAACGTAAAGTCAAGCACGTCATCTGCTCGAACTCGAAAAACAATAGATTTCAAATGCATTTCAGCAGAAAGCCAACCCGAACATGGAGCATCTATTGCGCCTAAAAGTTGATTGGAAAAACAAGGTCGGACTTTCAAGCAAACGACGACATATTTTTAATATTAGACCAAAATACACAGAACTACCAAAGATACTTTACTTTGTAAAACAATCCAAGAGCAAGATCATGTTTGTACTTTGGTGAAGCATCAACTGCATCGTGTTGTACTGGCTTGATTTCAGCAGACAGCGTTGCCAAAGCCTCTGCAAGGCGGTTCAAAATGGTGAAAACACTATCACACCTTATTAAAATGTTATTTCACAATCACAAGCGGCAAACGATTGCTTATACAGCAAAATATAAGACACTTACGACCAAGAGTATTGGGGTCATTTATCTTTTTTCCATTGAGAAAAGCCTCAGTGTTTGCGGCGTGAACAAAGGTGTCGCTGATCCCGCCGAAAACTAAGACAGGAGGACTGGCAAAGGTGTCGTTCTTCATAGTTGCTGCTTCGAAAGCGGAGTTGACGTAAGCGTGAGCGTTCTGAGACGACATAAAGCTCGTGAAGAATCCTCAAGCATTGTGATGACTGAATCAATTAACCGCGAGAAGCAGTAACAGCTTTCGACAGACGCGGCGACATCTTTCAATTTTTTTCGGTTGTCCACTTTTCAAATAAAATGCGCAAATGTGAGAGTGTGCACAGCTCTTTACAGCGTAACTTGCGGAAGTTTCTCCTATTTTTTGTCACCCTCATAATATTCACTACATGTGCTAAAGGCACGAATTGTTTATCTATCGCTTCGGCTGCACGTCCGAAGTATGCAAAAAGTTGCCTTTCTCACCAGCACAAGATGGAAACAAGAATTAAGCACAAAAATCACTGGTTCGTCGAAGGTAAAATGCCAAACAGAGAATCCTTCAAGGCTTGCACAGGCTAATCTTTCTGCGTCGTACTCGTTTTGACCCACTTTGCACACATTCAGACAGTGACAAAACAAACCAGAAGCTTCGCAGCAATTCGCGATCTTTACGTCAAAAGCGAATCGCTACCTCGCGTTGAATGCTGCGGAGAACTTTCAACCATTTCTGCCTTGCCGAACGAACAGCTAGCACAAACCCAGCTCTAAGCTGGTAATAGTCTACATCTTCACTCCTAAGAATCTACTCGAACTTGCACAGCTTTCACGACTAGTTAATTCAACAGTAAAAATTCTGTTTTGTTTCGATGAAGTTAGACTGAGTGTTGCGTTTTCCACCTCAATTGTTTCGTGTCTGTCGTGTGCAGTACCATTCAAGACATACTCCAGCCCAGATTTGCATTGAGACAACCTGTCCACACTTCTACTACGCCACCTAAACGAAGACGCTTTGATACAATCAACCGATTTGATAAAAAGCAGCTCAACTCAGGTTACGAAAACAAGTAAATTCTCTATAACTTTATCAAGCGGCAAGAAAAGGAGGAATGCAGTTCATGCAGTTGCAAGACTTGTGATTGTCACAGTGAGGCGCCAGAAATTTCTCAGGTCTGTCAAATCATTCATATCTTTCACCCAAAAAGTTTGGTCGTATGGTTCAATGAAACACACTGTCTGATAGCGATGTTTTTTTAAGGTTAAGCTTCACAGTGCACCCGGTCTACAATTTTTGTTACGGTTTCACACAAACGTTCTGTGGAATCAATCAATTCAAGCAGAAAGAGGGTAATTTTATTGCTAGCATCTTTACATCTAAGCACTTGATGGATTTAAAAAAGTATTATTTTTTTAAACAGTCCACCATTTCGCAAACATACTCGGACTTAAAGCAAATACGTGATAATCAGGTGCACTTCATCTGAAAAAGAACTTTCCACCATTAAAACATACTTGGGATCTCGGCATAATCTTGCTCGACGCAAAATGATACTCAGCTCCTGAAATGCTTCCGCTGCTGGTCAGCGTCATGGATACGATTATCTACAAAAACAAAGGAAGTTACTCAATGCGGGGAGGCAAAATAACACTACGGGCCAAACTGTTGGCAATAAAAAGGCTTTATGGTTGTGAGTAAACAACCGAAACCCGTACCCTCAAAAGCAGATGCTCACAAAATTGGTCACCCAACTTCCGCAGGCTTTCACAGTGCAATAACTTCTGCTGCAAGCGGGAAGTATCTGGAAATTATACTTGCGACGTATTTATGCATGGAAGACACTGCGGGTTTCTGCCTGATTACATTTCCTTGTTAGCAATACAATGTCTCTTACAAGTCTAGATCATAAATAATTTACCAGTAAAAAAGAATAACTTGAGAGATCGGGGAAATTACAAATGCGAACTAACTAGTTTTTGCTGTTTACGCTTCAACAAAACTTTGCATGGTTTCCCTTCAAATAAAGCGGTCTCTAAATATGCCGCAGTGGGAATGTTCAATATCGGGTGCTATGGTGGCATAGACAGTAGTTTTCCTGGACAATTTCCGTAGAATTTTCACGCAAAATATTTTTCATTGAGGTAGCCGGTTTGTCATTGCAACGCATCTCAAATTAGAGAAACGCTCATGCTAACACTTGGGGAAAACGCATATCATAACCACAAAAGTTGAAAGAGATCTGGGTTATGGATGATGTGGTTTGACATTGGTCACTCCTTACATTTAATCAGCATTTGCGCGAACGTGTACCCGAAATCGTTAAGGGCCGATTTACACAAGGGCTAAACCAGACTGAGCAAAGCTTGATAATTTGCTTGTTTCATTATGACCATTCTGGCCCAGCTCAGCTTGCTTCAGCAGAATATTTTCTACGCCACGGAGAGAACTGCATGACTCCGCTCAGCTTGTGCAGCGTGATGAGCGATCGCTGATCAAATGAGGAAGCCCATGTGTTTGTTACTGAAGGAATTTAATACAATAGAAGCATCATTCAATGTATATACATATGTACAAATGCTACGCTATGTAATGCTTTGAGATCAACTTCAAGTTCGCGCAGTTTGCTATAGTCCAGTCGGTTTAACTACCACGGTTTCTTATACGGTAGATTCAATTTGCATCTGCTTTATTGCAATAGGCTGCTTCTGGGTAATTATATTTGTATGTGTAATGGTGGGTTCACAACTAATATGCAAGTCTACTTGACACGTTTGCAATATGCTATGTTGTCCGCCAGTTAGTCGACTGTATTTTTTCGTGATTTTCTTTTCAAAACCAAGTTGTTTTCTTTACTTTTTTCAACGCAGTCAGTCTTGAGAACAAACGCAATGAAACAAAACTTTCTGGTTTTAGAGTATGGGCTGAAGAAACATAAGAGAATAGTCGAGTCTGTTTTTCCTGCCGTGACAACCTACCTATATGAATGGAAACTTGTTTTCATGGAACGCATTATTCACTAGAAAAAGGAAATTGGATCTTTTCTATAGTAAGATTTTGTTTGAAAAAGATTTGAAAAACGTAACTATACATCGATTAGAAAAAATATACTCTCATATTCTTATAAACAATCTTGAATAGTCTCTTCTATGATTTTTCTCACTGTCTAAACAGTCTCACTGGGTCGTCAAGAGCGGTGTAAAACCTGAAGCTGTGAATGTTCTGAAAGCGCTTTTCATAAGGGCAGACCAACCTGACAAAGAGCTCCCAACATTTCGGTCGGCTGACAGCAGCTTCACAATCGCGCAAGCTTAGAAGCACATGTATCGAGATTTTGTCAAAACAGCACACTGACCGAGCAGAGTTCGAATTGCACTGCTATTGCAGCTGCAGGTATAGTCAACGCGGAAGCAATGTTTAAACGCACACAATCGAAATGATGTGACAGTATATTTAGTGACAGCAAAGTGATGTGACAGTATATTTTGTGACAGCAAAGTTGATGTGATAGTATACTTTGTGACAGCAAAATGATGTGACAGTATATTTTGTGACAGCAAAGTGATGTGACAATATATTTTGTGACAGCAAAGTTGATGTGACAGTATATTTTGTGACAGCAAAGTGATGTGACAGTATATTTTGTGACAGCAAAGTTGATGTGACAGTATATTTTGTGACAGCAAAGTGATGTGACAGTATATTTTGTGACAGAAAAGTGATGTGACAGCAAAGTTGATGTGACAGTATATTTTGTGACAGCAAAGTGATGTGACAGTATATTTTGTGACAGAAAAGTGATGTGACAGCAAAGTTGATGTGACAGTATATTTTGTGACAGCAAAGTGA
>Ga0210059_1012140_pt1 | contig 13072 bp, 7 predicted proteins | sample Ectturendosymbi2_FD_188042 | JGI IMG/M metagenome (GOLD analysis project Ga0210059, IMG submission 188042) | Ecteinascidia turbinata endosymbiont from Florida, USA - Sample 2 (SPAdes) (version 2) | ecosystem: Host-associated > Tunicates > Ascidians > Unclassified | place: Key West, Florida...
ATCAAACAAAGTACACAGTCTACAAATAAACTTCAAGAGATTTGGGCAGAAAAACCAAAAAGCAAAACATTACCAGTGTCTTTTGCTGATGGCATAGGTAAAGCAAAGGACCTAAATTGTAAGATTATCTTATTGAAACATTGAAAAATTTAAAAAATTTTGTTCCTTTTTCATCTCTCCAAAACTTTTAACAATTTTTTTATTTTTCCATGACTTTCGAATTTTAATCAATTTTCCATGACTTTCCAGGAAAATTTATTTTTCCAGGATTTTCCATGACCGTGGGAACCCTGGTACTGTGTTTCTTTTACATTCTGCTTAACAACAACAAAGCCATATCTTCTCAGCATAGAAAGTGGTTTAATAACGTGGCAGTGTCCACAGATTGCAAGTCTTGTCCCGCAAAAATCATAAAATACAGTACCTTGGCCGTACATTTTCTTCAACATTGTTGTACGTACGAGAAGATATTGGATTTGGTAATATGCGATTTGAATATAACGAAAAAATAAATTACATTTCTGAGATTGAATTAATATGAAAAATATGCTGAGTGTGTTTATTCAACGGATATGGTATGCAGTTTGACGTAGGAAAGTGTAAACTTGGAGCAAAGCAGCCGTTGTTTAAATGTTCGACTGACGATGGGTCTATCGATACTGTAGAAAAATAGCATGCAAGTATTGAATGTTGACACCCAAGTGTGCAGACTACCTTTTAGACATCAAAGTGAGTTCTGCATGACGGACCTCTGTCCTCTGGAATCTGTAAAATTTCGCTTGAATTATTAAAAGTCACCACGGTTTTCATAACGTGAAGTTTTCGAGTACCGAGTTTCTGAGACACCACAGTCTTATCGATTTTTTAGATGCACTACTACTGAAATTGTGTTTAGGGCTTGTCAGCTGGTGCATGCTCAGGTGGTGTCTATTGGTTTTGTTGAATATACTGTAGTTGTTTATGAACTTGCTTTTGTTTGGAAAGTTATCACTGATATGGCCTTGTTTTCCACCCGTTCACAGGTGACGTGAGTTCTTTGCTGAGGGCATGAATGAATAAACGTTGTAAATTGCAAAAGTATTGCGCTCTAATTTTATCTGGAACTTCTATAACGCTCATGTATGCCAAAAACGTGATCATACCTTAGAACAGGGGTGGGCAATTGATTTGGTTCAGGGGCCATTTTAGGAATCCCGCGTTTAGCGGAGGGCCGTACCTCCTTGGGGAAATAGAAGCAAGTCTCGGTGAAGCTAGCCTCAGCACTAAACATTTACTGTGGTAAGCTGGAGGAAATTTCAGATTTGAAGATTTTTCATGAATGCTGCCGCGGGCCACTTGAAACGCTGTGGCGGGCCACATTTGGCCCGCGGGCCGCTATTTGCCCACCCCTGCCTTAGAAGAGCGGCTCATTCATTACTTTTTGCCTGGAAATTCATGTTACTAGTACACAGGTTTCGTAGCTAGTCCCTCTGAACTCGCCCTTCGCATTTCACTCTTTTCCTGTTGCCCAGCGCAGTTCGTTCTGTGTGCCTCGCGAGTAGTGTCTGACGAGACGTATTAAGGTGATCACCGCGATTACTTGGTATGGGACGGTGAGTTCCGTGTTTGGCGAGACCCGCAAGGCAATTTGCGTGAAAACACATCCGACATCCACTCGGATGTCGTGCCACTGGTTACTTTGGTGAGTAAATTTCTAAACAAAGTGCCCAAATCAGGCACTTACTATGATCATGATATATAATCAAAATGTTTTTTCGAGGCTGTTGTTCAAAGCCTAGTATTGTACTTCTTTGATTGTCCAGCAGCACATTAATCCTGGTTTGGCCAAATGTGCTGTGAGCAACAAAAGCTGTCATGTGTGAAGCAGTCTTATCATGGCACCTAGCAGCTGTACTATGCAAATTTTTCAAATCGTCATACCCGCACTGCGGTGAGCTGCAGATTGAACAGTCTTTTTTAGAAAAAAAGTGGACACGTCCAGCAATACAACTAGTTTGTTGAAGTGCTTCCACATAACCAGTTGAACTTTTCACACAGTTTTGGGTTGAATTTCCTTAAAAACCGTTGTTTTGCTTTACAATCTCAAGTCTGGTGTTGACCACTCTGCATAGAGTAGGCTACATTTCTTTTCTGTTCATAAGAAAATGAGCTAAAACTTGTTTCTTGTAGGCTGATTATTACGTCATCCTCCACAGCTACTTCCCCAACATAGCTTCAATTTTGTTTTGCAGTAATGTAATATAATTGCAACTTCAAACGCAAACTTTACTAATTGCAGCTACATTGCTCCGCTCCTGTTCCAAAATTTTTGAATCTGGGTCCGGAAATTTATCAAATTTGAGAATCCGACTCCTGTTCAGACTCGGGCGTCGTTCCAACCGAAATTTACCCATGTTTTCACTTAAGAAAGACCACGCAGACTCCTGCTGCTGCCGAAATTGAAAAGTGACTCCGGGTCCGGTTTTTCATAAATTTGACTCCGGATCTGGTTCCGAAAGAAAAGCGTAGAATCCTGCTGGAGTCGACTCCGGCACTCCGCATCCATAGCCACCTCTGGTGCGCGTTTCCCATTCCGTATGCGTGTTTCGCCAATTTTTTTTACTGAAATGAATAGCAAAAACACGCGATCGAAAGGTTATTTTATGATAATAATTAACTTAAATTGTAAGAAAGCTTTAACAACGCCGTAAGCTCTTATTTTTTATTTTCCCTTCTGTTCGTAATCTGAAATTTTTTTAAAGTTTTGAAGTAATTAAGTTTTGTTCACTGAAAATAAGGCAGGCAGTGCATGCTTTGCATTCATGGACGCTACGGCCCTTTACAATTTGTTCTTTGTAATGGCTTGAGAATCATATCAGTCTGACACTTTTCAAAGACAAGTCCTCGTCTTGCAAAGGTCCCAACTCCGGACACGTACCGAGGAAAGCATGCCCAAGCAGAAAATCCCGCACATTCCTATGCTGCGGAAGTGAAACTCGCAGTAGAAGATATACATAAATGCCAGAAAAAGGTGAGCTTTGTGCACTGCGCGCAGTTCGCTGCTGAATAGTTGTTTTTAGATGTCGCAATAGCTTTTTTGAAAGAATGGGCTGCTTCAAACCAGCGCTCTGAACCAGCCAACTGCTATGACAGTTGGCGCGAGTCTAGTCTCTCAGTTTCTGTGATAACAGCGTAATCTTCATAGCGTGCCTTTTAAACTACAGTTCGCATGTTTTCTCTACAATTGGCGCTATCTTAGTCTTGCAGTTCGGTGATGACAGCGTAATGGTCATGGCGTGTGTTTTAACTAAAGTCCGTGTGTTTCTCTAATTCTTAAAGCCTTAGCGTGTGTTTGAAACTGCAGTTGGCATGATTGCTCAAGTCTTACTTTTAGTGTTTCATCATTTTACCTGTAAGCCTTTGCGTGCAATTTACAGGATTGAAAATGCGTTATTGATGCGAAATCGATTTCCGAGTAAAACACTTTGCGAGTAGCTTAAGCTGCTTTGCCCTTGTGGTACATTGTCACTGAACAGTTGATACGTGTAGTCAGGATCCTCGCAAAGTTGTGAAACCACAGCATGGCAGGCAGATTCCTTGAAGTCGAATACCCTACTTCTAGCCTTATAATGGAAATGTTTTAAGTGACGCTGGGTTTATGCGAAGTTGTTTGTTTAACTGAATACAATACGGTGGTGACCTGTCAAGGTGCTAGCATCTCTTGTTGTGCCCAGCTGGCTGCTTTCATCATGGAATCTCTGCAGAGCTGTGGTGGGCAAATCATACCCCCACAAGGTTATATGGCTGAAGCATTCAGGTTTGAACAAGCTCAAGCATGTAGTGCATCGTTGGTGTGTATTGCGCACTTAAAACTTCTCTTATGAAGTTGTTCTAGCAAAGTTTTGACATTAATTGAATATTTTTTACTCCTGTAGTGGGAACTGAAATTTATGTGTGACGTTTGCCAACGGTTAGATAGTTATGTTGTTCAAATAAATTAGCTTAAAACAGCAGATCGTGTGTACCAAATAACTCGGATCGGATACGGAAAGATTTTGATACTTTATCGTTGTTGGGGAAATCAAGAGTTCTGCGAAAGTAAAAAGATCACATACCATTCGGCGGTTCAATTTGTTTCTTTCACTAGGGACAGCATAATTTTTGTTTTTTTTCAATTCGCCGATTAGGACATTATTTTATCTGTGAGGCCATGTCTAATTTACACGATTCACGTCTTTGATACTTATGTTGTCGTAGAATTGTCCGGGAAGCGGGTGGAGTTTGCATCGCTGACGAAGTGCAAGTTGGATTCGGTAGAATCGGTTCGCATTACTGGGCATTCGAACCGCAAGTACGTCGTGCAATGACGTCCTGGTTTTCGTTTTCTGCCAGTGTTTTAAGTGAATTACTCTGCGCAGGGTGTCGTTCCTGACATTGTGACCATTGGCAAACCAATGGGCAACGGTCATCCCATATCAGCCGTGATAACGACAAAAAACATTGCAGACAGCTACTGGAAAATTGCGTTGGGATATTTTAACACGGTAAGCCAAATATTTTCGCTTCATGCCGTTTGGTCTTTGAACGATCTTCCGCAGTCTCAAATATTTACGATCGTAGTTATCATCGTAATTTCTGCTATGCACGAAGCCCAAGAAGGGGCATCCTGCCAGCATTTTAACTGTGGTTGTGAGCTGTAGCCTTGCTGATACGGTTTTACGGTTATGCGCACTGATGACAGGTACGCTGGTACGTTTTTTTCTTTCGTCAACACCGTTTTGTCGTACTGCCGACCGCTACCGGTGTGCATGCCGCAGGACTTCAATATCACCTATAGGAAGTTTCGTTTGTTCGACACGCCTTGCATGAAGCATGTTCAAACCAAACTTGCTTGAAACATTGCCAATGTGTTAATGAACTTTGGAAACGTGCAGCAAGAATATTGAAGCAACACTAGTGGCGTGACCTTTCTGGTAAAGCGTTCACTGATTTCTCAATAGTTGGCATGAGGTGGTCATTTTACTTGGTGTGCCTAGTTCGTGACGCCACACTATGACATTTTATTCACATTTCTAAACTAACCTATTGACGGAGTTTGGTAACAAGGGACGTACCGCGGTTGGATGGAGCCCGGGGCAAGAAACAAGTTTGGCGACCCCATGTTCGAACCTTAGGTCTTTCAGAAGCAAATGTACTGTATTGAAGGAAGAACTGGCGACATTGTTGGGACTTTTCGGCGCCCGGGGCATTGTGGCCCCTATTCCCCCCTCGTTACGCCCCTGAACACATACACGCGCTATCGCCGTTGCATGAGGTACACTTCATGCTCACATGTCTTGTATTTGCCTTAAACTATCAGCATTCCAAATAGTAGAGATAACACTCAACGCTGCTAAAGCAGAGTAAAACACAATCAACGCGGCAATAACAGAGCAAAACACAAGCAGCACTGCAGCAACACAGTTAGCAATAATAAAAACTCATTGCGCTACGTTAAAACAGCGCAGTAAGACGCCTTGAACACTGCCACAGAATATTGATACACACTCAGCGCTGGAAATTATTTATAACACAATTCTGTTGTCTATCGAAAGGAATCATTTCACAGCTGAGAATAATCAAACGCTTAGATCTTACAGAGCATGTTTCGTCTACCTACCAGGTTGGCATCATCAACTCTGCGAAGTGTATGAAGTATAAAATAGAAGTAAATAAACCCACAAACAGTGAAGGTACCAATTAAGAGAATCTACGTGAAAATGCAACGGATGAAATCCAAGAAAGCGAAGTGGAATCAAATAAAAACAGGGCCACCGAAGGAAAAGGGGAACCAAAGAAACGCAGTAAGCAAACCGTGAAAACAAGTCAGTGATTTAAATCAAGAAGCAGTCAGGCAATACGTATCGAGAGCATGTGAAAGCGAAACTGGATCAGAGATAAAACTCGAAATCACCTGATATCCAGTAAGATCGTTCTGTCCAAATTGATGAAAGCTGTCTTATCTTCACATTAGTCAAATGTGCCACGAATGTCACCTCAAATAGCAAGCGGATAAGAGAGGCGGGTTGTTACTTTTTTCCGAGTGCTTCATGAGTAATGCTTAATCAATGCAATCTCCTCTTTTCCTGTGGATTTATGCCAAGTGTTCCGATGAGCAGTCCATCTAATGGAAAAATTATTCTTTTTTTATCCCACATATTGTTGTTTGCAAAGTAAACAGGTGGCCATGTAGATACCATAGTTTGTAAAAGACAGACGTTGGGTCAGCTTGATTATTCCTGTGGCAGTGCAGAGATAGCTCTCCATACTGCGTTGTTTGCCACGTAAGGCGCAATGCCCACAGGGCTCAGAAGAACAATCTTCAGCGGTTGCACTGTATGCTGGTCATGGGCGATTTTCTTGCAGTTAGTTAATCATAATTATATTCCCCTTCTTTGGCTATGAATTTTTCAATAACATGATCGCAAAATGCTTGCTTTTGCTTCAGCTGTATTAATGTCTTTCTCGATGGACTGCAAGCTCAGTGATCTCATTCCGCCTTTGTTTGGTCGGCACAAAGAGTATTAATTCTTTCCGATGCTTAGAAGTTCCTTTCAGCCGATGTTGTGTTGCTGGGAATAGTCAGTATTTGCTGAGACAATTCAAATACTTCCTTGAAAGCGAAATCCAAAGAATTTCGTTTGCATCGTGATATTTGTAGTACTCAACTTCCAAAACGTCCATCTCGAGGCAGTTGTAATGAAATCCTGAATACTCTGTTGTGCAGTCCACGTTTTTTTTTTCATTCTTGTAGTATTGACTTCCGATAAAGCGTTGCAGCAAACGCACTCTGTAGCTGTTGGCACAAAATCGGCCAAAACATTGTGAAGGTACGAACTAAGATGTTTATCATATTTTAGAAAAACTACTGCAAAAGACAGGCAGGGTTTTTTTTATGATAATTGTCTCTCATTTTAGGGACCCGATTTTCAATTCTAGGGACCCGAATCGGGTCCCTAAAACACCTTTAAAAAAACCTGGACAGGGAAGCCGGAGAGGTGTATTCGCAAGTGTCATGCACACTTTTCGTTAAATTCTTCAGATGAATAAACAACCTATTAGTTCAGATTTCAGACGCACGAAATCAAACAGTTCTCCGCATACAGTACGCAACTTCATTACTTGTTCATTCTTGAGGATAGTCTTTTTGGTGCTATATTAGCAGCGTCTTTGGTGCTTCTGGAATCTCATAAACATAGCTTTGTTGTCTTTTTTCAATCCATCCCAGATAGCTTTGAGCAGAGACCATTGTTTATGCCAACCATGACATTAGCATTGTCAATACCTACACTAAGAAGCTTACTTATGTTTAGCTTCAATCCTTCAAATGTTTATTTTATTGCGTTGAACATGGCTTCAGCTGTACAGTCATCCAGCACCACTATATGTAGAAATGATAAAACAAGCTTTTTTTGGTAGATTGCAGAAATAGATCACAGCAATTTGCAAATACTTGCTTATGCTGATGTCAGTCGATTCATCCAACAAGATGCTATACCAACCATCTGCAATATTATTTTTCATCCCAGCTTCAAAATGTGGCTACAAAACATTAAGTACAGCATAACATTTTGTAGGGTAAAGCTGCATATTAGAAGCAATTTTGCTGTCTGAAAAAGATCTTCTGCATGTATCTGAGATGATCACAAGCATAAATGGAACAGTGCTCAGCAACAAATCAGCATTGTCTTGGCTCGGCCATCAAGACATTAGATGATTTTCTAGAAAGCCGCGCAATTCCGATATTTCCATCCAACAATGCTTGCTTCGAAGAATGTTTTTTTGCTTTGACATGTTGCTTACAGTGGCGTAACTAGAGGTTTGAGCCAAAGGGGGGGAAACTTATCTGAAAGAGGCCCACTGGCCACTGTAGGGGGCCCACTAGCCGACACTCAAAAAATTGAGAAATTATGGTGAATCCGGATTTGGATGGCTATACTAAAACCCTAAATCTTCGTAAAATATTCTGAAAAACGCAAAAAAACGACCTACTGAAAACCAAAAGAATAATAAAACCGAAATGTAAGCTAAGTGGGGCCCGGTTTTTACATTTAGCCTGCCAGGGGAGGCGATTCGCCCTTTTGTCCCCGTTAGCTACGCATCTGGCTGCTTAATGTCAGCATATCTTGCTCGAAAGGTAACTTTGCAGTACTTGCAGAGTACTTTGTTAGAATCGCTTGATTCTTCAGCTATCCAGCCTTTGCATATAATAGATAAAACCAACCCCCCTTTCCTAAACCTTTGTGAATAGACCTTAGTAAGCCTAAGCATGCCGAAGACGTTTTTGTTACAAAACAATTGGTAACACAGCGAAGACCTGTATGAATTCACAGTAAGACGAAGTTACGACTTAATAGTCGTAAGTCATCTAAAACTATAGTACAGTACAAGTATTTTCTTAACCGACTCTGGCTGGCATCTGACATACGCACTGCTAGTCTTCAAATTTGTCTTTCGTCTTTCCTACATGCTTTGCAGCAGGAGTGGACTCGGGTCAACGTGATTGCAAAATTTTACGGAAATCGCCGAAAGCAGACATATTTTACAGGGAACACAGCTCATACAGACATATTAAAAAATAAACATAAGATAAAGAAATGAATGAACTAAAAATATGAACTATAAACCAAATTAAAAAGAAACCAAACCGTTAATAAACAAACCGGATTTGGTTTGAAAAAGACTAAAATGACAACACTGCGGTGCTGACAACTGAGAACTTAATACAGTGGTTCTTAACCTTTTTTTCTGCCACTTTTCGCTTAGGTAACTGTCCTTTGTTTCAAGCCCCTGACTTTAAATAAGCTGTAAAAACAAGTGAAAAAAACCCTAAATCAACATTATGTATATAATGGTAAATTTATTGGTCAAACTTTCCATGTTGTAGGGCATGTAAGGGCTCGCGCCTCCTGGAAATTTATTGACGCCTCCTGCGGAGGCGTGCCCCTCCGGTTAAGAACCACTGACTTAATACATATACACAAGACCAATTATTACGTCACAGCCAGGCATTCACAAATGGCTGGTGATGATTCGAACTCGTTGAAACCGGTCAGGTGCGCAATCCAAGAGTTGTTCAAACATGACAAAATCATTTAAATGAAAGCTGAGTTTCTTTTGAATGAAGACAGGTTTTTTCATGGAATAAGAACAAATATAATCAGGGAAAAGCCAAGGACATTTTCATTCTTTATTAGAGTACAGCAGGTTTTTTTAAGGAAAATGTTAGGAACCCGGTTTGGATTTGTAGGGACCCGATTTCTCCGATTCTAGGGACCCGATTTTCTCTGATTCTAGGCACCCGAATCGGGTTCCTAAAACGCCTTAAAAAAAACCGTGAGTACAGTGTTTCAAAATATGTTCAGCGCAAAACTTGAAGCGTTTAGTGAACACCCCAAGCATACGTCACTGCATAACACTTCCGTTTTGCTACACATTTAAGTAGACGTTGTGTTTCGTAGTTCGGTGGTAACCCGGTGTCATGTGCGATCGGCCATGCTGTTCTCGACGTGATTAAAGAGGAGGATTTGCTCAATCATGCATCGATGGTGGGAGACTTTCTCTTGCAAGGCTTTCGTGATTTGCAACAAAAGCATTCGTGCATTGGGGATGTTCGGTATGATCAATGACAGTAACGGAATTGAAGTATGGATTAAGAGTTGAGGAAAATATTTTTTTTTATTTCAGTGGCCTGGGTCTGTTTATTGGAGTCGAGATCGTGGCAAATAAAGAACAAAAGTTGCCCGGAAAGGAGTTCGCTGATCAAATTTATCGAAGGCAGGTTTGAGATTGCGCCATAAGCACATCAACTCACCACTACTCTTTGAAAACTTTTCAAATTGCTGCTGCTTTTCAGTATGAGGGAAAGGTTTATCATCATCAGCATTGAAGGTCCAGACAACAATGTGATCAAATTGAAACCCCCTATGTGCTTTAGCAAAGAAGATGCCGTCCGCCTTCTGAAGGTATTTTGTTTCAGTGTTAATGTATTTTTCTAATCTTGCTTCAGAAATTGCTTCTTGCCTTTCTACCGTGTCTGGCGTCCAAGATACGCGACAGTTGCAGTATAATCAGCTAAGTCAGCTTTTTCATTGTAATCGTGTAAGGTTTCTCCCAGCAATGACTGTGTAAGGTTTCTCCCAGCAATGACTGTGTAAGGTTTCTCCCAGCAATGACTTTTTGACACAAAACAAAATATTCCGTTCGCAGTTGTCGTCTGGGAAGCGTATTAACCGCCGCTGCGATACTTCTGATGTATGTTCCACACCTTCCTGTATGCAGGACGTTATAGCACTGTGATGTGTCATTTTCGGAAATCATGGTTCCCAACGTGGTTCCGTTCGTACATTAAGACTGGCGTATTAGTCTTCAGCTTCGTATTAGTGATGTTAATATCGAGACTTCGGATCAACAATGCGGTTGGCTCTGAGTTGCTGTCGTTAATGTTCGAAGTTACTCCGTCTGAAAGAGTTGAGAAAAATCTGTATTTTGTTTTCGAAACTTTGGCAATTTACATACAAATCAATGAGCTTCATGTATCGGAGTACGTGAGTGCTTGTTGTTGTTTGCAGACATTCGACGATGTTGTTTCGTCAATTGCTGCGACACCGGATGCCAAAGTTTCCACGGGTATCGGTGAAATTGCAAGGACTGTTGTTGGCCATGACACCATCAGTGATGCATCAGTCCAACGTCAATGATACAATAGTCCAACGTCAATGCAGTGTCAAGCGACTGTAAAGTGAATAAGATTCGTGATTTCTTTGTGAAATAAGCGTTCAAAAGTTTAGTACTTGGCGCTGGATAGCTATATACCGTCGTATTTAACCTTCTGAAACTGCCGTGAAATTACTCTCAAGTCAAGGGTGCCTTCCGAATGTTTGCTGTTCGTGTATTTTAGGCCAGTGGTCCCCAACCTTTTTGTTACCGCGGACCGGACAACGTTTGACAATTTTGCCGCGGCGCGAAAGTACTCTCGCACAGTAGCGTAGTCAGCTCAAAATTTTGGGAGGGGCCAAATATTTTGACTTAAAGCGGGCAGCTTTATTTCGTTTGGGACACCTCTCAAAACACAAAACAAGACGATATGCTAGAAATTTGGGTGGCATGGCCCCCATGACTACGCCTATGCTTTCGGAACAGTGTTATGGGAAGAATCGACCAATTACATGCCCAGAAATCAAGTGGTGTCACCACCAGTGTACATTATGCAATTTCGCGGCCCGCTGGTCGAAGACCACTGTTTTAGACTATATGCTGGGTGTAGGTAAACCACTAGTGAGCATGCGCTTCAATGACTTTTATGTTTTGCGATCGTTAGCCAAAATCTATTTTGTGCGTTGCAATGGGCTTTCTTCTTCATTGTATCTTGCATATTTTTAAGCCACTCTCGGTAGTGTTGCTATGGTTCGTGACGTGCGGTCGAGGTTTGTTTGTTCATTAATTTTCGAAATGCAGTGATCTGCGCAGTGCTATTGTGCGTACGCAACAAGAGGTGAATTAAATCTTTTTTGTCCAAAATTTCTGAAGAGTTCATGATTTTTTTCAACGAAATCAAACAAGTCATTCCAGTGAGTGAACGGAAACATCTTTGCTTTGATGCTGTCGTCACTCGTCAGTATTCATTCACTGATTCTAGGTGCAGCAAATGATTGAATTATTTGAAGCTTAAAGCTGCTAAAATACGGCAGCCTCAGCATATCTCATTCAATAGGGCATTTATTATGCTGATATTTCATTATCTTTGCATACTGGTTGGCTTCAACGCCTCCCTTATAATATGTTAGGGACCCTGCTATCTCGTTTCTGCTCAACACTTCGCTTGAACTGATCCAAACCAGGTGATTCTTTGCCTATGCAGGTGATAATCATGGATCATGCAGCTGGTTGTATAATGTCTCTCTGAAGTGTGCACATGCCTACATACAAAAAGTTGAAATGCCACAGCAATTCATTGTTTCTGACCACAGGCGAATAGCTGCACCACCATTTACACTACCTAACTGCTTCAGATCTTGGCATGTGAGGAAATGCAAAAACAGAAAAAGTAAATTGATAGAAAGTCACACAGCAGCAAAAGCTGAGCAACCAAGTGGCAAGTATGGAGTGGCTGTCACAAACACTCCTATCCGGATAGCAATTACATATCCCATTTTATGTTTGGCAATTATATTACATGCAGCGCCGGATTTGGGGGGTCTCGGGCTTCCCACCATGTCCATGTACTTAGTCATATGTGCGACATGCGCGTGCCACTTAGTCATGTTTAACGAGGAAAGTTTGTAGAGTAAACGCCATTAGTTATCGGTCGGCCAAATGGTAGTATTTCTCTTGAAAATTGTATTGTGACGAAACAACTGTTTCCCTCTGAGGTATCCTGAAAGTCGGTCACGTGTGAATCTAGTGCAGTGATTCTCAACCGCGGTTCCGAGAGCCGCATGCGCCTCCCAAGCACCTTTTCTGCGGTTGTCACTAGGCTCTTAATTTCATAAAATATGATAATCATAACTTTGTAATTTCTGACGTTAAGTTCTTCAGGTCGCGAATTGGAACTCTGCGATGAACTACTATGTGGGAGGCATGCCTCGCACCAGGGACCGAGTTTATGGGGGGACATGTCCCCCCCACTTTTGTACAGGGGGACAGAATATCTTTTGTCCCTCTCCAACATTTTGTGATAAAAAGTAATGTAGTTGTGCAAATTTTATGTTGCTTTACTGTTGGAAACGTTTCCCCAGAATAAAACCAGGGAATAAATTAGAAAAATGAACATTATGACTGGATTATCTGTAGACACAGTATACAGATTTCTTAGCAGTGGCGATTCTAGAATGAAAAAAGTGGGGGGCCACTGCGGGGCCAAGGAACAATTAGGGGGGGCAACATAAATATCTAACTTGCATGGTGATTTTTCATTGTTTTGAAGATTAAGTTGCTATGATTAACCCTATCAAACCCAACATAGGCTTGTGAATATCATTGAAAAGATGAACTAGCGTTATTAATCACTAGAGACACCTAAACGCCACTGTAGATGCAATCACACACGTGTACT
>Ga0210059_1012141_pt1 | contig 13072 bp, 11 predicted proteins | sample Ectturendosymbi2_FD_188042 | JGI IMG/M metagenome (GOLD analysis project Ga0210059, IMG submission 188042) | Ecteinascidia turbinata endosymbiont from Florida, USA - Sample 2 (SPAdes) (version 2) | ecosystem: Host-associated > Tunicates > Ascidians > Unclassified | place: Key West, Florida...
TGAATTTTGAAATTCCTTTTTTCTTCCTCAGCTTTATTAAATGATTTTCCCGTTAGAAAATACATGGATTTCGCATAATTTATAGATAATTTATTGAGACGCATCCATTCATCTACTTTTATTAACTCATTATTTACCACTAGTTTTAATTCTTTTATATCACTACGTGCCAAACATAAATATGTGTCATCAGCATATAGTTTAGTACTGAATGAAGAACATTTGGGAAGGTCATTTACATACATGATAAAAAATAATGGGCAAAGGGTGGAACCCTGTGGAACGCCACATGTAATTTTATTAATTTTAGATGCCATATTTTGCACAAACGTGAACTGTCTACGATTTGTCAAGTAGCTTTTCATTAAAATCAGAAGTAGATAAAAACAAACTTTTTCAATACGAATATGTCCTGATCATAGCATCAAATTACGCCATCTTTTGATCTATATTAATAGTTGTATTTGACAACCTTTACAAGAAATAAAAAAATATTTGAAAAAACTGAATCATAGAAATGAGTAAAAAAACTCTTTTTTACAAAGCACTGCAATGACACCGATTTTTTTAGTGTTCCTTGAGGTCAAAGAACAAAGTATTTATCAAAATGATCAGGTTGATAAGTTGGGCAGTCAATAGTATGTGCTGTAGGACAATAATTACGCGAATCCCATTCCTGATCGTTGCTGTTATTCGTAGACAACAAATGCAGGGCAACGTTTTCGGCGCGAAAGAGGTAAATTAAAAAACACTGTGCACAAGTAATTGTTAACCGTTAAACAAAAAGCACAACTGAAATTGTGAGTGCAATATTATATCCAATTAACAAACTGCAATTTCCAAGGATATTTTCTGATATGATAAATTCCTTGCGTTAACAACACTTTAAACGATGTGAACTTCCAAAGCTCTGTTATTCAGGTTAATATTTGTTTTAGCAATACTTCATTGTTTCGAATGACAAAGTTTTACTTTGTTGTCAGAGCTAAGTGTGTCAAAAATGTTTGGCAAAACAGCAATTTACTGTATAAAGTAATCGCTCACAGAAGATCGCATACTGCGTTGCATCAGAGGGTGTGGAGTTACTTTATCCCAATTGTGTCGTTTCATTGCAAAACATCTTTTTTGGTACAAATCATTGTTCGTGCTTCATTTTTTTTTCATTTTAACTAAAACACATCACTGTTAGTGGAATGTTCCTCATTTACAAGACTAACGTTCTGCATGCCAACACTTTGGATATCAAAGTGAAAAAATGATTTTCAGTAAAACATTCAAGGTTGATTTTTCGAAATCTAAGCCTGCCAAGTTCTTAGTTTAATAAGTTGCAGTGCATTCTGCTTCTTTGCTGTTCTACAAAAGCCAATTCTTTAATTTCAGGTGAAAAATATAGGAAAACAAATGGAAACTTATTTCGTTTTATTTGAAGGTCGGTAAGCAAAGCAAAATGCATTACAACAGTTTCACTAGCAACGTCGTAACCTCAGTTCAAAGATCCTAAGGGACAAAAAAATAAAAATAACTTGATATCATGGGGTTTGCATGAGAGGAATCACTACGGAAAAAATATTTCCTGTCTGGGGACAGTACAAATGGCACTGGCCAATGCTTATCAGCAACAAACCCCATGAATTTTATATTTGATATGTTTCAATCAATTAAGCTCAAATTTTTATTGGGGTTTTTCCCTGACTAGTTTCAGACTGAATGCTTTTTTAGAAAAAAAGTGTTGTTGGCAATTGTTTCTGTAATTTGTATGTGCATTTACCCTTGAATATGTAAATATTTGCAATGAACCGTGATTACTGTATGTGCGAAACTTTTCACAAACTACTTTGCCACTACGGGCCATTTTGAGGGCAGGTGCTGCACTTTATTAATCTGAACATTTTTAACATATGATTTCATAAAAAAAGCAACGCGAATTAACTTAGACTGGTCAGTGCAAATCAGAATGGTCAACGCAAACATTTTTTCCAACATGCATTTAAATTATTGTTTTAGAGAAAAATCTATAAAATACTTTTCAAGCCTACAAATAGAGCTTTACTTCAGTACATATTGAATACTTCATTGTTTTGTGGGGAAGGTTAGCTCATACAAGCCTATAGACAAATAAAATCCGATGATCAATTGCTTTGAATGTATGTTCTTCAACCACAGTAATAAGGTTTTATCACACCTTTTGTGTCTGGTCAGCTTTTTCGTTTAAAGCTTTAAACCTTTTCGTTAAAAATAGTTTTTCGTTTTTCCTTATAAACGTTTCGCTACAAACATTCAAATTCCGAAATTATCGGAGTGGAAACCTAAAACAAATCAAGCGTAAATAATTGTAGACAAAGCTTAAAATGTACCAATCGTAAATAATCCACCGCCTTTCAAACGATTTTTTTAGCACATTCCGCTTTGGCCTTTGTTAGCAGCTGATTACTTTCAGTGGAGCTGTAATCACGTGAGTTACATCGCTTTGAAACAGAAAAAGTTGTTATAACCTTCATGTATTTCTTGAATTTGTTACCACCTGCTTAGGTTTGATTTCACTTTTTCGCCTGGTCTCCATGTGCAAAAAAATCAATTAAAGCAATCAAGACGATACAAAGAGAAGCCAAAATAAAGGAAACGAAAAGTACAAACGTATCGCTTAACGAGGAAGAAAGCGACCTCGTACAGGTATGTATTTCTGTCAGTAGAAACAAGACGAACAAGAGCGCATAATGCTTACTTCACACAAACATCGACTGACTACAGATGCAAAGATTCAACTTCAGTGAACCCTTCACAAATAATTCAACGGAAATCGCGGTTGATGACACAATTTCGCCAAAACAAAACATGTGGCGTTTTCACACTCACGTCAAGTTTATAAGTGAAACGTTGGAATTCAGGCGAGTCCAGAAAATAAAGCTTTTCATTGAACATAAAAGATATTTTTAGTGAAAGCCATAGTCGGAATACTATTTTGTTTACAGTTTTATCGTAATTGCAACAACGCTTTCGATATTTTAACTTAATTTTGGATTAAAGTGCTTTGAACTAAGAGGTAGCAGTAGCAACGCAGGGCTCTAAAATTTTTAATGATTCTTACAAGCACGTTATGTTTGGACTTTGTTTAATTTCCTCAAACCTCAAGCCATAGAAAAATGTTGAGAGCAGTTATAAGGTGGAAGAGCAAAAGCCACACAATCACAACAATATTCCGGAAAATTCACGTAGCATATCTTACTTCGGAATAATTGTGTCGGTTGTTGATTTTGGACCTTTTGACACCATTTAGCAGCGTGTTTGTTACACTGAAAAGCTATGAGCAAAAAATCTGCTTGTAATAATAAAAATGTTACGTCTTTATCATTTTGTGAGTCCTTTTGTAACAGAAAAATCTAGAACAAAATGTTTTGTATTTATTGCTGCAAAACAGCAAGTGTGCAGTCTCACCTTTACACGTTTTCTACAGATTTGCTACATAAGATGCAACGGAAAACGCGACGAATACTTTGCAAAAAATTACTAATCTTGAATCGCGAATTTTGAGCATCTTTTCTTGCAGATTACAGAAGTAGATTATTTGTAAAAGATTTTCTCTCACAGCAGTTAATCAACGCTTTGTTAAACGGAAACAGAAGCAGATTTGCTCAAGACGGTCAAGATATCTTGGGGTGGGGAAGCCAGTGGATCGGGTGAATCATACAATATGATGTTTTCATCGCACTTGCATTTTTTCCATTGAATGCTTGAAATTTTAGTTGCACGTTATTTTTACCAGCATTAAACCGTAGGTTTTATTTCTTTAGGAAGGGAAAACTTTATCTGAAGATTTGGATGAATACTTCTAGTAGTTTTCGAAGAAACAGCGTTATGTTATTTGTTACAAAAAAGTAATTTCTGACATAAAGGTTCTAAACATTTATGTATAAGTTTGTTTTCCATTATTAGAAAATGTAGCTATGACGCATCAATAGAGCAAAGAAACAAAAAAATTATGAACTACGGCTTGACCAAACGTATTTTCAATCCATTTCTAAATTCAGGGGGTGTGTTTACTATCTTTGCTACAAATACAAACTTTCAAATGATTTGCTGCTTCCTCTATCTGCATGAATTTGAATAATATGAAATACTGTACATCAGATTATCTTTTGGTCAAGTGCTTTGAAGTATTGATAACCATAATGTTTTTCACAGAAATTCCTTTCCAGAAATTCCGTTCTGACAACCACTGTCAAGCAACATTAAATGCATTGAAAAGGTAGCAGCTTGCCTTTATTTAAACAGCCAAGATGCAAAGCGTTTCATCGAAGGATTGTTCCTTTGACAACATGCAGCCACAAATAAATCTTTTGCACTTTTCCCGCACTTGACAATTGGGCACGAAAAAAGCTAACTTTAAATCTGGTTAACCAAAATCCGTTCTTTGCAATTGTTTGCTGCCGAATTGCCACAAAGTCATCAACAATATTTACATTTAGCTAAAAACATTTACGCTTGTGCATTCTGGATATCCTCTTCGAGATATTTTTTATAGAACCTTAAAATTTGTGGGACAATATGTTCTCAATCTTAGTGAATTATTTGCTAATTCATCCGGTGTTGAAAAAATATTAAATGTACTTGAAAATTTAGACGTTTCGTAAGTTTAAAAATGTATAGACTAAAATTGTGAGATAAACTCTTCCTTCTTCAACTGATATTTTCTTGATCGTTTCAATTTACACTTCACAGGGATCAAAAATATTGCGATGCCGTACTGGAAGCAGAAGGGCGCCAATTCCAAATCCATAAGAACATATTTGCGGTGCATTCTGAATTCTTCGACAAAGCTTTCACCACTGAGGTGTCAAGTAAATTCAACTGTTGTGAAATTAATGAACATCAAATGCAATGCAACATTACACATTTTTATGCAGTGTTCCAAAATTGATTTTGCTTTGTTTCGTAAAGGCTTGCAAATGTTTATATTTTCATTTTAAAAATATTGATAGGTTTCAACACCCAAAGCAAAAGATAAAAAGTTTTTTTCTGCAGATGAAAGAACAAAATGATAGCATCGTGAAAATAGAAAACGTTGGTTTTCAAGTCATAGGCAGAATTGTTGATTTTCTTTATTCTGGTGAAATAACTATTACATCTGAAAACAACAAGGAGTTTTACATGGCTGCTGACTTTCTGATGATCGAGAGTAGGTGCTGACTGACAGCGTAGGGAGTAAGATGAAGCGGCATTGACAAAAACAGACAAGCTGTTTTCATTCCTAAAATTGTGCCAATTTTTTACTCCAAAATTTTGAAACTCTTTCATGCGACAAAACGTAGGATCCATTAAGTATTCTTAAAGTCAAAATCTGTATTGTGTTTAGTTTGAATTTGCTAACAACTTACATAATGCTAAAAAATGCCATACAAAAACCATTTGTAACCAGGTCTGCCATTAGAAAGCTGTGGTAATAGTTAATGTACTTCAGTTTCATAAACTAACATCAGTTTGTGCATGTGAATTCTACAACGCAGTCAAAACAGGTTGCTTGAAATCCAGTGCTTGGCAACTAGGCAAAATAACTCCAATGGCCTATAAAGTAACTGGGTAACATCACAGCAACAGAGTTAAACACTAATCAGATACCAATAAGGGCTGAAAAGAGTAAGTTAATTAAAATTTTAAAAAACATCAAAAATTCTTCATATAGAAATCAAATCTTACAAAAGCATGCAAAAAATATAGAAGGTATCAAAAAAAGAATGAGAAAATTAAAATTGTGACTAGAATTATTTGAATTTGCCATATTGTTAACTCATTGTTTCCACAACTTCACATCTTGCAAGCGCAAGTACAAATTCCGACAACATTGAATCTTAGTGTGTTTTATTAATATTTTATTCCCTCTAAAATTTCATGCGTCGAATATTTGACGCAAATCACGCAATTGCTGGTAGAAAGTATAATTGAAGGAATTCTTTAAGAATTAGTTTCATGTTACACACCTTCTACACCAATGGTGGGCAAAATGCGACTCACCCATCTGCTTTGTGTACCTCTTCTAGCCGAAATACATTATCTCCGATTGGAAGCGAGTTGTTGCCTCATACTTAATATTTGTTTCATTTATCAATGTGTTTAGACGAGGTCGTAATGTTATTTACCAAGGAGTCTACGCGACTTGATAACAAAGGCAGTGAACCTAAAGCTCAAGTTGGGCCACTTAAGTTTCCAGAACAAAATTAAAATTTTTCGACGCGACATATTGTCAAAAGCATTTTGTCATTTTTCCATTGTCAGGGCGAGAACGATTAGTCCGTTTGCTAAACCCCAGATATTTGGAGAACCTTGCAGTACCGCCGGCCCAAAGGTAAGTTTTATTGCTGTTGCAATGCCTCCGAGGTGTGCTCTTTACGAATCCGAATGATGCCACTCTGTCATCCGTGGGCAACCCCCCCCAATATGCAAACTAAGACCACCATTATTGAAAATCTTTCTTTCGTTAATATCTCAGTCACTATACATCGTTTCGAAATAAGGGGTAAAGGATTAGATTAAGCCATTTCAGTACAGATTACACCTTTATTTTTTGCTTAATAGGTATATTGAGGCCGTCATTACCGTTACTAAAACTATCGTTTTCGTCCATATCTCAGTAACTGCATATTGTATCATATCAATCTTGCCATCTATGCATGCTTTATGGTAAAGAATCAGATTAAACCATTTCAGCAAAAATCAACTAAAGTGTATGTTCCATTCACAGAACACCCCTTGTTATTCTGATGCATGTTGGCATCACTGATTTGACTCAGTCCTCAAACAACTTACTTTTAACACCAGTGTCAATGTCATCAACCTGTCGGTTCTGCTAATTCTGGCAGTGTGCTTCCCTGTACTATTCACACAACATTGTGCAAGGTAAATGAGCTGTATAGCATCCACATATTGCTGTCGAACAGGGTTTATCCACAACATATAGATTCCAGAACGTCCGGTGAAGTGGCACCAATTTTTGGTTGCAATGCAACTGGGATCAAGCATCTACCAGAGGTTTCGTCTCGCTCTTATCTAAACTCGACGGGATCCAGTGCTGGAGCTTCTGAGTTGAGAGCTTGTTTTAAAATAGCGGTGTGAATGTGCGTCTGCTTTTCGTTCTTTTCGAATGCCTCTTTACAAGGCGACAGTGTCTTAATCTCTGGAGTCTTCGTCACTTTTTCCTACCCATTCTTCTCGACCAGATTTCACCACGGATCTTGGACATGTTCAAAGTTGCCAAGTTTTTGACAAGCTAGTTATTCCCAGTTGTTGCAGCCACAGCTGCGTCGTTCTGAGCCAACTAAATAGAGAAGAACCAACGATCCTCGGCATAACAGGAAGAGTTTCCCCAATCGACTAGGTTCACACTTCCATTGCTGTTTCGAAGTTAAGGTGTTTAATGTGGCGCACGTACGTCGGCACCCAACTTTGCACTTGGTGGGTCAGTTCTGATCAGGAATAACGGCTTTGCTACGTTCGTCCACGAGCGTTTGGAATGGATGCTGTTCGATCAGAGCGATGAGAAGAAGTTGTCAATTCCATCGACTCTTCCAACTCTAGCCGCAGGCGTGGGGCACCAACAATAAACTTCAGAAACGACCTCTTCCCGCATTGTAATATTCCAATGAGGCTCAGTTGTCTGACAAGTCTTCTGGCTTGCCACACTTTTCACTATGTTCGTTTGAAGCCCTTAATGAAATGTTTCACAGTTGCTTGATTTAGCCAAATAATAACACATCCATCCAGTACTTCTACCTCTGATTTTTTAACCAAACGCTGGGACATAGTCACCTGCAGCTTTGTCTTCAACGTAGACTTCGTAAAGTATCTCAATTTGCCTTCATTGTCAAACATGGAGGTGGGCACAGGTGAATGCTCACGAGTAAGAACAGTTTTCGTAATAATGTCTCGCGATTGTTGCAGCCCTAGTACCCGCAAGTAAATGAGATTGGTGTCATGCACATTATAGTTCTCAAACTTTGTTACCTTTCTCTTCACAGCGATGGTCACCAGCAACTTTGATACGGATGGATTAAATCCGTCAGTCAACCTCTTTTCGAATGTCACAAGTTGCCCATTCCCAATATCCACCACGTCATGTGCGTCAGACCAGTAACAACATTGACCAAATCAGCGGGATGACTATATGGATCCAGGGGAAGGATGCAAATCAGAGGTTTAACTCGTAAATTTGGATCCAAAGTGACATGTGATGGCTTCTCGTTTTCATGTCTTGTCACCTCCTTCTCACCACTGTCATTCCACATATTCGCGATATCATGAGCAAACCTGCTGCATGTGTCCATACTGTATGCCCATCGTTTCATGGTTTCGGACTTCAGGGTTATGCTTATGATTTCGTGTGGACCATGTTTAAAACGCATACACGTTGTCTCTTTCTACATGTCAGACTCCAAGAAGAACCAAGCAATGAAGGAAGTACATGAAAACCGAGATCCGCCAACCTTCCAGCTGTTATGCATGTGAAGACGGGACTTTTTCAACGCATTTTGATGTTACAGTAGGCCTACAATCTTTTCTCTCTTACATTTTTTGCACTATAATTGTCTGGCTAACCTACAAGCTATGATAAGTTGATTAGGAGAAGTTCCTCCGGCAAAAATTGATTCCTTCCCAGACAAATTTTATTCTGCTCTTAAAATGAATATTACCTCAAACTTTTTCGGCTGAAAGTGTTAAGAGTTGTGTTTTCTTCAGCTTTCCTTGTGCAAGTTTCGCACATATTCCGTGGCGTTGATTGTTTCATTATTTCTGCCGGCAAATGATTAATTTCACACCGCGCGTTGATTCGTTTTGCGCGCTCTGTACCTCTTGGTCAATCGCTAAATACTGTGGCGTTTGTTGGTAACTCAGCCTATTCTGAACCCGACCAGCCCGTGGTCTAGTGGTAAGTGCGTCCACTTCGGTGCTGGTAGGTCCAAAGTTAGACTCTCTCGGCTGGGTCTTACCAAAACCTTGTAAATTGGTACTGCAACCTTATTCCCAGGCGTACGGTGTGCGGAAGAGCTGCAGGAAACTCACCCAGACGACAAAAAAAATGAGTGAACTTAAACCAGAAATTGTACAAACTCAGTCGTGGCGCTACAAGTCCATTGTAGTTATAAAGCGCCAAAAACAAACTACCATATCAAACAAACTATTCTGAACCCGCTTCGGTGCTGGTAGGTCGAAAGTTCGACTCTCACCAAGACCTTGTAAATTGGTACTGTAGCCTTTTTACCAGGGGCACAGTGACCAGAATGGCAGCAGGCAACACATTCAGAACATGAAACTGGGTCAAATGAAACCAGACATTGCACAAACCTCAGTCGTGACGCTACAAGACGACCATTGTAGTTGTGATGTGCCATCAACAAAAACACCATAAATATTCTGAAAGTTCTGTACAATTCCACATTTCTGTACTCGAATATTCGAAACATTAGCTGTTAGTCTTCAAGTACAGTGCATTTTTGTACGAAGAACTCTGAGTTTCTGCAGTTCTGTCAGGGAAAAACACAACGAAAAACACAACAAAAAGCTTATTCAATGAAGCTTATCTGTTTACAGAAGCTCTGCGTCTTGTTGACAATTACTTCTAAATCACACTCCATCCACTCATAATTACTTTCAATGCTAAGGATTTATTGTAGAAAAGCTTTATTGCATCAGCATTTTTCTCAATTTCATTTATAGCATTAGAAAATTCCCTTTGCGAAGTCATTTGAAGAGTCGTTTTTGCCAGGCCGCTATTGCTGGTTTTATCAAAAACTGCGATGCTTACTTCGATGCTTTGCGGAAAATATTGCTGTTATCAATACTACAGTGGTTTAGTCTGATTATTTACTCATGAAACATGTATGAATGCAGATTATTATAGTACATTGTGCAGTAACAGAGGCATGGACGAAAACGAGATTTTCAGTAATGACCGCTTAAATATGCCTGTTGTGCAATCTTTACTAAAATATCTTAATCGAATTCTTTCCCCCTCGAGACATGAGGTAGGCCTTTGCGCAAACTATTTTGATACTACGCATAGTGACTGAAATATTGACGAAAGGGATTTTCCTCAAGGCCGGCTTTAATTTGCACATTGAGGGGATTTCCCAAGAATGACAGAGTGGCATCATTCAGAGCACAGTCAGCACACCTCGGAAATACAGAAACAGCAAAAAAAACTTTTGCGGACTGTATTGCACGCTTATCGGTTCCTGCCACCGGACTAGAATGCCTTTCGCGAAGAGGCAATTCCAGACCACAAAGTGGAAGAATACAAAAAGAAATTGCACGTTTACTGCGGGAGTTCCAAGGTAGATTTGACCATTTGCAGGAGTTACAAACGTGCTTTGCATTCCTTCGGAATCCATTCAGCGTTAATGTCGTCGGTGATGGGCGTCCAGTTCGCCAATCTTTCGCCACAAACTTGTCTGCTGCAAAAACGAAACTGATCGAAATGCAAGGTCTAAAATTTTCAGTCAGTGCCGCTCCATATCTGATATCTAGCCTCGCGGCAAGCTTGTGTAGGGAATCTGCTTGCTTGTTTCAGCTTTCATACTTTTGCGATGATTGAAACTTGCACATGTCTATCTTTCCATAGTTATAAGCCACAAAAATAACCCAAGTAAATCGATAACAGTTTATTTCATAGCAATACTAGTTTCGCGTTTTTAAGCGCATCTTCAGTCCTGAAAAACCGTAATGTAAACCTGACTGGCGAAATGTTGGCACTTCAAAAAACAAGTGTAGATAGAAACACACACGAACTGTGGCTATTTACAATTAGCAATGAATTTGCAAAATTAAAAAACTGAGTTTCATATAGTTTTGTCGAAATGTATTTGCAGTTATATTTCATTTTGAAAGGTAGAGCTGCATTGAAAATTTTTTATTTCTTTTGATTAGGCTTTCATTTGTGCACAACATTCGTCCACCAGACATAGTACTGTCAATATTATTCAGTTTCATCAGCTTGCTGTATTTGCTGTCTCTTAACTTTTGACTGTTGAACTTCGCAAAAAAATTACAGGATTGGGGTACTTTTTGTTGGAGGTGCTAATCGATGCGAAATGCTGATGTCGACACTTGAAATGTTTACTCCAAGTTTCTTGACCAAGTTTGCTACAGTCACACCTGTGCATTTATTGGGTTGATGTGTAATTCCTTGAAATTCGAGGCAACACCTTCTATATTGTTCAAGTTGTTTAGTTTCACATCTGTTTCTTTATTTTGTTTTTTCAAGGTAGCTACAATTTCTTTCAAAGTGGTATTCTGATACTGCAAATCTCTGTTGAGACTTTTAACAGTTTGAAGCTCATTGTTTATTTCTTCAAATGCACTACTCAGGAGTTCTTGGCTTCTTCTTACTTCTTGTATTTCGTTCATAATCATCGATAAAGTACTATCAGTCTGTTTTGAGAATTTTCACAACATCTGTAAATTTGCCCAATTCTTCCGTGAGCGACGCAACAGTCATTTTCTTCACTGATTGAATGGCGGGCTACTTCGTTGCTTGGCGCTTGTACTGGGCTCGTAATTGCAACACAACGTGTCAGCAGTGAGCAGCACGTCCAATCAGCTCGGCAGTCACAGTAAGATAATGATAATCAAATACTGTGTGGTTGATCGCATGCCGCGCATATTCCAAACGCAAATGTGTCGAGCATTTTCGAAGCTTCGCCGAGCGTTTTCGTTTTGTGCCAGTAGTTCGCAAGCACTGTGCCAGATTTCCTATTGCAGTGACATGCGGCATTACCGTTTCGTTTTCAGTCCAGTAACGAGATTTCTTTATCTCGCAGAAATACTTTGATTTTGTGTTTAATAAAGCTGTTAGCAAGTATTTCGACTTGTTTTCAGTTCAATTTATTTAACACAAATCTTGTAGCGATGACGTCTACAGCATAAACCAATCGACTGGACATTGATGCAAACTTTGATTCAGCTTCGAAGGAATGGAAGCATTGGAAAAGAACATTTGGTAATTTATTTGCTCAGCTTGAAGACGAGCGAGGAGAAGAGAGCCCTGCGATAGAGAAGCTTCAGCTTCTAACTAATCTCACTTCAGCTTCTGTCTTCAACTTCATAGAAGATTGTGCTACATTCGAGGCAGCTGTTAATGTGCTTGAAAACATGTTTATTAAAACACATAACGAAATATTTCCACGTTATCGTCTAGTTACTCGCAAACAGGCCGTTGATGAATCGTTGCACGAGTTTTTCAAGCATTGCAAACACTAAGCAAGAAGTGCCAATGCAAAGACGTTAGTGGGGAAAATTACAGACAAGAATTGTGCTGCAACGCTCTCATTAACAGCTTTCTGTCTCCTGCAATCCGTCAACGCCTCCTGGAAAACGAACCACGCTTCCTGAAGACAGCTTTTGATCAAACCAACGCCCTCAACGCTGCTCAGAGAAACCCTCTTGGGTACAATACGAACACTACATCAGCAATACCTGCTGCTGCAGCTAAGCAAGAAAACGTTCCTCTTGAATCTTTCCCGGGCGTTTCACATCCCAGTGATGCTGCTGCTAGCAACAAATTAGATTGGCGTAGCTTTTCCGCAGCAGTTGGTCAAAAGAAAGGTTAATTCTGTGGATGGAACTACCAACCAGAAAAGTCTTGTCCCGCGCGAAATGAACAATGCAAAAATTGCAAGAAAATGGGACAATTCGAGAGTCTGCAAAGGTAAAGCTCGTTTACACGTCTCCGCACCCACGTCACAAGTATGTGGTCTATGCGGACCCAGAGAAGATTACTGCTGTACGGTCGATGCCTGAGCCTTCGAACATTACCCAGGTACGAGGGTTTTTAGGCACGGCAAATCAGCTCGCTAAGTTCCTGCCAGACCTGGCCGAAATCACAGCGCCATTAAGAGATCTGCTTAGAAAGGAAGCCGAATGGCACTGGGGAGATGAACAACAGCAAGCCTTCAATCTCACAAAAAACGATTAATTAGCCCACCGACTTTAACGCATTATGACCCGAATGCGAAAATAGTATTGTCTGCGGATGCATCGTCATATGGTCTTGGTGCTGTATTAAAGCAGGAAGTAAATAACTGTCTGC